>Ga0315331_10004321_pt1 | contig 10722 bp, 29 predicted proteins | sample M160m34915metaG_FD_203456 | JGI IMG/M metagenome (GOLD analysis project Ga0315331, IMG submission 203456) | Ammonia-oxidizing marine archaeal communities from Monterey Bay, California, United States - M1 60m 34915 | ecosystem: Environmental > Aquatic > Marine > Intertidal zone | place: USA... | reverse complement strand
TATAATCCAAAAAACAGCACATAAAATTACTGATGATGCAAAAACTAAAACCATACCATGTTTTAAAACTGTTTTCATTACTCTACTCCTTCTTGCATGTGGTCTTCAAATTCTCTATGCTCTTGCAGTTCTGCCTGATGCATAGTGCCTAGTAATATTATTGCGTAATGAATAATTTTATATAAATCTTTTTCATTTTTGCCATCTTTTTTACCAAATCTCTGAGCATATTTTAGTATATTCCCTATACAAAAACTTTCTCCATGTCCAGCATCAAAGGTGACCTCTGTTGTCTGAATCTTTCCACTACCATAGTGTTGAGTATATGTACTATCTATATAGTTCTTTGCTCTGTTTAAAATTACATCTTCACTAAATTTATTATTCGCCATTAAGTTTTCTCCTAATTTTTTCACTTATATTCTCATACCATTGAGATTGTTGAGTAAATACTATTAAATAAAACCAAAAAGCTAGGGAGAAAGCATACTTAAATACATAAAAAGGTAGCATGAGTATCATTTCTATTGTTTCCATTACTCACCCACCTTTAGAACCCAGTTCTCTGCGGCATTTTCTGCCCATATTTCATTATGTCCTGTATGAACTATATCTTTTATCCATACACTTGCTTTACCACCTTGTTTATCATAGTGTCTAGTGGCCCATTCTCCTTTATTTGTTTTCCATACTTCTGCTGTACGGTCGCCATCTTGGAAGGTGTGGTAGTGTTGTTTCATCATTACTATACTCATATATCACCTTCTTTGCGTACTTCACTACGCACAACTTCAAACCCATTTGGATACCTGCTCTCTAATTTTCTAATATTTTCTTCCATTACTTGTTGAGGTGTGTACCCAAGTGCTTTGCAGCCTTGCACCCAATACCACAAGACATCTCCCAATTCACGCATGAGATGGAATCTTTCTTGTTCATTGAATTCTTTTCCTTGAAAAATAATCTTTTTGATTACTTCTGAAAACTCTCCAGACTCGGCTTGCATACCAATCGAAGCAGTTAATAGTTGAGAAAACTCTACTGGCGTATGTATATCTAAATCCAGTAATCTATCTACTAATGCTACTGTGCTTAAGCTTTCATCTGAGGTTGTTGACACTACGAAATCTCCATAGTGATTAAATTGTTTTTGTTCTGTGTCTGTCATTTTGTCCTTAATGTGTTTGGTTGTTATTTTTATACCATTTGGCTAACCAAATATCTATTTTTTCTTGTGTCCAATTAGATGGAAAATATACTGATATATAAGGATTATCTTGTAATACGACTCTCATAGTCTGCATACTCCTCGTTCCACCAATGTGGTTTGCCTCTTACTTTCCAGCTGGCAAAGGTTGCTTTGTCTTTGTGGTAGAATCTTCTGTAGGCTTCAACTGTGTTTTTTCCTTTAAGTTCGTCTGGCATAGCTTGTACAAATGGTGTAAGTCCACGCCGTGGAATACTGATGTCGGGTAATAATAATATGACATCACGCACTGATTTATGGGACTTCCCATATCTGACTCCGTATTCTTCGTCAAGGGCGAGTGCCAAACAGTAGAGCCATTCATAGTTGTCGAGACTCTCGCGTACCCATATGCTACAAGGGTGATTGTGCATAGTAGGGAGATAAGGATAATCCCTTGGCTCGTTTTGTTTTTGTTCTTTAACTTTATTCCATTCATCTGATTCTAATTTTCTAGGTATATCGCCTAAATACTTGTTTATCCAATGTGTAGTGCAAAGCATTTGTGCCGACTCTAATATCATTTTTATGACATGGCGGTCTACATGAGCTTCTGCACACTTGTCTATATTTTCGTCAAGTATAAAAATATTCATATATGTATTATACTAAATTTTGGGGGCGATGTCAAGAACTGTTTTTTGCTTCTTCAATAAAGTTCTTTTGTCGGTAAAATACTGATAAACTAAATCTATAGCTAGGGGCTATATGTGAAGCTGGTCGAATAGAATGAGGTATCTTGCCATCAAATACAACGGCAGAGTTTGTGTGATACAGAGAGGTGCCTATACAATGTGTCATAGAATCATCATAGAAAATTGTTTCTCCATAATATTCTTTTTTCCAATCTGGATTTATGTAATAGGTTATTACTGTTGATGTCCCATGAGTATGGGGGAATTGAATTGATGAGGGAGTAGCTAAGTTTATTACTGCTTTATCGAACTGTAAGTCTTTTATTAAGTCTTTCATAGGCTCGTTTTGTATGCCTGCAATAAAATCTAGTTGTCTCCAATCTGGTCTGCTAATGTCTGAGTGTAGGCAAGGATATTGTCTATACTCAAAAGTTGATGTGTCTCCCCACCCTATTTTATAATCCGCATTAATAGCATGCATATAAATTTCTTCTCGGTGGTTCTCGGTGAGAACATTGTGAAATATCTCAATCATTTGAACAGTTGCTCAAATTCTGTATATCCCCCAATGCTCTTGCCGTCAAGGATTATTTGTGGAAATGTTCTAGCAGAAGGAAATTTTTCCATCATATCAGGCATTTCAAAGTCAACTCCTAGCTTTTTAACTGTTAAGTCTAAGCCTTTTAACTTTGCTAAATGCACTGCTTTATCGCAAAAAGGACAGTTGTCCTTACTGTAAATTTCTACTACTAACATTTCTACTAATCTTTTTGTCCTGCTGTTGGGGCTTTGTGTGTTCCAGCGTATAATCCAAACCAAGCTGCGCCTGCTCCGACTAATACTGATATTAAACCCGATTGTTCTAATGATGGTTCTGGTAAATCCATGAACCAAAATGTTGCATAATAGAGAAGAAACATATAAATACTTAGAAACGCTCTTGGAAATATTCTCCAACTATCAACGGTTTGTGCTAAAAACACTACCTTTTGAAAAGGGTTTACATTACTTATATCTTCTAATTCTCTAATTCTATCTTTGAGTTCAGACTTTTCTTGGAGTAAAGCCATAAACTTGTTAAGGTCTATCTCAACTTCGTTTCTGTCCATGTCTCCAGAGAATTGTCCTATGTTTTGTCCGTTCGACATTCTAACTCTCCCAGTCTTTTACGAAGTAGTATTAACTCGTCTTCGTAGCTTTGCCATAGTGAAGGACTCTTAGTTGCCTTTTGGTTTTCTTCGAGTACTTTTATAGCTACCTTTAGATTATTTAATTCAGCTTGCATCGAGAATATCTTTTATCCATTTATTCTCTGGTGATTCAATATCTAAGGGTGTTGTGTCGGAGGATATTACTTTTATTGGGTTGCTAGTTACATCAACTACTACATTATTAGTTAGTTCATAAATTTCGTCTACCCATTCTCCTACATCTCTGTCATCTAGTTGAACTACTAGTTCTACTCTATGTATTTGTGTTTTGTCTGCCATTGTGTTCCTGTTGTAAATCAGCAATTTTTACATATGCTCGGTACTTAGCTTCGTTTTCTACTGCTACCATACTTTGCAACTGTATAATGCTTTGTCTTAATTTGTTAATTTCTTTCTGTTGTTCACAGATTATTACTCTTTGTTGTTCTTCAAGAGTATCGTTTAGTGGGTTTGTCATAGAATGTCATCATATCCTACTGTATAGTAGACTGTTAGTTCTTCACCTGCTTCTATTGGTCTTACAGTATACAACTCTCTTTGTTGTCCATTATGATAGTGTATATTTGTATTTATAAAACAATTAGGATTTGAACTGTGATTAATAAATCCTCCAAGTGGTGTTCTTATCCAGTTCCACCTATTTGTTTCCCAAATATGTGTTTCTCCTAAATATATGCCCGCCTTTAGAGGTTCGAGGGTATGTAAGCCTAACCCATTAATTTCGCTAGGCTTTATAGTTAATCCGTCTGTGAGTGGTCGGTAGTGTCTACTACCAAATCCAAGTTCTCCTGTCTTTTCTCTTTTAGTAATTTCTTTTCCTTTAATAGTGTAAATGCTTCAGCAATATACTCATCAATAGTCATTCCACGCTCTGCCGCCTGTGCTAGCATTGCGTCCCACATAACTTGTCCTATGTGGTAGGAATTACCCTCAAAGTTAATGTCCAAATAAGTCTGCCTCAGCTTGTCTTCTTCTAGTAAGTCCTTCTAGGACTTTCCCACCTGCTTTGTTCCATCTCATTATCTGTTCTGGAACACCTGCATAGTCGCCTGAGTTCAATACTTTCAGTAGCGTACTTGAATTAAGATTACTACTACCTAAGTTATAAACCCATGATACTAATGCGTCATATTGATTTTGATTTAACGGAACTGTAACTAGCGTATTAATATAGTTTTCATACTCATTTAGTTCTTCTACTAACATTTCGTCTGCTTGTTGCTCTGTGATTACATCGCCTTCTTGCACACCTTTAATGTGTCCGTAGCCTATAGTCCATACTCCTGCTGGGCATTTATATGCTTTTAGTTCGCAACCCTCGAAGTGTTTAATTAAATCTATTCCTTTTTGACTTGTTTTCATATTTATTCCATGTAGAAGCTTTCCCCACAACCGCAGCGTCCAGCTTCTTTTAAATTTTGGATTACAAATTCTTCTTGTAGTCCATTTATTTGCCACTCTAGTGTGGCGTCTAATAGATAACTATTACTTAAATTATCTATTGCTAAGATGTTGTCATATACCACATCAGTTAAATCTGGCATCTCTGCATAACTTAACTCATATGTATAGCCTCCACACCCTCCACCTTTGATTGAGAGTCGAACGCCCCAAGCATCGCTTGAGGCAGTTCTTTCTTTTAACTTTGCTAATGCATCATCTGTTATTTTCATAATATGGGTAACATCGCTGTATACATAAATCCAATCATAATTCCAAACATAATGATAATTTCACAAGTTTGTCCATCGGGACAGTATTTTGCTTTAATTTCTTGAAACGCTTGCACACTTGCATAACGATTCAAGAATCGTTTTGCTTGTTGCATTTGTATTCTCCTTAGCCTATCTCTATTGTTTTAGGCTTCTCTGCATCAGGTGTATTTACCTGTAAGTTTACTACTAACATACCATTTTGAAAACCAGCGTCAGATACTTCTACCCAATCGCCAAGCGTAAAGATTCTACTAAAGGTTTTACCGCTCAATCCCTTATGGATATAGCGCTCCTCTTCAGAATCTAACTCTTGCTTTTCTCTACCTTCAATGGTAAGCTTATTTTTGTGTTGCTTGATATCAATGTTGTCCTTTTTCCAGCCTGGCAATGCCATCTCAATGCGATATGCATCTTCTCCGATAGCCACTAGGTTGTATCTAGGGTAGTTAGTAAGAGGGGAGGTTTCCGCTCTTCTCGTTAGCTCATTGTGTAAGCGATCAAATCCGACAAATAGTTTGTCGAAATCATTAAAGTTTAATGCTGTTAATCCAGTCATTGGTTTCTCCTTTGTGGTGTCCTTTCGGCACACCCTGTGAACTCCTTTCGGTAGTTCGGTTATTAAAAAAATATGTCTAACAAAACCCGCTCACTGGTGGAAGTGAGACTCCTAACCTCGCCCTCGGAAAGCTTTGTTTCCTACTCGTGCCAGACATAGTAGGTATTTTTTATGGCAGTTCCTACTTCTGCACGCTAAATCTTGTAAAATTTTATAAATTTCACTATATAATTATACCAAAATTACACCATCTTGTCAAGAAATATTTTTCAGTCGTCAAAGTCAATGTCTCCTTTTTGTTTCAAATAGTCTAATGTATTTCCTATTCCGACTCTGCGTCCGACACCGAACATAATATGCCCACTAGCCAACGCTGTGAATACTATCCAAGTTATTTGCCATTCCATTTATTTTCCTTATTTGCATAGTTTTTCAACTATTTTAGTGATAAGTTTTAGCCTTCCAGCCTTTTTATCGTTGTAATCTATACTATGCCACTCCCCAAGTGTAGTGAATACCCTTTCTTTTAGAATAGTCATTTGGTCATACTTTGAGAGTGCAACAGCATCATTTGGTGAAAATTTCCATTTTGTTAGAGGAGATACTTGTCTATTACCAATTCTAACAGCTTGTTCTTCTTCTGAAATACTCAGCCATAGTTTGATAAAGGTAATATCTTTCTGTTTATTCTCCCATTTTAAAACTTCTTCCATGAACTTGTTGTATTGCTTGTCTGTGCACCAGCCATTCAACTGTTGAACCATAGCACGCGAATACCAACTCCTATCGTAAAACACTATTTGATTCTTACTAGGCAACTTTCTTTTCCATGACTTAAGCCAGTGTTTCATATCCCATGCGTTAGGTTTACTACTAAGGGATATAGAATACTTACTTGTTGGTAGATAGTGCGTAAGTTCACGAATAGTGCCTGTCTTTCCAGCTGTATCGCGACCTTCGAGAATAACTGCAACTCTGCCAAAATCTTCTTCAACGATTTGATTGAGCAGAATTTGTTGTTCTTCCAATTTGGTTATGTTCATTTCATTTTTCATACTTCTATTATACTAAATTATCTAAGCCAAGTCAAGATTTTTATACACCCCAACTGAAAATAGTTCTTGACTTCTGCTCTATATTTTGCTATAATAGTCATATGAAAATTGCAAATAACAAGTGGACTGACTCGGAAGTCCGCCTACTCAAAAAGGAATATGGCACAGCAGATACTAATAGTCTCGCTGTTCGTCTAAACAAGACTCCGACTGCCATATATTCCAAAGTTCAATACCTACGCAAACGAGGCTGGACTTTCGATTCCACTCGCAGGCGTAAATGAGAAGAAAGCAGAATAACTCAAATTACAATTTTGATAGAATGTTAAGGCAATTCCGAAATAAAGTCAAAAGAAGTGGACTAATGGACGATATAAGGAAAAAAGAGTATTACGAGAAGCCAGCACAACGAAAACAGAGGCTTAAAAACGCTGCCAAGCGCAGAGAAGCAAAGCGAAATAAAGAAACTCAACTTCAACCATTAAGGTTAAAGGACCGCCTACCCTTCAAAAAATGATAACTACATGAAATATTACACTTTTTTATGTTAGATAAACCCCTCACAGTCAATCCTTTCAATGACATCACCAAAAATACTACTTGCTATTTAGCTAAAATTGTGGTATAATATATACAATAATTGATAATAACACAGATAACTGATATTCATACAATTCAACAAAACCTAACTAAAGAGCATCACACGAGAGGCAGCTCTTCCCCAGAAGAGATGACTCGAAGTCTGATGTCTCTGTTAAATGTTGTGTATTATGCGATTAAATCAATCATATTGACCACGATTTAAACTTAATAAGCGGGGTCAAAAACACTAAAACTAATTGACTAAAAAACCGTCAATTTTCCCTCCTCATAAAGTTCAATAACTTTCACCAATTCAAAATTTTTAATTCCTTACTTACCTTAATTGACTGCATTAAATTGCAACTAAACTCCTGAAAACTTCAAGAAATTTCCCCTAGCTATTACAATTTTAGCGACCCCGCTACGGTTTAGTTAAGATACTAGCGTTTGATAGGTTGAACAACCCCGCTACGGTTTAGTTAAGACACTTCGTTTTTATACTTAGTTTTCCTACTATATTTTTTGGGTGAGTGAAACCCGCCACGACATTGGTTATGTCTAGCAACGGGGTTTCTTAATTTGTTTCGCTTCTTTTTCATTAAAATTTCTCTTTAAAGTTCCTATAGCCTACGAACTTATACTTTTGTCTGCCAAACTTATCTACTCCATCTAGCTCATTTATATAAATAGGCTTAGCTACTGCATATGGATTCACACCTTTCCCTATATATTTAAACTTGCTAGAGACTGTGCTAGGATTTACATAGTCAAAATACTTATCTACACAGGTATTTTGTTCGTCTGCGTATTTTTCTACTTCTTCGTATTGCCCTAACACTAATTCTCCATTAGCTAGCTTAGCTAATTCAGTCCCTGTAAGCAGTTTGACCTCCATCAATTTCCATAAATTCATCAACTGATAATTCTTCACTAGAATCTATCCAGCTCATATTTACATCAACTTCTTGTTCTTCAGTTTCTCTGAGAGTTATCCTCTCATTATCCTCATCACAACAGTAATCATCTAGTAATTCTTCTGCTTCTTTCTCAGTTTCTGCTAAAATCTCTAGTTCTTCCATTATAAATACAGTCTTTTCAACTTTAGCTATATATTTTTTCATCACATGGTCAGCCATTCTGAGCCTCCAATATTCTTTTAGATACTACTTCGCTTAAGAACTTAATATCTTGCTTTGGGGCTTTTTCAAGTCCCATAATTTTACTACTATCTATATCTAATAACTCAGCCATCATGCCAACGATTTCTTGTTTTGTCATTGGCACTTCGCCTGTTTTAGTTTTATAGACTTGTTTTTGGTAAACGCCTTCCCGAGATAGTTTACCTATGATAGATTTAATACTCTTATTATACTTATCCGCTAGAATATCTACTGTTTCTCTAGTAGGATTGTGTAAATAAGCTGAAGTCATTTCTTCTACCTGCTCGCTTGTATAGTTAGCCGCCATTATTTATAGTATAAATTTAAGCCTAAATAACAGTCTACATTTATGCCTACATCTAATTTTGCATTACCGCCACTGCTAGCTATGAGAGTAGTTTTCCCACTTGCGCTAGGTCCGATTTCTTTTGTGGTGTCTATTTTTATGGTAAGCATGCCATCTTTATCCACATGATAGTCTATGCTTTCTTCTTTACCCATTTTTATAAAATCCATTAGTCTTTGTCCTTTGGTTTATCGTTGTTAATATCAAGGTCAAGCGTTAGTTGAATTACTGCATCTGACAACTTTTTAGCTGCATCGTCCAGTTTTTCACTTAGCTCGTCCCACTTTTGTGTTGTTTCGTCTTTTGTTTCTTCTAGCTCTGGCAAGTCAAAGTCGGGAGTAAACTCGAAGTCATCTCCCCACTCATTCTCGAACCCGATTACAGGCTCTTCACCAGCAGAAAAGAAATTCTCACCATTCATGATAGCAAACTCTTTCAGAATATTCTCTGCTTCTTCATGATTTTTCTTCAAAGAATTTTGTAGATACTGAATATCATCTTCAATATACTTGTTCTCTATGTCAATTTCATCAATTCGCATCTGCATCATTTTAGCTTTTTCTTTCATGCTCTTTTGCTTTTGGTTTGGAAAAGGAATTACATTATCTTTTGCCATCAATCGTCTCCTTTGTAGCGGCAAAGTTTATAAATATAGAACCTAATTCCATACCTTTTCGTTTTGCTACTCCTTCCAATAGGTTTTCTACTTTAGCTACTGCCTCTTCTTCGCTAACTGCGTTAACTATAAAGTCTTCGCCTTCTTTGCAATCTAGCGAGTAGTCTGCATTTATTAGCCACTTTTGACTACCCACTATTGTGCCATCGCCTTTTCTAACTACGCCATCATTTTGTGATACGGATAGCTTATTCAATTCGTATATTGCTTGTGCGTCTTTACTTGGCATTAAAAAACCTCTTGTTTTGTTCCTTAGCATACTGCATAAGAGCTAGATTAGTTCTTTCAATTTGTGTGCCGTCTTCCATTTGGTAAACTAACTTCACGCCTCTTCTAACTAATTCGTTTCTATACTTAGTTCTGTGTTTTGGCTTAGTTCTATCACTATTGATAGCGTCTAATAATGTTTGGTTGCTTTGATTTTTCAAGTAGTGGTGTATCCACTTCTTTACTGGATTTTGCGTGTTCATGCGTCTGCCTCGCGCATCTTTAGGGTAATCCCTATCGCTTGGTTTGAATTTAGCTGGCATCTTCTTCTCCTGTAATTTGATTGTCTTGTATTTGAAATGCTATCTTGTCTGATAACTCCTGTGCTAGTTGGGGTTCTTTCTTGACTAATAGATGCACTAGCCCATCTATATCTATACTTCTAATTAAGCGAACCCCTAGTTCTGTGCCATAATCAACTATCATTACGCTTTTGTGCCTCCCTGATTGGTTTCATATGTCTTTCGTGCCTATCCCACTCACTTTCGTGGACTTCAGGCTCTTGCTCCATAACGCTTCGTTTTCTTACTAATAAGTTCCATACTCGTTTAGCTCTTCTGCGTTTGTTAGCTTCGTTTCTCCACTTTGTTCCACAAGCCATTATCTTGTTCTCCTTACGCCTACTGCGTAAACTCTGTCTGGGCTTGTTCCTACTGTGCTTTCTGGCTCTTCAATAGGAGCTTTGGCATCTATCTTTTGTATTGCTGTGCCGTCGCAATAGCCTACTAGCTTTCTTCTTGTAATTTCTTGTCTTGCTAGTTTGCCATCTGTGTCTTGTTGAAAACGGATAGCATGAAGCTCTTTGTCTGTTTTGGTTAAAAATGTTAAGTTCATGTCGCTACTCCTTGTAAAATTCTTTTGTTATTTTTTTATTATGTATATTATATCACGCCTTCAGTGCCATGTCAAGATTTATTTTTCACTAGGCATAAAAAAACCCAGCACACGGGCTGGGTTCAAATATGGTGTTTTGATTCGCACTTCGTATTTAGTTCATCAACTACTCATGCGTGCCTGCTTGCGTGAACAAAAGTCTTATGGCTTGGAGGTTTTGACACTTCACATAGATACGCTATGTCCCTAATGCCTGTTTGAGTTATCCTCAATAAGTCTCAGCGAGCAGTGAATATATTAGGGATAAAACTCTCCGCGTTTGATTTCGCCCATTTGTTATTTACTTCACTCGTCTTTTTCTTATTTAACAGTAGTAGCCGTTCTTATGGTAGTTCCACTACTCGCAGCTATCGTTCGACAAGGATTTATTTACTTAGTA
>Ga0315331_10004319_pt1 | contig 10723 bp, 7 predicted proteins | sample M160m34915metaG_FD_203456 | JGI IMG/M metagenome (GOLD analysis project Ga0315331, IMG submission 203456) | Ammonia-oxidizing marine archaeal communities from Monterey Bay, California, United States - M1 60m 34915 | ecosystem: Environmental > Aquatic > Marine > Intertidal zone | place: USA... | reverse complement strand
TCCCGACTGGTTTCAGGTTCTTTTCACATCCCGCCAAGGATACTTTTCAGCTTTCGATCACTCTACTTGTCAACTATCGGTCTAGAGTAGTATTTAGGATTGGAGGTTTCTGCCCCCCATATTCACGAGCGATATCCAACGCACGCTACTCAGGAATCTGTCACAAAGCCATATCATTTGCATGTACGGGGCTTTCACCCTCTATGGCACGCCATTCCAGGCGATTTCCATTTCCATGATTTAGGCTGAGACAGTCCATACCCCACATCTCTCCAAGGTTTCCCAAGGAGATTCGGTTTGTCCGATTCCGTTTTCATTCGCCACTACTTACGGAATCTCGTTTGATTTCTTTTCCTCCCCCTACTGAGATGCTTCAGTTCGGGGGGTTCCCTTTCCTGTTTAGGAATGGCGCATAGCGCCAGGAGGTCCCATTCGGCAATTCGCGGATCCAAGAGATTCATGCCTCTCCCCGCGACTTTTCGCAGCTTGTCACGACCTTCTTCGGCTCTCTAGCCGAGCCATCCCCCAGTCGGGTTGTAGCATTTTTGATTTCTACATACCCACTATAACACATTTATTTTGTGAGGACTGAACACATGTTCAGTCGTCTCCTCTGGTGTCCAGGCATATCGATTCTATCTGGTCTCTCAGAACACTTCGTCTCCCCGCGGGGCGGAGCGTTCTCGACCACTTCCCCCTGTATGTGCCCATACAAGGGTGCACCAAAAGCAGGCGTGCGACCTACCTTCCGTATATGAACGATGCGGGTCGTGCCAATGGGGGTAAGAACGCAGTATAGAGAGCCGAAAAGACTCATACATCGGTACTATCAAAAATATGTTCTATTCCAAAGGGTAAATTTTCAATAGTATTTATTGAAGATTTAGTAGATTTTTCATGAGAATTTAGCTTGTTTTCAGAAGGGGCGCCCTCAATACCGAAAGGCAGGCTACCTTTCTGTAAGTCGGCTTCAACAAGTTCAGGATGAAGATTTTCATTATCAGGTGAGTGCTCTAATCCAAAAGGGAGTTCACTATTCTCATGCTCAATGTGCTTAGCCGGAGGTAATTCTGCACTATGAGACGGTGCGTGACTGATACCAAATGGCAATCCTGATTGTTCCTGTTCAGAATCTTGGCCAAGGCCAAATGGCAGATCTACAGAACCCTTAATATCCTGTGGATTTGTAGAATCAATTCCTACTTTTTCTTCGCTCCCACAAAGACGGCATATACCCGATTCATCCAGAACCATGAGGCATACCGAGCAGGTTTGCATAACCGTTCTGTCCATTAGTGATGTTTGATGGTATCGTATTGATTAATCAAAAATCATTCCAATTCAAAGTCAGGCGGGCTATTTGGACGTGGACCGTATACTAGTGGAGTTAGTGAAAGGGAGGCTATGATCATAATTGCTATGATTGCCATTGGAATAAACTCGTTTGACCATTCTATTGCATACCTTACAACACAATATGCAGTTGCCAATGTGACGCTAAGTATCATAATCGGGAATCCGGTTTTGAAGAATCTATTGAACGATATGTCGTGACCTGCCTCTTCTGCTAAGCCAGCGGCTACTACGTTTGCTGATGCGCCAATAATAGTACCGTTGCCTCCTAGGCAGGCACCAAGTGCTAGTGCCCATGCTAATGGACCCAGGGCTAATCCTAGTTCAGGATCAGATGCCAATTCAATTACCACTGGAACCATTGTTGCAGTGTAGGGGATATTGTCAATGAATGCTGAAGCGATTGCAGACACCCATAGTAACAGCAAAACTGCTACCATCAAACGATTACTCTCATCGGCTTGAGAAATTGTATCAGATATACCCTCAGCAATGGCGTCGATTAGACCCATATATTCAAGCCCATGAATCATAATGAATAGGCCAGCGAAGAAGATTATTGTCGTCCATTCGACCGAATCTAATTGCTCTTCGACATGGTGAGGTGAGGTTACCAGTAACATCAGCACAGCACCACCAATTGCAATTGTGGCCACGGTGAAAATAGGGTGATGAAAACTTGAATGGGCAAAGAATGCGAAAATGACTAGAGCTAATATCGCTCCAGATTTTTTCAATAACTCCACGTCTTTAATTGGATACCTTATTTTTAGCAATTCGACATTGCGATGTGTTTCCCCAGACAAACCATCTGTTTCCAACTTCTTTAACAGCCAAAAGGAGGGAGCCATACAGATTACTACAGCCGGACCAACATGAATAATGAAATCAATGAAGGATATGCCTTGGTCTGCTAAAATTACGTTCGACGAGAGTGCTTGTGGAGACAGTTGGGCCCCGATGATAATGTTAGGAGGGTCTCCGATTTGGGTTGCAGCCCCACCAATATTAGAGAACATAACTTCGGCGATAATAAGTGGAATTGGTTCAATATCTAGTACTCGGGCTATTTGTATCGTAACTGGGACAATTAGAAGAATGGTAGTCACATTATCTAGGAAGGCTGAGAATACAGCGGTGATTGTACATAAGATAAACGAAAGCCTCCAAATCGATCCTCCGCTCAAGGCATACGCTTGCACCGCAGCCCACTGGAATAGACCTGTTTTACCTAATATATCGACAATTACCATCATACCGATTAACAGACCAATGGTTTCCTCATCAATCCAGGTTACAACCGTACCTAAATCGGGACCATCTCCAATTGTGTGGAGCGCTAACACCACGACCACACCACCTATTGCAGCAGCTAATGCTCTGTGTACTAATTCAAAGATAATCAGAGCATAAACGCCCAACAAGATAGCAAAGGCAGCTGGAACTGCCCAACTAGGCATTTCTGGGGCCACCCATTGGTCGCTACCGGTAGTAGCACCTAAGACGCTTGGAATGAGGAAGGTGGTCAATAAAGTAGGTAGAATCAACCTTTGGCTTATACCCGTAGTGCTCAATACCTTGCTCATAGTATAACGCCCTATTGATTAGCATATAGATAATACTAACATCAAGGCTTCCAGAATACTGCTACATTACCCCTATGAAAAACTAGATTAGACTCGGTCATTTTTGCTATTTCAGAGAATAAATTGCTTCTTTCCGTTGCATTTTCAACAATCCCCTTGTTTGCTTTTATTTTGACCAAAGTACGATTATTTAATTGATCGATTAGTTCCTCAATAATGGCAGTGGTGAGTCCGTTCCTACCGACCCTTACAGAAACTATCAGGGAACTATCATTGGCCATCCGTTTTATGTGATTAGGGACTGATTTCATGGGACTTTCACCTTGTTGATATTTCTACGATGTACTCGACCACAATCTAAGCAGGTGAGTCTTCGAATCCCATCTTGGATTCTGACTCTAGTATTCTCCCCTGGTCTCAAAATTGTATTGCAAGACCTACATATTATTTCTCGGATATTTCGTTCGGGCCTTACACCATGCCGTTTTGAAACCCTCAGTAAATCTCTAGCAGCCACGTCAGAAATTTCCTTATCCAATTCCACTATTAATTTGGATAGGTGATTGATGGAATCTGTAGCTTTATTTTTCCTACTCTTCGAGCCTCTACCTCTTCTTCGACCCGCCATATCCACACCTTAAAAAACCCTAGAAATTGCGGATTCGACCGATTTTCCTACCTGTTCAATTGAGGCATTTCCCTCTATGCGGATTAGTAATCCTCGCTCTGAGTACCAATCTGCTAGCGGAGCCGTTTGAGTATGATAGGCATCTAACCTAGACCTGACAGTTTCCTCGGTATCATCTGGCCTTTGGATTAGCCGGCCTTCAAATTCAGGAGGAGCCGGTTTGAATTGAATATGATAGATTTCTCCAGTTTCTGGATCCATCCGTCTTCCAACTATTCTATCGACAATTGCATCATCAGGAACTTCTATTGAAATCACTGAAGAAACTATGGCTATCTTCTCAAGAGATTCTGCTTGTGGGATGGTTCGTGGGAATCCATCAAAAAGTACTCCTTGGCCTGCGTCATCTTCCTGCAATCGCTCTTGGATTAAGCCGATTATTACCTCGTCTGGCACTAATAATCCTGCATCCATGTATTCTTTTGCGGCCATCCCCATTGGAGACCCTAGCTTTACGGCTGCCCGTAACATATCGCCTGTGGACACTTGGGGTTTACCAGTAAGTTCCACTATCCTACCTGCTTGTGTGCCCTTCCCAGCACCAGGTGGTCCAAAGAGTACTATCGACCCTACCATCGACTCACCCAGTCGCTTCGTAGTCTTAAGACAGTGCCTGAGAATTATCACGTATTCTGTTCGTACCAGAGGTGGCCATAAGCCACCCACTGATCCATTGTCCATCCTTCGGGTAACCCTCCTGGTGGTAGTGGCATTGCTCCAGGGGGTACAGGGACTGGAGGAGGAAGGGACGGAGCAGATGAGGAAATAACATCTGAGATTTCATCAACACTAACCGACTTACTCAACACCTCACCAGCTGAGCCTGTTTCTAGAGCCATGGCCCTTCTTTCGGTTTTGGAACCGGAATGAAGTGCAGAACCCGTGGGAATTAATTCCTCATCTGGACTCATGTTGTTTTCAGATTCTTTTCGCATACGCACTAGTACTACACCCAAGCCTGAAAGGACTGCTAGGAACACTATTGCAAGAGTCCACTTAGGCAGTCCAAGTGATACCATCAAACAACCAATACCACTACAGGAGTCGTCTCTAGAACGGGATACTTCTAGAGTGATCTCAGTATTTGTAATTGTAGAAACTTCTCCATTATCTGTAGAGTTAGCCCAAATAACAAAACTTGCCAAGCCAGGAGATGCTGATTTCCGGGGAGAAGCGTACACCGTTATATCTACAGATTCGCCAATTGCAATGTTGTCCACTGATGTTGGAGCAATTTCAAGATTCCAATTAGACAGTTCGCTTGCTTCAAAACTAAACCCAGAAGGTTGGTTGCCGAAATTAGTAACAGAGATTATGAAGGTTCCAGAAGAACCTGAGTTGATGTCATTTAGGGTCGTCGAATCAGGCGATAATTCGACGAAAATAGACGGTGTGATCTCCACATTTAATTGGAACGTATGGGTTACAGTTTCCATTCCGGGGGTGACCGCTTCAACAATTACTGGGACGGTTACATCCATCATTCCAACTGGTAAATTACCAGGCACATCCAAACCAACTGTGACAAGCGCCTCACGGTTCATATCTAGTGTCGACGGAATAAGTGATTGGAAGCCACCGACCCAATCCATAGGCAGCGTCCCAATACTCCAAGTTAGAGACAACGGAACGTTTCCAGCATTTCTGACCCAAACATCAGTGGTTCCGGTCTGACCTAATGACAGAGTGATAGTAGAGTCTTCGGATGCATCAAGAGCTGCGATTTCCTGAACACTAAATCGGGTTGCGTTTACAACCATATCACCATCAATTAGAGAAGTTCGAATTGTTAGTGTATTCCTAGTATTCATCTCTGCATTTTCTGGCACCATCATCTGAACAGTAACTGTTGCAAACTCCCCTGCCTCAATCGAGAATTGTAATTGTTCTGTCGTTTGCTGTTGACCATAAACTAACTGCGCCGCCCAAGTATTCAATGAGGAACTTACCGTCATTGTAAAGTCCATTCTAATATTGCCATCATTGGAGACGATCACAGAAGTTTCGGACAAATCTCCGTTCAACACTGCTCGGTCTTCTGCAAGTGCCAATGCTCCCAATACGTCGCCTTCTTCGTCTTCTAAATCAATCCTGAATTCATAACTCTCGAAGACTGTTACCGTTGCAATGTCTGTCTTTGAGACTGAGGAATCTTGTACGGATGTAGTTACACAGGTGATATCCTCTGTAACCCCTGCGGCTGGTTGTCCAGCATCCGCGGCAGGGATTCTGACCTGTATCGGAAGCGGTAAGAATTGTAGTCTGCTAAGTGGATCTAAAACCACTGATGAAGATCCACTGTTGCCTATGTTCACAATCCATTGGCTAGGGCTGTCACAACTCACTGAATATTGTGTCTCTCCATTACCGGTATTTCTTATTGATAGAGAATATACTGCAGTTTGTCCTGGTTTGGCCCCTAGATCATTTCCAGTTCCTGCTAGAATGGTGAAAAGTCCTTCTACTCTTTCAACTACAGAGGTAATTCTGATGGTGTGTGAAATTGTTGGTGCGTCTTTATCGAATATATTCAAGTCATTAACGAAATTACCAGGTAAGGCGAATCTAGGACCTGCGGGGTTTTCTAAGTCCGCATCGACATCTTCCAAAGTTAGTGTGACAATTCTTGAGTCACCCACATCACCGGATGCTGCGAGGTCCCAGGGGCCTGTTTCGTTGAGTAATTTCCACCATTCGTCAATAGGAGATTGTAAAATTCCTTGATCGTCAACTCTCTGAACAGGAGTAACAGATAGGCCAACCGAAATAGCAGAAGTTCCTTCATTTTGTAACATGAATTCGTAAGTCAAAATACTACCTGTACTTGGGTCTAATGTTTTAGTCAGTGCCTGTTCTAAATCAGATGGAGTTAAAGGAATTGAACCATCATCCATTAGAGGGGTTATTCTAACTCCAATTTGAGAGATTTGGACAGTTAATTGATAGTGGTTATTGTTGATTCCGTTATTTTCATCATTTAATTCAACTACCGTGTCTTCAGTATCAATCCTCAATTCCAATATATGTTCACCGGTTGTTTGGAATACGTGAGGGAAAGATAGAGAGTTGGTCACCCCACCACCTAAAGAAGTCCTATCAGATGTATAGAGTATTGTCCCTTCAGTGAGGTCCTCAATCTCAATTGTATAGGCACCACTAGCTTGTGATGCTTGGTTTCGCCACGCGGCCTCTACTAGGATTGTATCCCCCTGTAAGGGTGCTAAAATCGAGGTACTCAATGAGCCTTCAAAGACCGTCAGGTCTGCTACAGATTGCTCTTCCAATAATCCACTAGCTACTAAAGCAAAACCTTGGACAAATCCTCCGGCATTACCAACAGAAATAGTCCAAACGCCAGAATTACCGGCTGGAATCTTAATTCTCTCGATATTATTCAATCTATCAGCGGCCCCTCCCGTGGTTGAGTAACCATTGGAAAATACATTTCCATGGTACACTGTTCCATCGGGAGCGGTGGCTGTTAGATCTAGGTCGTTGACTAATTTTACAGCGCTTTGGTTTGCGATTGTAGAGGCTTCTAAATCCACCCAGGCTAAAGTGACGTCGAAATTAGTAGTCGAATCTAGAGTGAAGGTGTAAACGAAACTATGTCCGGGATCTATTTCTCGGCTGTCATCGTATAGTAAATCCAAATCCGTCCCATCTTCATTCGGAGTAATTGAATTTGCAACGTTAATCTGACCCCAGCCCTCCGAGGGATTAGGAATATTTGCTGTACCAATATCCTCCGCCCCGTTAATCAGTAATGCCTTGATTAAATCAGAACGTGGTTCGGTAATTCCAGCATCTGTTCTAAGATATTGACGTACCATTGTAGCACCACCTGCGGCTACCGCAGTTGCCATTGAAGAACCATTTAGGGCCATGTAAAGAGGGGTCGAACCATCGGAATGAGTAGTAGAACTACAGGACTCGCCTTGCGCACTACTCGCCTCCTCTGCTCTAGCTGAACATAACATAACTCCCGGCGCCACCAGGTCTGGTTTGATTCTACCATCCAGTGTAGACCCCTTAGAGGAAAAAGAAGGGACACTTCCTTCTGGATCTGACCCCAAGGAACCTGTTGTTGAGGCACCAATGGTGAGGACATTCTTAGCTGAGCCCGGTGGGGTGACAGTATTTGCACCATCTTCACCAAGATCACCTGAAGAAAAGAGGGCTAAGAAGCGAGGGTTATCGACGATGAATGCGTCCGCCGATCGTGAATCTGAGCTGTATTCTCCAACTAAATTTTCGTTGCCCCAAGAATTAGTTTGAATCCTAGCAGAATTCTGCCAAGCATGGGAGAACATATCGTACAGTGAACCCCATCTGGCTAGAATCCCGGAAGAATCAACTTCTAGTTGGTAGAAGTGAAATGTGGCGGCTGGCACCATCCCCAAAGCCGAAACGTCACCTGACCCATCTCCAAGAAGAGTTGCAGTCACATGGGTGCCATGGCCAGAATTGCTGTCAAGGGCTGAATTGTCTGGTCCAAATTGATTGTAAACACCCCTAACTCTACCGTCAAAATCGCCATGATCTGCATCGATGCCGGTATCGGAAATTGCGATAACTTCACCAGTTCCGTTTAGAGTGTTTGCAGAATTAACGAGGGCTTGGTTAATCCCTGAAATATCACTTGCAATCGAATTATGTATTGTCAACTTGGAGGCTTGGTGGATATGCAAAATCCGTCCATCCATGGCAAGAATCGGAATCCAGATTGCATTAACCGATTTTGGCTGACAGAGGTGAGAGTCACAAATATCCCTAAGATTTTCATTTACAGATATAGATTCAAGATCAGATTGTAATTGCTTGAGTTCTTGGATTGATAAATCAGGTGCAGGACTAATGTCGAGATCTACAGTTATTGCTTCCCTTCCAGCTATACTTGCCACCTCAGGGCTAACCCTCCATGAAATCGGTAGTTCGCCTGCCCATCTTACCCCCTCCATAGAACCCAATTCGTGAAGAGTTATCGCTGAGTTGTATTGAATCGGAATTCTAATTATGATGGTGTCATCAGGAATTGATTCTATTATGATTAGACCACTCTCCTGTAAGTTTTGTTGAAGCGTGGTCAAGTCTGCTGATTCAGATTGCACAAGGGCGAATCTTGTTCTATCTAGTGCTTGAAAATCGACAATATTTTCTGGACCGAGAGGCATCGGTTGTAGAATAGGGTCAAAACTACCATATGGGGAATGGATGAGTCCTGAAGTTGTCTTTAATTGATGTATACTGGGTGAGACGCTGGAAAAAGGCCGGAATTCAATCTCTGATTCTTCCTCTTCGCTATATTCAGAAATAATTTGATGGTTGGAATTAGTGGCAGAAGTGACACCTATGGACCATCCACTCAGTAAGAGCATGAACAGGGTAATTAGTACAAGCCGGCGGTCATTCACAATCTATTCGGAGAATTGAAGGGCTTTTGACCGTTCATGTTGATTGACCTATGGTCAAGTCAAAAAAATACTCAAAAAATACAATCAAAGACCGTAATAGGCGTCGATTGCAGCATCGGTCTTTGCAACCGAAATTTTCCAATCTGATTCAGCTCCCATAAGTGCACGGATACAATCGACATTCTCAGGAATTACGTCGCTTTCCTGATGTATCGCTTGGAAATAATATAAGCGGTTTTCGACTAATTTGACTCCGTCTTCCCAGACAAATATTTCATGTAAATCACCCCACTTTCTCCCAATGTCGCGAGCCATTTCCATTACCTCAGCGGTTGTGGTGATTCTATTTTCCTCCCCATGCATGACAATTACTCGAGGTTGTTCTTTCCACATTTCGATAATTGATTCTGTAGTTAGCCCGTGCCCTTCCGGCAAATCCGCTGTAATTGAATGAACATGCATTATTGTGGTGGGGACAGCAACCGCTAGTGAATTAATTTCAATTTCTGGCTTTACGGTCATAACATCTGGGCCGTGATGACTTGGCACTTTTAGGACAGGTTTGATGGCGTTTATTGGACCTTTCTTTGAATCACCTGGGTCCGCTGCACGTCGTATCATGGTGCATTCTACCTTTAGCGAGCCGCAGTGCTCGTAAAGAGGAACCAAGGTTCGGGAAAGGCCTGTTGTATTGCAAGACACCACTCTAGTTCCAACTGCATTCAAGTTTGCATCGTGGTTTGCACATGATGTATATGAGAGACCTGTGAGGTCATGCTTCTCACCGCCTTGGAAAATATGTTTGATTCCAGCCGCTTTGTATTTTGCAATATTGCCCGCACCCATCTTTCCAGGAGCACAATCGATGACGACATCAGCCACTGATAAAAGATCAGAAAGACCCCCTTTGCATTGATATCCCTGTTCGGCAAATGCCGCTATTCTTTCGGCATCATCAAATGTACAATAGAGAGGAAATCCCTTTTTCACTGCTAAATCACAACCAAAAGACGGACCCGTCTTGGTCACCCCAATTATTTCCATGTCATCCTGCGCATCCACTGCATCAGCGACTCGTTTTCCGATTGTTCCAAATCCGTTAATTGCGACTTTTATTGATCCCATGGTGTAGCCCCATACGCCCTTTGGACAAATTGATGGCGTAATCGAACCTCTATCAATAATGCTCTTCCCGGTTGAGGCAGAAAATAATCAGGATAACCGCAATAATCGGTATCTGATCACCCGTCAGAATGAAGACCGTATCCACTCCGTAGGTGTTTGGGGATAACATGCGCGACATCACCGCTAAGAGTGTTAAACTAAACAGAGACCTCGACAAAATGTTAGAACAAGCACTCCAAAGAGACTTGTTAGTGCGTATAGGTTGGGGAAAGCAAGGGGATGAGAAACCAAAGAATGGGGAAATTGGAGTCATTACTCATCTACCTGAAAATTCTAGAGTTTTGCTACTAGGTGATTTGGGAGAATGTGCAGGCGCGATGAATGATGGTGGAACCTTCACTCTTCAAGGCGGCTGCAGTTCAATGTTAGGTGCCTTTCAAAAATCGGGTAGAATTACTATCGAGAAGGATGCAGGAGACCGTGTTGGTCATAGAATGACTGGCGGGGAAATTATCGTCCAAGGCTCTGTAGGGAACGAAACAGCAGCCGAGATGAAA
>Ga0315331_10004317_pt1 | contig 10724 bp, 6 predicted proteins | sample M160m34915metaG_FD_203456 | JGI IMG/M metagenome (GOLD analysis project Ga0315331, IMG submission 203456) | Ammonia-oxidizing marine archaeal communities from Monterey Bay, California, United States - M1 60m 34915 | ecosystem: Environmental > Aquatic > Marine > Intertidal zone | place: USA... | reverse complement strand
ATTGAAAATGTATTTGTAAAAATCAGTACTTCGCCCATACAGGAGGTTTATACAGATTCAAAAGGGAAATATGAATTTTCAGTGCAAATTGGAGATAGCTTAAAGATTGTTTGTCAAGCAAACGAAATCACGATCAAAAAAGAAGTTTATGTGTCTTCTAAACTTAAAAGATTACCAAGTATTTCTTTCCCTATTCTTGTACAGCAAGGAGTCACAGTAATCAAGGAAAGAGAAAATCCTTTTGAATTAGAGACTCTTCCTTTGGTTGATGCCCAAAAATTAACAGGAAGTATCGAAAGGAGTTTGGTTTTAACAACAGCCGCTACTTCGAATAACGAACTTACAACAAACTACAATGTAAGAGGTGGGAATTATGACGAAAACCTAGTCTATGTGAATGGATTTCTCGTTTACCGACCTTTTCTTACACGCAGTGGACAACAAGAAGGTATGAGCTTTATCCACTCTTCTCTTGTTGAATCGGTTCGATTTTCAGCTGGAGGATTTGATGCACAATATGGAGATAAATTAAGCTCTGTATTGGATATAACCTACAAAAAACCAACTTCATTCAAATCCTCATTAATGATTTCTCTGCTCGGCGCTGAAGCTCATGCAGAACAAAAAGTTGGAAAAAAATTCGATTATATCATTGGGGCAAGATATCGATCCAATGGCTATTTATTAAATGCCCTACCCACTCAAGGTTCTTACAACCCTGTTTTTTCAGATGCTCAGATTTCTACCAACTTCAGTATTAAAGAAAATCTAGTTTTTAGTACATTACTACATTACTCTTCTAATAATTACCGATTTAGCCCAGAAACTTCCGAAACTGACTTTGGTACGGCAAATGAAGCCTACTCCTTTAAAATTTATTTTGATGGTCAAGAACAAACCAAATTTGAAACCATGATGGGAGGCTTATCTCTAAAATGGAAAGCCAGTGAAAAAACAGATATCGACTTTTATGCCACCGCATTTCAGACAACTGAACGAGAATATTTCGACATCCAAGGCCAATATTTTATTAATGAGCTTGAAACAGATCCTTCAAAAGAAGAGTATGGTGATTCAATAGCTGTATTAGGTATTGGAACCTTTCTCAATCACGCCCGGAACAAGCTAAACGCCAACATCATAAATATATACCACAACGGTAGACATGAATTATTTAACGGCTTTTCTGATCAGGCCAGACTAAAATTCAAAAACAGACATTTAAAATGGGGACTTTCATTCCAAATGGATCAGTTCAATGATGTCCTCAGTGAATGGCGAATGATCGATTCTGCAGGATATAGTGTTCCACAAACCAACCCAAGCCAAATCGAACTTTTTGAGGTAATCAAAGGAGAATTGTCCCTAAACAATCAAAGATATACCGGTTTTATACAATACAATACAAGCTGGTCCCGAACCAAAAAAAATGTAATTATTACTAGACCCTATAAAATAGGAGAGCACGGACAAAAGAAAAAACTCTTTTGTACTGATACCATTGCCGAATCAAATTCAAAATGGGCTCTTTCCGTTGGAACAAGAGGAGGGTATACGACCATTAATGAAGAGCTCTATTTTACCCCAAGAGCTGCCCTTATTTATTACCCCAAATCGTACCTTGCCCAAAACAATCAAATCTACAAAAGGAACGTATCTTATCGCTTGTCATCAGGAATGTATTATCAACCACCTTTTTATAGAGAATTCAGGTATTTTGATGGTAGCTTAAGAACAGATGTAAAAGCCCAAAAATCTGTTCATGTTGTAGCCGGAACAGATTTTTTCTTCAATATGTGGCAACGTGAAATGCCTTTTAAATTTACAGGGGAAGTGTTTTATAAATATTTATGGGATGTTAATCCTTATCAAATTGAAAATGTCCGAACTCGTTATTATGCCGACAATAATGCCATAGCTTACGCTTATGGTTTAGATTTGAATATTCATGGAGAGTTTGTTAAAGGCATCGAGTCCTTTTTTAAATTGGGATTTCTTTCCACTAAAGAAGATATTCTTGATGACCAATACATGGAGTATTATAATGCCTCGGGAGAAAGAATAATTTTCGGATACAGTGAAGATCAAGCCGTAGTAGATAGTGCTACTATTTTCCCTGGGTACATACCAAGACCTACAGATCAACTTTTTAATTTTGGAGCTTTGGTTCAGGATCAAATGCCCGGATTAGAAAGCTTTACTGTTCAGATGGGAATGCAATTCGGGACAAGACTCCCTTATGGCCCACCGGATCCAACGCGTTACAAAGATACTCTTCGTATGAAATCTTATTTTAGAGTAGACTTGGGGATGTCATATGATTTTTTAGGAAAGTCAAAATCACGTCATGAATTTTGGAAAAAGAATTTCTCTCAAGCCCTTATTTCTCTTGAGATATTCAATCTTTTAGGAATAAATAATGTCTTATCGAAACAATGGATTCAAGACGTAAGTGGCAAGTACTATTCAATACCAAATTACCTAACTCAACGACGATTTAACCTTAAGCTCATTTTAAGGCTTTAATTTGATGGAGCGAACAAGAACTTGTTTGGAGATACTAAGTTTGTTTTAACGGCATACATAACAATTCCAGCTGTATTTTTTACACCGAGCTTGGACATTATGTTTTTTCTATGAGTTGTAATGGTATGATTACTTAAAAATAATAACTCTGCGATTTTGTTATTAGTGTATCCCTCTGCTATTAAAATGATTATTTCATTCTCTCTTTCACTCAAAATAACAGCATCACAAGAAAAAGACTCAAAATCGATATCATTTACATCAATTTGTGCTTTTTGAATCGTTTCAAGAATCTGACCGCAAAAGAATTTATTTCCCTTTTTAGTTTCAAGTACTGCGTTTACTATTTCTGATAAATCACAGTCCTTTTTGACATAGCTCATTATTCCTGATCTCAAAGCATCAACAAGGGTTTGAGCACTCTGTTCAGGAGTAATTGCAATACACTTAATTCCTTTTTTAGAATTGTATATTTTACTAATTGTATCAATTGTAAATCCAGGAGATGTATAATCTATCAATACCATTGAAACTTCGAATGAATCAAGCTGATTAATAAGTTCCTTACTATCGCTGGCCTCACCCACGATAGAAATCGAAGTTTGGGTGGATAAAATAGTCCTCAATCCCACCCTCGTCAAATCATTACTATCAGCGATTATTATCGACATCTTATTTAGAATTATTCTAAACAAAGATACATATACTTGTAAAAATAGAACACGATTTTACTAAATAGTTTTTAACAGCTCATGGAATAATCTGATGTGCTATTAGGAATATGTATTTTTGTATCAAGTGAGAACAAAAACAGGACATAACATACAAGAAGCTGCAGAGCTATTAAATCAAGGTCAATTGGTCGCAATCCCCACTGAAACAGTATACGGTCTTGCTGCAAATGGACTTGATGATGCTGCCATATCCAAAATATTCAAAGTCAAAAAGAGGCCTATATCTAATCCTCTTATTCTTCACTTTAAAGACCTAAATAGTATTACCCCTTTTGTTACTGATATTCCGGCGGAAGCAAAAAAAATTGCAAAGGCATTTTGGCCTGGACCATTAACCCTATTACTCGATAAAACAGAAAAAATTCCAAATTCTTTAAATTCCGGAAAACAAAAAATTGCCGTTAGAATTCCAAACCATCCCGATACTCTGCAACTACTAAACATGCTTGATTTTCCTTTAGCTGCTCCAAGTGCAAATTTATATGGAAGAATAAGTCCTACCAAAGCGATTCATGTTGCCAATCAGCTTTCTGGATCGATTCCCTATATATTGGATGGTGGAATGTCTTCAAAAGGCATAGAGTCTACCATTTTAGGTTTTAAAGATGGCAGAACCATTTTATACCGTTTGGGAGCAATTACAACTGAAGAAATAGAGGACTGCATAGGGAAGAAAGTTGTCATTTATGACCACGACTTAATTCTAGATCAACCTATTACGAGTGGCATGGTGAAATATCATTACGCACCACAAACCCCCATATATGATGTGGCAGATCTTTCAAAAAACGAAACCAATATAAACGTTGGTTACATAGGATTTAATAAAACCATTGATGCTATTCCAAATGAAAATCAATTTTTATTGAGTCCTGAATCGGATCTGAATATCGCCTCTAAAAATTTATATCACGCACTCCATTTTATGGATGAACAAAAATTTAAGGCCATTTACATCTGTAATTTTCCTCAAACTGGATTAGGACGATCAATGAATGATCGAATCAATAAAGCCACAGCAAAGTATAAGAAATAAAAAAACCCTTGGGAATCAAGGGTTTTAAATATAATGGAATCAAGAACCTATTTCTTGATGTGTCTCGCGTGTCTGTTTTTGAACTTATCAATTCTTCCAGCCGTATCAACAAATTGAGCTACACCTGTAAAGAAAGGATGAGATTTGTGAGAGATATCTAATTTAACTAAAGGATATTCGTTCCCATCTTCCCATTCAATTTTCTCTTTTGTTGGAGCACAAGAAGGGCATAAAAAGGCATAGTCATTTGACATGTCTTTAAAAACAACTAATCTGTAATCATCTGGGTGTATCTCTTTTCTCATAATTCTTATTTCAAAAATGGAATGCAAATTTATATAATTCTTTTCATATATCATCAAAAAATAAAGATTAAATCACTTTGAACAAACCTAAGGTGATAAGTCTTTTATAATGAATTCATTAAAATGCAGCCAATTGTTATTTTTGAATAAACGAAATATACGATGGTTTTATCACAAAAAATCTCTTTAATAGAAATCTCAAAAATTCTAAATCGGAAATTTATTGGGAATGATAGCCACCTCATTTCTGGTCTAAACGAAATCCATAATGTAGAAAAAGGAGATTTGATCTATGTCGACCATCCCAAATATTATAAAAAAGCATTGAATTCTTTAGCAGACACGATTATAATTGATCAGGAAATCGAATTACCCAAAGGAAAAGCAATTATTGTTTCTGATAATCCATTCGGCGATTACAATAAACTCGCAGAACTTTTTTTTCCAGAATCAAAACCTACTGAAAAACAAAAGACCAACAACATTCATCCGTCTGCAATTGTCTACCCAAATGTTTTCATTGGCGAAAACGTGACGATTGGGGCACATAGTATAATCTATTCAGGGGCTTGTATCATGGATCATGTGACCATAGGTGAACATGTAAAAATTGGTCCTAATACAGTTATAGGGCATTATGCATTTTATTACAAACAAACCAAAGAAACACATATACAGATGCACAGTATTGGCAATGTTAAAATAGATTCTTTTGCTGAGATTGGGGCCTTGTGTACGATAGACAAAGGAGTTTCTGCATCAACCATTATAGGATCAGGCACCAAAATAGATAATCAAGTTCATGTCGGTCATGACACAGTCATTGGTAAGAATTGTCTCATCGCTTCTGGTGCCGGTATTTCAGGTTGCGTAACCATTGAAGATGAAGTTAAAATTTGGGGTCAGGTAGGATGTGCAAGCAATGTTCATATAGGAAAAAAAGCCATTATTCTAGGTCAATCGGGCGTCACGAAAAGCGTCGAAGGCAACAAGACCTATTTCGGAACACCTTGTAAAGAATCTTTACAAAAATTAAAGGAATTGGCAGCTCTTCAAAAGCTACCGGAAATAATAAAAAATATTTAAATGTATACCACAAGGGAGCAAGATTTGGTATATCAAAATGAAGTAAAAGAAATCAAGCTTCTTTCCTTACTTGAAATAACCAATGCCATAAATGAGAATGCACCGGTTGAGCACCTCATGAAAATCTTTACTTTTATTTTAAAAGAGCAGCTCGGCTTTTCGAAATTTGTCCTATTAATGCATCAAAAATCATGGGAAAACCCTGTGAAAATTGGTTACAAAGGGAAAATCAATTTAAATACTATCGATGAAGAATTTAATCGCTTCAAGGAAATAACAATCATTGAATCCTCTAAATCTAAACTACTTCATCAGTTTCAAGTCATTATTCCTGTTTTTCATTCAGAAAAACCACTTGCATTCTTACTTCTTGCCAGTAACCTAGATAGTGAAAATGAAACCAGTTATTTTTCATTTGTTCAAACACTAACGAATATCATTGCCGTTGCGGTTGAGAACAAACGACTTGGTGAGCAACACATCATTAAAGAAAGAATATCCAAAGAACTTGAGGTTGCTCGGGAAATGCAAAAACTCTTATTTCCTTCTGATCTTCCTTCTAATCGTAAAATGGACATCTCGGCAAAATATATTCCAAGACATGCCATAGGTGGTGATTATTACGATTTCATCCCTTTAGGTGATGACGAATACATTATTTGTATTGCTGACGTTTCGGGAAAAGGAGTCAGCGCAGCCCTTCTTATGGCCAATTTTCAAGCAACCATTAGAACATTATTTAAATACCAAAGGTTTGAAATGCCATTTCTTCTTGAAGAGCTAAATAAAAAAGTAATGCGCAGTGCTAAAGGAGAAAAATTCATCACCTTTTTTATCGCTCACTACAATGCCTACACGAGAAAAATGCAATATGTAAATGCGGGGCACAATCACCCTTTTATTTTAAATGGAAGAAAAGTGATCATGCTCGATAAAGGGTGTATTGGACTTGGGATGCTGGATGAAATTCCCACAATAAATGTGGGAAACATTGAATTGAAACCAAACTCTACTTTTGTTTTGTATACGGATGGATTAATTGAACTTGAAAATCCTGAAGGCGAATTTTTTGGAGTTCCTATGCTCGTTAAAACAGCCCAATCATATGCCGCCCTAAAAATGGAAGACATGAATAATATTATTTTTTCAAAGCTAGATGATTGGCGGGAAGAATTAAATTTTGTAGACGACACCGCCATCTTTAGCTGTAAGTTCTTTTAAACCTTATTTGTGGTAGAATGTACCGATCACTAAAAATTTTCGCAGTACCATTTTCTGACCGAGATAGGACTTATTAATCAAAAAAATGGCATCATAACTTATTTTTGGTTTTTTACTGGTCAAAATAAAAAGCTGATCAAAACGGGTATTGCCTGTTTTTGCGGGATCTCCTACAAAAACCTTTTTATCGTCTTCCATGGCACGAACAAGTCTTAACACGGTAAACACATCATTAGAATTGCTATAAAAAGACACTGAAATAAACAACACAAAGATGAAAACAAGTAAGGCAATCGAACGAAAAGAATTAATTTGATTCATCCGGATTCACTTTCTATCGGAGAAGATACATTTTACCAAGGCCCTTGTGGAAATATTTATCGGCTCCTGATTCTAATAAATTTATATCTACCCCATCTATTTTGGCTTTTACCCGATACAAATAGACTCCATTGGCAAGCTGATCTCCAAAATTATCTCTCCCATCCCATGCAAATTCTGAAATATTTCTTCCGATTTGAATGGTTCCAAGTTCACTTTCATTGATTTCACGAACAACTCGCCCACTGATTGTCATGATTTGGATTAAAACATCATCAGGGATCCGATCTCCAGTTAGCGTAAACACAAATCTGGTACTTGTTGAAAACGGATTAGGATAATTCATTAGTTGTGTAATCATTGATTCGTGAATGACTTCAAAATCAACTTTATAATCAAAATCTCCGGATAAATTACCAGATTTATCTTCACCTTGAACCAAAATTGAATACACTCCAGATTTTTCAAAATATGCAGGGTAAATAATTTTAAATTTATTTTGATTTTCATCTCCTGGAATCCAATGCATAACTGTATTTCCTGTACCATCCAAGAAGGGTACTCGAGACTGAATACCGTCGGGATCGGTAAGATAAATACCAAATAAAGAAGTATCTGAGTCTGAATCTAAAATCAAAAACGGGTTTTCATCATTTAATGTTATTAATATTTCACTTGTAGGGGCGACAATATCTTTATTTAGGATATGAATGCCATTAAATGTGACGTCAAGAATTGGATTAATGTTTTCTGCAGAAACGGAAAAAGGAATTTGTAAAACATTATTAATATGCGTTTGCTCGGGTTGGTCCGTTAAATTCAAAGAAAGATCAACATAAGGATTAACATCAACACAGAAATAATTGGTACCGATTAAACCTTTTGTATCAAAGGAAATTGTATCACGTAAAATGCCATTTACAAGAAGAGAGTCTGATCTCGGGTATTGTAAGAGGTGAATCTGCTGGTTTTCATCCACGATATAATACTCAACAAGCAGGGAGTCCATATTTACATCGCTTATATTCACAACGTCCACTGCAAAGCTTGCCTCCTGACCTTCCTGCAGGGTATCCATATTAGGTAACCATGTGTATCCCAAACTTGCGTCAATTGCCGCCTCTGGAATTGGTGTATACAATACATGCCAAAAATCCATTTGAGCAGGAGTTTGGGTGCTGATGTCTGAATATGTAGCGGCTAATTTAATATATGGGCAGGTGTCCGCGGATACGAGCAAAGAGAGATCAAGAATAGAGTCGTGCAAGGTAAAAAGAGTATCAATTGAAGATATATATATTCCGGCATCATCAAATAATTGTATTTTCAAGGACGTCGAATCTGATGAGGCACCTTCTAAAGGATTTTGTTTCCAATGCAATTCTCCCCAATTTGACACTGGACCAATCAAGGGTGAAGACTCAAATCCAATGGTCTCTGCTCCTGATATAATCGTATCCATTGAAATATCCTCTCCATTTTGAGAAAAAACCTCTACAACAAAATTTGGATCCCCTTTTCTTGTAAGAAATATAAAAGGCTGATTGGGCCGACTTGGAGAAATGCTATCGGAACCAAGATTTGAAAAAGTATCAAATAAACCAGGATCATAGGTAGACCACCAATCATATCGGGCTTTTATAGGGGAATAAATGAGTATATAATCCCCATTTGATATTTCGTTTTCTACAAAATTTTGAAATGCATCTATTTCGGTTGGATTATTCTGGTGAAATGTAAAAAATCTCATGGGTCTACCTGCGCACCCGCCATTATCGTTGGTATTGCCAAAATCATTATCAGGATTTACGACTGTTCCATTCGCATAAGTATATCTTGTTTCCATCGGAATCAATGATGCTTTATCTATAACTGCGACATGAAACTTTGGTGTGACCGTACAAATATCATAGTCCTGCTGTATACCATTGAGTGACCATGCATTATTAGGATGAATGTATGAAAGCAATGATGATGTAACAAAACAAGATATTTGAGATTGTATTGGTTCAAAATCCCTAAATTGATTGCTTTCATTTAAAGAAATACCAATGAAAGAATTTGATTGAAACTGTCCGAATACATCTTGCCCCCAACCGCGTTTATTTTTGATGTACTGAAATGATCTTTTCTTCCAATTCATCTCATTATTCACCAAAACCACTCGCCAAAAATAAACAACACTATCCTCAAGAATGAGGGGTTCCTGTGATAAAGTCGAACTATTGACCCAATCGTTAGGTTCAACCGAAAGAACACCTCCCAATGAGTTTTGTAAGGCAAATTTTGTGAATGGGCTTGAAAAATCTTGTGTAGTATCTATTTCGAATTTGTAATTCTGTAGGTCTGCTAATGGGTTTATTGTAGAAGCTCTCAAAATAATTGTGTCGGACGGAACAACGGCAAAATTTTCGGGCCAAACAGGCTCAACACCATCTACACTGATTAAAAAGTTTTTAACCGACTGATTGTTTATTACTTCATCATACTGCTCTTCGATATAATCGGGTCTATCTACTTTAATGGTAAACTTGTTAAGTCCAATTCCTATAGACGCTTGAAGTGGTATCTTAATTTGAAGATTTTTTTCATAATTCAACCCCTCTACATTGATGAGATAAATCGAATCTATTGTGCTATTCGGGAAGTCGCGCTCAATAGTCACATTAAAGTTTTCAGTTATTGATTTTCCAAGATTTCTTAGCTTAATCTTAATTTCAATGGAATCAGTTGCCAATGAAATGTTTTCAGGACCAAAAGAAATACGAGAATTTGTCAATTCAATTTCAGGTAGCTCATGATAATTCAGTTTGATCATGGGGTCCCCGTGAAGTGTCATTTGTGTGTAAGTAGTTTCTGATTGAAGATTGTCAAGATTCGCACTACCGGACTCAATGGTGTTTTTAATATGACTGCCTATTGTTCCTCCGTAATTATTCTGACTGAATTCCTCGTAAAATTGATCAGAAAATGAGCGCAAAGGTGATATAAATCCATAATTCAATGTTCCTAAATAAGCTATAACTCCAGCATTTGGTGTTAAAACGAAGGATTCCGAATTTGAAAATGAATTATGAAAGATATTTCCGTTGTAACAAGAGTTTGCGATTAAAACAGGGTATTTGCCCTGATTATTCCAAGTAGAAGGTTCGTCTAAATTGATGTCAAACCCACTACTCGAAGTGGTAAAGTGGCCGAAAAAATTCATTAAAGAAACCCCATCTGAAATTCTATTTTTAATCTCATCTAATTCATTCGGACTTATAGGATTTCCGTTTTCTTTTGCGACAAGATCTACGTTTCCTGCAAAATAATCTCCCTCCGCCGTCTCTGCCATTCCATTTAAGAAATTTTGTAAAAGGACTTGCTCAGCCGATTCTGTTCCTCCAGAAAAATGAAGGATTTGTTTTTGCCAATCTTTTGTATTTGTAGAATAGACATCATCCTGATTTTGTTGATTGTCAAACTCAATAATTTTATTCAAATAAATTTGCA
>Ga0315331_10004313_pt1 | contig 10729 bp, 8 predicted proteins | sample M160m34915metaG_FD_203456 | JGI IMG/M metagenome (GOLD analysis project Ga0315331, IMG submission 203456) | Ammonia-oxidizing marine archaeal communities from Monterey Bay, California, United States - M1 60m 34915 | ecosystem: Environmental > Aquatic > Marine > Intertidal zone | place: USA... | reverse complement strand
TTCAATCATAACCTCATCAATGACCCTTTGTTCATCGACTGGCAAGCCAACCAGTGCTTCAGCGATCCGTTCTGTGACATTATCTACCGCTGACTGCACTCCTTTTCCGAGGTAGCGAGAGGTGTCGCCATCTCGCATTTCGAGTGCCTCGTATGCACCGGTGGATGCACCAGATGGGACAGCTGCCCGACCAAGCAAAGCCCCGTCAACAAAGCAGTCCACCTCGATTGTTGGATTACCACGGCTATCAAGGATCATTCGTGCATCAAGGCCAGTAATGTGTCCGGACATAACATTCCCTAACAACGCCTGTCGAAGACGCTCTTTGAAGTAAACGGCCAAATTTCTATCCCAAGCAGGCGAGAAAACCAGTCATACACATTCAAAGAAGACTTTTTATCCCAATCGCTCTTTGGTTAAGTTTTGAGGCTTTTTTTTCTACCAGTTTTTGACCCGAAAGGGGAGGAAATCGAGATATTTTTTCCGCATAATAGTCGTTGAGCAGGTTTCATATACCCAAAGCGGAAGCGGTGGACATGCCTCGTGTTGCTGAAATCGATCGTGCTATCCTCGCTCAACTCCGAAAGAACGGTCGAATGTCCTATGTGGACCTCGCACGAGAGGTAAGCGCGTCTGAACGCACCGTACGAACCCACGTCCGCAAGATGGAAGAAGAAGGCACCATTCGGGGCTACACTGTTCGAGAAGGTGGGGTTGGACTCACCGCTCTTGTCCGAATCAAAGTTTCACCTGGTGCTGAAATCGGCTCCTTTGCTTCTGAAGTAACCGGTTGGGAAGGCATCGAAATCATCTACGAAGTTTCGGGCGACGCCGACTTGGTCGCTCTTGTCCACGTCGATGACACAATGTCGTTGCGCACGTTGCTCGACAAAATGTGGCTTGCTGCACCTAATGAAATCGCTTCCACAACCACTGAACTCGTGCTTGAGCAGTATTGATTACTCTTCTTCACTGGTTGGGGGCGGAGGTTTGGCTTCTGGCGTCTTCGCTGGTTCGGGCAATCCATAATCAATGCCGCAGCTACGGCATACCATTTTGTCGTCCCAATCACATTGTCGTCGGCAGCCAGACATTGAATCGCTTCCTGTTCAAGCCTTCCATTTGACAGAGCAACCGATGGATTCAGTTTGATCAACGCTTGGCTTCGACCCTGCGAGCATGGCTTCAATTGCGTCGCTCAGTTCTTGCGTTGTGACCTTTGTAGGATCCCTTGGTGAGTCATCCATTCGACCTCTGTACACCAACGCTCCGTCGCTATTGAAGAGGAAAAATTCAGGCGTGCGCTTTGCACCATAGGCATGAGCAACATCTTGAGTTGAATCGTGAAGGTATGGATATCCCATGCCCTCGGCTCGCTTTTGCATGTGTTCGAAGGAATCATTTGGATAGACTTCCGGGTCGTTGGAGTTAATGCCTACAAAGCCAATGCCACGGTCTTTGCATGCTTGGGCCATGGCCTCCATTCGGCTGATGTTTGCAATCACATACGGGCAATGGTTGCATTCGAAGACAACAACCGTCCCATTTGCCCCAGATGCTGCATCAAAGGACATCGTTTGGGTGCCGATCGTTGTATGGGCATTGGTCAGTTGAAACGGGGGGGCTTGTTCGCCAATAGAGAGGGTCATGATTTCGCCCCTTTGTTCAAACCACAAAAAAACTTGTATTTTTTTTTTGCCGGGAGAGATGTTATAAATCATTTAGTGAAATCTAACACCATGCAACCACAGATGCAAGGTATGCCCCACGTAGCTAGACCAGCGCACATGATGTCATTCATGGACGCGACGAAATCCTGCCTCCAACAATACGTTGGATTCAGTGGCCGAGCCAGCCGATCGGAATATTGGTTCGCCTACCTAAGTTTCATTGTCGCAGTCATGGGGATGTTCACCCTCTCAATCGTTTCCTTGTTTGTTGTTGAGGCTCTTGCCACTCTTATGGGCCTCCTGACCTTTGTTTTGTACCTCGGCGGCTTCTTGCCATTGCTTGCGGTATCAGTACGACGATTGCACGATCTTGGCAAGTCCGGTTGGATGATGCTCCTTGTGTTTGTCCCGATTGTGGGCGGCATTTTGCTTCTCGTTTGGTTTGTATCCGATGGAGAAGCATTCGATAACGCCTACGGCGCTGTTCCAACCAACACCCTTTGAGGCAACGAACGCCCAAGCGTTCAAGTTCTGAGCCTTGAAGCATTCAACATGGTCCCGCTGACTGTCAAGTGTGGCGGCCATATCACGCTCGTCTTTTCCATCTGGAAAGACGCACGGCTTGCTCGTTTCCAAGGAAGCAGGGGTGCTGGGTTCAACGTAATTGACGGTGTTGAAGTCACCCTTGAACACACCGGCACCAACCAGGGCACTTCCCCACGTTTTCTTTCTCATGGGTCTTCGTTAGATGAAGCCCCCGAAGGGATCGAGGATGGAACGCTTGAGGTTGATGTCACAGCAATGGATGGAACAAAGATTGAACATTCGTTAAGCCTCTACACTGACCTCTTCGAGGCGTTGCGTGATTCGAGGTTGGTGAAGCGAGAAGATTCGTTTCGCCTATCGGTCGTTCTCTCACTGCCGGTCAGTCAAGGGTTCGGTATGTCAGCTGCTGGCCTTGTCGCCGTGGCGAGAGCCTTTCACGCCTATACCAAAGTAGGCCGTGATGAACAATATTTGCGCATCGCCCATCGAATCGAACGCCTGCATAGCGGTGGTCTCGGCGATGTACTCGGCATCGCTGCGGGCGGGGTTGAGTTGCGCACAGAGGCTGGTGCGCCCGGATCTGGAGGCCAAGCGGTTGGCTTCGAAGCATCACAACCTGTGCTCCTCGTTTGGAAACCGGAAGAAGCTCGCCATACCTCGAATTACATCGACGACCAACAATGGCAACAGTCCATTTCTGCAGCTGGCGAGAAAGCGGTTCGGACCCTTCGACTGAATGACTGGGGCCCAAGTGCATGGACCGATTTGATGCTTCAATCCAGAACATTTGCTCAGGCCTCAAAGTTGATGGAGGAACCCGCTCGTTCTTCACTGAACTCCAAGGTGATGAATCAACTGCGTGCGCTGAACTTACACTCAAGGGTCTACGTGCGGCTGTGCATGCTCGGCGTCTCTTTAGCTGTGCTTCCAAGACGACTGGATGAGCCCCTCACAACCAACGAAGTCAACACGATTTCTCAAGCGCTCCAAACCTTGGGCTTGGGTGTAAAGGCCACCACGATTGGGTGAATCAATCATTGTCAAAGGCCGAAAGGTCAAGCACACTAGCGTCCAAGAGGGTGCAACCTGGCATGAACAAGTTTTCACTGAAGCCGTGTCGATACACAACCGCTCCACTGCCCCATTCCTCGATGTAACGGTCCATCTGCTTGGCCATTTTCTTACGTTGGAATTCCACATCAGCACCGTAGAAATGTTTGGCATCGATCCAAGCAACTGGCCGATCGTTGATGTAGACATGATCGAGGAAGAGAATGTCGGGCGTGCGTACAGGACGGCCAAGTTCTTGTTTTTGCTCCTTGACCATTTCCGGCTGGCGCCGCAAACGCACACCTTGCTCTTCAAACCAGTCGGCAAGAACGTCTTCGAAAAGATCTGCTTTTTCTTGGGATTCACCCTGGTCGACGTTTGAGACTCGGTCTGCGGCCTCGGCTGCTTCGAATTCCTTTCGTTCACGCTTGCTCAACCGGCTTGGCTCTCGGAGGCTTTCCTTGATTTTGGTCTTGGACCATCGCATCTCTGCAAGGATGAGGCGGAAAACATTCATCGGAGGTCCATCGAAACGTTGCGAAAGGTCGACTACGCTCACACCTTCTTTGTACAAACGAAGCATTTCCTTCGCCCTCGAACGCAGGCGCCCGTGCCCGTAGACTGTCTTCTGTTGCATGAGGGCTGATCGAAGCGAAAGAGCTTGGTCGAGGTTCATACTGTGTGGTTCGACGATTTTAGCAAGTTCGTCGACACGTTCATCATCGAGCCATCCAAACTCCCCTTTTCGAAGAACGAGTTTTGCAAGGGCTTCCTCATCTTTCAACGGCACCGGTAAAGTTGTCCATGTGAAGTGATGCGTGTTCGGCTCGGCGAGGTCATCTGGGAAACCCATGGGCGGTTCCTTTCGTTCGAACCGGTGGTTGGCTTTGTTCTCCATAGCCTTGATTTGTTCAGCATTCCGTTCCACAAGCACGGCTTTTGAAGTACCGCCATAGCGCTTTGGCTTGCGGTTTTGGCCGCCTCGATGTGAACGGTTGTTGCGCGAACGCCCTTGGCGACCGCCCCTCTTGTTTGAGGAATTAGGACGTTTCTCTCCCCCGTTTTGGTCGCTCATTGGAGCAGGTCGGTGCCGAGGCTCCTTGAACACTCGCTTTCATTCTGATTCATCAAAACCGGCTTCGAGGGATTCTGGAATCGAGTGAACGCCGTGGCTGGCTGCATCGTTAAGCCACTGCTTTGCCAGCGCACGAGGCAAGCGGTTGACCCGACCGCGCATGAACCGAGCCCACCATCGCACGGTCCACCATGCAGCGATTTCGATACCCGCATCATCTTCGCCCCACACGGTCACAGCAAGGCGGAGATTTGCGATCGCAGTGCCAAGCGGGCGGCCCTCACGTTGTTGACCACACCAATTGAATTCAACCTCCAGAAAACGAGGAGATTCACTCTGACGAATGGAGTGCACGACCCACATTTCTTCAATCAAGCGTTGGCGTTCAATTCGATGAAGGTCGAATTGTTGACCTTCGACCAGTTCGCCGTTTTGTTGTGAAAGAATACGACCTGCAGAAGAATGCCAACTGGGCCAACAGTTCAGGTTCAACACGTTCGAAATGAGGTGGTGGCTTTCGAAGGGCTCGAGTGACTGTCGCCATACACCTTGTGGCGCCCCCATGAAACCTCGTGGTACGGTTTCTCTTTCAACATGTGGGGTACGAAAAAAGCGGGGTTTCAAATGCAATAAGTCGCTACGATAACCATGCGATGGACACCCGCGGTGCTGATTTCAGTTCTTTTGGTGTGTGCTTCAATGGCCGCCATCCCTCTCAATGCTCCAACTTTGGAAGCAAAGAACAACGTCAACCATGCTGTTGAGAACAACGAAACCACCGACCTTGCCTTTGGCTGGGTCACAAGCGCCGGTGGCGCAGGTGATGATTTCATCTCGCAGTCGACCATCTATACCAACGGCACCTTTCTTATCGCAGGCAGTTATGAAGGCGATATTCAGTTCAGAGATCAAATCGATGGTTACGGTGCTAGGGGTGGCTCAACCGACCGCGATGCGTTCTTGGGATGGGTGAATCCAAACGGAACCTGGAACGCAAGCATTGCCTTCGGTAGTCCCGGCATCGACTCGATCGAAGCGGTTGCATTGCTTTCGAACGGTGATGCAATTCTAGCAGGCACCTATTGCCTGAACACCGTTGGCTTCCAATGTGAATTGGCACTTGATGGTGTTAATTCCCTCACGAAAAACGACGAAGACGATGATGGAAACGTGTTCCTTGCGCGCTTGAACGGCGACGGAACATGGGCATGGGCCACTCAAATTGGCAACGAATACGATAATTTCGTGTTCGATATGATGATCACGCCGACCGATGAGATTCACGTAGGTGTGCTCTACCGAGACACCATGGATTTCAACGGGGAGGTTCTCCCCGCTGGAACACAAACGACCATGATGGTTGCTGTCTTTGGCGAAGGTGGCAATCCTCTCACTCATGTGGTGCTCGAAACTCAAGATGGCATCGAGCCGGTTGGTGGTTTATGCCTTGATGGAGCGGGCCAAGCCTACCTCGCTGCCACCTTCAACGGCGAAGTATTAGCAGGTGAAACGCTGCTCACTTCACATGGGCAAACCGATCTCATGGTTGCGTCCTATCAAGCCAGTGAATGGGCGTGGGCCATCTCTGGAGGAAGCGTCAATGAAGACCGAGCATGGGATTGTTCTGGGTCACCAACCCAAGGCATCAGTGTGGTCGGTGAATTCATCGGCAACGCCACATTTGGAGAGTTCTTCACCGACACCTCGAACAGCACTGATCTAATCCTCGGCAGCGTTTCTTCTTCTGGTGCTTGGTCTGGAATCGCAACAGCAGGAGGCCCTGGTGTTGACCGTGCGACTGATGTCATTACAAATGGCATTGGTGACATTGTCATTGCTGGAACAACATCTGCAGGCCTCAATATTGGGATCGATCAACTCGACGACCTCGATGGCGTCGACGATGGAACTCATAATGACATCTTCCTCGCATCCTACCTTGACAATGATTCATGGGCATGGGCAGTATCTGCTGGAGGTGACGGAAACGACGAACCCACCGACCTCACGTTTGCCATCGATGGGTCCCCCTTGCTTTCATTCATGCTCAGCAGCACTGCAAACATCGGAGTTCACAGTGCGACCAGTTCTGGTGGCTACGATGTTGGCGTGTGGCTTTACCAAACCGACCGTGACTCTGACGGTATCCTTGACGGCGAAGACAACTGCCCGCGAGTCACAAACACTGCCCAAGGGAATCATGATGGCGATTTATTCGGCGACGATTGTGATGACGATGATGACAACGATGGCGTTGTTGATGCGTTGGACGATTGCCCGACTGGTGAGATGAATTGGGCTTCAGATACTTCGACCGATCATGACAGCGATGGCTGCCAAGATAGTGGAGAGGATTTTGATGACGATGAGGACACTGTGTTCGATTTCGCGGATTTGTGCCCCTTGGGCCCCGTTGGCTGGATTTCGACACCCGAAGAGGACAGTGAAGGCGACGGATGTGCTGATTACGACACCGACGAAGACGGCTTCATTGATCAAATGGACAACTGTCCATCGGAGGCAAACCCCACCCAATCCGATCTTGATGGTGACGGACTTGGGGATGCATGTGATGTCGACGAAGATGGCGATGGCATCGCCCTTCCTGAGGACAAATGCCCGAGGGACGCAGAACCATGGACCTCGACCACTTCAAACGATTATGACCAAGATGGTTGCCAAGATGCAACGAATGATGACGACGATGACAACGATGGCTACAACGATGCTGTCGATGCATGCCCAACAGGGGCTATCAATTGGAATTTGGAGGGAATGAATTCAGAATTCGACCACGATCAAGACGGCTGCCAGGATGCTGGTGAGGACATTGATGATGACAACGATGGTTATCAAGACCCAGTTGATGCGTGCCCACTTGGATTGGTAGGCGTTGCACTGCCCGGCCAAGACGCAGATGCAGATGGTTGCATTGACGGTGCAGAAGATGATGATGATGACAACGATGGTGTCGTGGACGATGTTGATGTATGCCCACAAACTCCAGCTCTCGCCCAAGTTGGCGTCCAAGGTTGCAGCATGTCTCAATTGGACGACGACCTCGATGGTGTTTCAAATGCAGATGATATGTGCCTCAATAGCCTTCCAGGCCGAATGGTGGATGCAACTGGTTGTGCCATCATCAATCAAACAAACGATCAGAGTTCATCATCCGATGAGACGAACATGACAATGTGGCTGTTCATTCTTGCGGGTGTCCTGTTGGTTGCAGCCGGCGCTGTGACACTCAGTGGAAGTCAAAGGAAGGCCGATACGAAGGAGATGCCTCCAAAGCGCCCTGTTGGACTTGATGATGCAATGAACACGGTTCACGCCCACGAAGCAGAATAACCGATGATTGAGCAGCAACCTGTCAAATCAATGCACCACAAATAGAATATATCCTAAGAACCGCCTTAGGGGCATGAAGACCCTCACAAAGGCACTGGCGATTGGCGTATTGATGGTGTTGCTTGCTGCTGCACCAGCGATTCAAGGAAGTTCATCAGGAAAGCACAACCAAGCGTCTGCTGGTTGCACATGCCACTACAACGCCGGTGGTATCACGGCGACAAACGACTTCCCAACCTCCTACACTGCAGGCCAAGTATACAACATCAACATCGGCCATACCGGTGGTTCTCAAGCCTTCGTTGGTGGATTCAACGTTGTGGTCAACAAAGGCACCATTCAAAACGCTGGGAGCGGCGTTCAAATCTCGGGCGGCACAAGTGCAACGCACACCAGCTCAGGCCAACTTGGATGGACCTTCGACTGGCAAGCACCGAACGCAGGCAGCGGAACGGTCAACGTCGACATCGCCGTGATGCAAGCAAATGGTAACAATCAGAATTCCGGGGATGCTTGGGATACTGACAGCGTTTCAATCACTGAAATTGTGGTCCAAAACACACCGCCAGTGGCTACAAATGTCTATGTGAGCACCCCCCAAGGTTCCCCCTCTGCCACTCAAGCCTACCACGATGAAGTGTTGATTGCAAGCTACGATTTCAACGACAACGACGGAGATTCTGAAGCCAACAGTCAAATTCGATGGACAAAGGATGGAAGCCTTGCTTCCGCTTACAACGACAACCCCATGATCGATGACATGCAGACTTCCGTTGGTGAAGTTTGGACCTTCACCGTGACGCCCAACGATGGCACCGATCTTGGTTCCACCGTCTCCGCATCAAACAGCATTGAGATCATCGATTACGACTCGGATAATGATGGATACGGCGACCAAGTTGACGCATTCCCAAATGATCCAAACGAGCATGCTGATGCTGATCTTGACGGAACCGGTGACAACGCAGACACTGATGATGACAACGATGGCACAGACGATTCAGAGGATGCCTTCCCACTTGATGCAAACGAGGACACCGACACCGACAACGATGGCACTGGGAACAATGCTGATACCGATGACGATGCGGATGGTGTGCTCGATATCAACGATGCATTCCCACTTGATGCAAACGAAGACACGGACACGGACAACGATGGAACTGGCGACAACGCTGACCAAGACGACGACGGAGATGGTACACCAGATTCGACCGATGTGTTCCCACTTGACGCTTCCGAAGACAGCGATGCTGACAGTGATGGTACCGGTGACAACGCCGACCAAGACGATGACAATGATGGTGCATTGGACGTCAATGATGCATTCCCACTCGATTCAAGTGAATCTGTTGACACCGACGCTGATGGCATTGGAAACAACGCTGACACCGATGATGACAACGACGGTGTGCTCGATGCTGCCGATGACTTCCCCCTCGATGCTACAGAATCCAGCGATGCCGATGATGACGGCACGGGCGACAATGCAGACACTGATGACGACAACGACGGTGCGCTTGACACAGATGATGCGTTCCCACTCGACTCCACTGAAACGATTGACACCGATGACGATGGGACAGGCGACAATGCTGACACCGATGACGACAACGATGGGTTGCTCGATGTTGATGAAGCAACAGCCGGAACAAACCCAATCGTTGCCGACACAGATGGTGATGGCGATGAGGACGGTGCCGATGCATTCCCTCTCGATGCAACCGAAACCACGGACACGGACAGCGATGGCGTTGGTGACAACGCAGATGCATTCCCTGAAGATGCAACTGAAACGATTGACAGCGATCAAGATGGCGTCGGTAACAACGCCGATGTATTCCCAAATGATGCAACTGAAACGCTGGACTCCGACAATGATGGTGTTGGCGACAACGCTGACTGGGCACCTACTGATGCGACTGAAACCATGGACTCAGATGCTGATGGTGTTGGTGACAACGAAGATGCATTCCCTGAAGACGCCAGTGAGACAATGGATTCCGATGGCGATGGCGTTGGTGATGTTGCCCAAGCAGCCGCAGAAGCTGATGCAGAAGCAACTCGAAACATGATCATCATCGCGCTGCTTGTGATTGGCGTTCTCGGCGGTGGAGCAGTGATGTTCCTACGTCGCAGTGGCGAAGAAGAATCAACGAAATCCTTCGAGCAGCCCCTCACAGCATCTCCTGGAATGGTTATGCCTGCAGCACAGCCTGCAACCATTGCTCAACCTGTGGCCCAACCAGTCGCACAAGAGCCAACGGTGCTTCAACAGTGGACCGATGAGAATGGATACACCTGGAGATCCATGAGCGACGGCACCACTCACTGGTGGACTGGAACTGAATGGCAACGTGCGTGATCACGCATAGACCACTGCTGGTGAAAGTGGCATTGCGCCACCTGCTCGTCCTGTTTCGTCCTCAGGCGATTCGCCCAGCACGACCTTGACTTGTCCAAGTCCGAGTTCGTCAGCGATGAAGGAGGCACGAGCCGACAAGGCTGCGACCTCATCGAGTGAACTGCGAATCAGGACCCTCGAATCATCGTCCCACTTGAACACTTGAGGAAGCATTTTCTTGCCCCAAAAAGCCATGATCTCCCCTTTCCGGTCACCTTGGGTGATGTCCATTTGGCTGAGTATGCTCACGAATTGCTTAGGGTTTCCACCTTCTTCAAGGAATTCAAGAGCACGCACGGCAAGGCTTCGTTTCCATGTTGGCGCTACGATGATGGTTGCTGATGTTGCAGGTCCATCCAAGTGGCGCTCTGCCACGTCCTTGATTTTTCGAGCCGACTCGAGGAAACTCCGAGTAATGGTTTCGCTATCAAGCGCAGTTTGCTCCTCGGGCGTCATTTCATCCGGAAGAGGCATTTCTGTTCCGCTGATTAGGCCATCCATACCCAGGGTTGCCCACCACTCTTCCGCAAGATGTGGCGTCGAAATTGAGATCATGTGAGCCCATTGACGAAGCAGGTTCGAAGCGAGAGCGGGGTTGTTACCGCCCCTTCGCACATACCAATTGACGTCTTT
>Ga0315331_10004312_pt1 | contig 10730 bp, 9 predicted proteins | sample M160m34915metaG_FD_203456 | JGI IMG/M metagenome (GOLD analysis project Ga0315331, IMG submission 203456) | Ammonia-oxidizing marine archaeal communities from Monterey Bay, California, United States - M1 60m 34915 | ecosystem: Environmental > Aquatic > Marine > Intertidal zone | place: USA... | reverse complement strand
GCCGTATGACAGATCAGCCGGTAGCGATTATTTCAGCTGGTGCCTCGGGGATTGGCCTGTCATGCGCGCGTGCCCTTGCCGCAGCGGGCTATCGGGTTTTGACACTCGACATTAATGTCGAGGCGGTTGCGGCCTTTGAGGCTGAGTTTGGCGAGGGTACTGCAGTCGTGTGTGATGTCTCACACCCAGCGCAAGTCGAGACAGCGTTTGCCTCACTGATGGGCGCTTGCGATCGGGTCGATGTGCTGCTGAATAACGCCGGTATCGCCGGACCGCAGCAACCCGTAGAAGAGATCGAGGTGGAGGCGTGGCAGTCGACCATCAATACCGACCTCAATAGTCTTTTTTATCTCACCCGCCTCGTGATCCCATTAATGAAGCTGCAGCGCAGTGGCGTGATCCTCAATATGTCTTCTAGTGCGGGCCGTTATGGTTGCCCGTTGCGCTCCCCTTACGTCGCGTCCAAGTGGGCGGCCATTGGCCTTGCCCAGACCTGGGCGATGGAGCTGGGGCCATGGAACATCCGTGTCAATGTGCTTTGCCCGGGGAGCGTCGGAGGAGAGCGGATAGAGCGCGTGATTCAACGCGATGCCGAGGAGCGAGGGGTTAGCGCCGAGGACATCCGCACGGTTTACCAGCGTCAGAGTTCCTTGCGGGACTTCGCCAGTGCTGAAGATATTGCGGCGATGGTGTGCTTTCTCTCGGGGCCTGGCGGGCGCATGGTCTCTGGCCAAACCATTGGTATCGATGGCCATACCGAGAGTCTCGCCAATTGGTTGGACCCTTGAGGAGTGAGCGATGAAAACGTGCTGGTTTGATCAGTTCGGCCCCGCCCGCACGGTATTGCAGATCGGCGACCGGCAAACTCCCGAGCCCGGACAGGGAGAGGTGCTGGTGAGGCTACACACCACCGGCGTGAATCCCTCCGATGTGAAAAAGCGTGCGGGCGCGTTCCCGGATCTTCTGGATATCGGGCCAGTAGTGCCCCATAGCGATGGTGCGGGGGTCATCACTGCGGTGGGTGCGGGGGTGCAGGCATCGAGAATCGGTGAGCGGGTGTTTGTTTATCAGGCCCAGCATGGGCGCTTGCACGGTACCGCCGCCGAATACGTCGCTATCGACAGCCTTCGTGCACCGCGACTGCCCGACAGTGCGGACTTCGATGTGGGCGCCTGCCTGGGCATTCCCGTGCTGACCTCACACCGCTGTGTGTTCGCCGACGGCCCCGTCACCGATCAGCGGATCTTGGTGACCGGGGGTGCCGGTCGCGTCGGCCACTATGCGATCCAATGGGCGCGCCACGGGGGCGCACGTGTGATAGCCACGGCGAGCAATGAAGCCGACGCCGCCGCTTGCAAGGCTGCCGGGGCAGACAAGGTGGTGAATCATCGTGAGCCTGGTTGGGGTGAGCAAGTACTCGATCTCACCGACGGCGAAAAAATGGATCGTGTGATCGACGTGGAGTTTGGCGCCAACCTGCCTGAGTTGCTGAAGTGCGTTCGAATCGGTGCGACCATTGCCACTTATTCAAGCACCGTGGTGCCCGAGCCGAGCCTGCCATTTCGAACCATGATGTTCATGGATCTCACGGTACGTATGGTGATTGTTTATGCGATGCCGGAAGACGCCAAGGCGCAGGCGGTGGCCGACACGCAGACGCTGCTGATCAGCAATACTTTGCAGCATCGAATTGCCGACAGGTTGCCATTTGAGCAGATGGCACAGGCCCACGAGATCATCGAAGAGGGGAGCGTGCGGGGATGCGTCGTCGTCACAATCTGACTGACCACTTACTAGGTTGCCTGTGTGCAGCGTTAGTGACTTTTACCCCGTTTGTCAGCGCGGAGACGGTCACCGACTGGCTGTCTGGCGCCCATGAGGGAAGATTACATACCGCGCAGCTGGGCGAGTGTGCGCTGGAAAATGGTGAGGTGATTCAGAATTGCCGGCTCACCTTCAGAACCTACGGTACGCTGGCGCCAGACCTCGGCAATATCGTGCTCATGCCCACGTGGTTCAACGGCAGCGCTGAGGGTCTTGCGACCTCTCATTACTTGGGCCCCGAAGGCATTGTCGACACCGATGATTACTTTGTGATCGCGGTTAATGCGTTAGGTAATGGCATCTCCTCGTCGCCGTCAAACAGTGCGCAAAAGCCTTTCCCCGTCTTTACGATCCGCGACCAGGTAAGCGCGCAACACAAGTTATTAACCGAGCATCTGGGTATCGAACATCTTCATGCTGTGGTGGGCGCTTCCATGGGAGGTTATCAAACCTACGAATGGCTCATGATGCATCCAACCTTTGCGACGCACTTTGTGCCGATTGAGGGCACGCCCTGGTATACCTTTTACGATCGATTGAAGGGTCGTGCCTGGCAGGAGGTCATGGCCCTTCCAGAAGATTCTCCGCAGGCCCTTCGCCGGAAAGCAGATCTGTTGGGTTTGATTGATGGCATGGTGTTCTGGACACCGGAATACCTTAATCGTGAGCAGTCCCTCGAACATTTCGAAGACTGGTTGGCCGGGATGGCACGTTTCGATACTGAATCCAAACTGCGCGACCGCGCGAGCCAAACGGCTGCTTCAGGGCGGCATGATATTCGGCGTGATCGTCCGGAGTTTGAGGCGCGATTGCAGGCGATGGGACAACCGAGCGTGCTCGCAGTTGTATTTGAGCGCGATATGACCGTTAACCCTCAGCCCAATAAGGTGTTTGCGAAGCAGCTGGGTTTTGAGGTGATAGAAATTCCGGGCGATTGTGGTCACTTTGGTCCCAATCCGGAGTGCTATCAGGACCAAGTCGTGGAGAGGGTGGCAGCATTTCTTCGAGGTCCGCGCGAGCCGCAATTTCAACGGCGAACCATTCAGGTTGGAGAACAATCTCGGCAGATTTATCTCTATTTGCCTGACGCATACGGTAGTCAACCTTTGCCCGTCGTACTCGCGCTGCATGGTTATGGCACAACCGCCACGGGATTAGCGAGTGCCCACGCCCTGAATCAACACGCGAATGCGAATGATTACATTGTCGTCTACCCGCAAGGCGCCGGATTTTATTCAAACACAGCATGGCAAGAGGGGGAGGATTGGGTGAGTTCTTGGAATGATCTGGCCAGTAACTTTCCCATGGAAGCGGGGCCACACTGTTTGCCGGATCGTCTCGACTACCCCTGCTATCCGGGCTGCGGCGATTGCAAGGCCTGTGACTGGACGTCTTGCGAGGATGACGTCACGTTTCTCTTGCAGGTGGTTGATGAGGTACAAGAGAGCTTGCTGACCGACCCCGAGCGATTGTATCTGCTGGGGAATAGCAACGGCGGGAGCATGGTTCAGCGGCTGGGGTGTGACCACCCGGAGCGATTTGCAGCGGTCGCGATCATGATCTACCAAATGCCCCCAGGTCACGCCTGCGGGCCCGACCAGCCTCTACCCATGTTTCATTATTACGGCGACCTGGATGATGGGGTGCCCCCCGACGGTCAACCCTCACCCTATGGCTGGATCTACACGTCCGCCGAGGAGAATACCCGGATCTGGGCTGAAGCCATGGCCTGTGAAGGCCCTGCCGCCCCCTGGCAGACGCCGCTAACGCGCGAGCACGGTCTTCGTTGTAAGGCTTACAGTCGATGTGGGCGTGAGGGAACAGAGGTGGTGAGTTGCGGTGACCCCCTGGCCGGCCATGAATGGCAGGCTCAGCGGATCCTCGCAATTCCATCCGACTGTGTTGCGCCGTCGCAAGCCCAGGATCTGCCGCGCCAACCAAGATGCCCCGCTATGTCTCCTCCACAGCCGCTTTGGGGCATGGAGGTGGTTTGGCAGTTTTTGAGTCGCTATCGCAGCTGATTCGGTTCGCTTCGTGTGAGCTGATCATAAGTTAAGGGCTCATTCCGCCCTTCAGTTTGTCGCACTGCGCGATTGCGTTGTGGCCAATTGATCGATCATCGCTCGCCAGAAAAGCAGAGATTCGCTTATTGCTGCTCTGGGTACCCGTTCGTTAAGTCCGTGTGCAAAGCTGTCCTTGGGGTTGATAAAGATGCCAGTCAGGCTGTAGCTGGGAATCCCAGCGGCGCGCAAATACGCGCCGTCCGTCGTGCCCGAACCCATCTTTGGCACGATGGGCAGCCCCGGATGAATCGGTTCGAGCGATGCGGCAATTGCGGCCATAATTTCGTTGTTAAAGGGCGAGGCCGGACTGGTCACAGGGACTCCGACAACGCGCCATTCTAGGTCGGGATTAGCCGTGACCTTCTGAAGTTCGCGGAGGATTTCGGTGGGGGTGTGGCCCGGGAAAATACGGCAGTTCACGATGGCACTGACCGCTCGGGGCAGCGCGTTCTCGGCATGCCCCCCAGATAGCATGGTGGGAATGCAAGTGGTGCCTAGTGTGCCAACATACTGTGGTTGCGCTCTGAGTGTGGCGATCGCTTCGGCGTCGCGTGTATCAGCCACCAGCCGCGCCATGGCGTCACCGACCTCGTTATTCAGAAACGGCGCGGTGCGCGCGAAGTAAGTCAGCGTAATTTCATTGGTCTCAACCGGGAAAGTGTGGGCTTCCAGCCGCTGAATGGCACGGGCCAGGTCATAGATCGCATTATCGGCGCGTGGCATAGAACTGTGGCCACCTGGATTTTTGGCGGTCATAGCAAAGGTCGCGTAGGTCTTTTCTGCAAAGCCGACCTGAAACTGGATGGCTGCACCTGAATCGTCGAGCACACCGCCACCCCCATCCACGACCAGAGCGTACTCGGCGTCGATGAGTTCACGATGGTCACGCGTCAACTGTTGAACGGTCTCCTGAAAGGATTCTTCGTCCCCGGTGAACGCAATAATCAGGTCTCGGTTGGGCACGAATCCCGACTCTTTCAACCACACAAAAAGGGTGGTGAGTATCGTCACATCGAACTTGTTATCGAGCACGCCCCGGCCATAAAAAAAGGTCTCGTCCTCCTGCAATTCGAAGGGGTGGCGGAGCCAGCTGTCGGGATCTGCCGGGACCACATCCATATGCGAAGAGAACAGAATCGGTTGCCGACCACTGCTGCCGTCTCCGGCGTACCGCACCACCAGCGACGCGGTGTCTCGGTATGGCACCAGCGTCAGTGACTCAGGCTCGAATCCCGCCGAGAGGAACACCTCCCGCAGCGATTCCGCGTAGGCGGGCACATTCCCCTCCCCATGGACGGTTTGACGACTGATGGCGTCTCGCAGCAGTGTGATCGCTCGTTCACTATGGCGATCTAGCGCGCCCGATTCGACTGCCGAGCTGTGATGCGCAGTGCATAGACTGAGCAGCACGAGGAGTAAAGCACGGCAACAATGGCTCATAGGGTGTCCTCAGCGTCGGTCGGTTGAAGTCGGACGATAGATGGATGTGGCTTTCAGCCCACGTGAGCTATCAAAAGACGAAGCCAATATAGCATTACATCAGCCGTTCCCCGCGTCACGTGAACCCCGCTGCCACAGGGTCCGCATCCCGCGCGTTCTGATCCTCACGTCTGCGATTTTTCTTTCTCAGCGCCCACAGTTCAGTTACATTTTCGGCCCATAAGCGTGAGCCTTGGCCATCAGTTTACTGAGGCGCGAAGGATCGCGAATAACGTAGTTGCCATCATGGCCGGGTGAGAGGGTTTTGAGCGCGATGAGAGAGCGCGTTGACGCCGTGGAGCCGTTGGTTCCCGATTTCTATCATTACGATGATGCGCCCATTGCCGATGTTCGGGTCGGTGATGACGGCCTGATTCTGGAATGGCCCGATGGCCAGACATTGAGCTGCCATCGTTTTTGGCTGCGCGAGAACACCTTGGGTTATGGCGGTATTGATCTCGCCACCCGAGAAGGTCTGATGGATCCTGCCGAGCTCTCCGACAGTATGCAGATTGGCAGCTTTGCGCTAACCCCTGCCGGCGATCTGACCATTGTCTGGGCGCCCGACGGTGTTGAGAGCGTCTACCACTCAGGATGGCTTCGACACGTTGTGGAGGGCCAGCATCTGCCCCAGAGCTGGCTGCCCGCGCCTGAGGCGTGGACTGCGCAAACGCTGACCTCGCCGCCGCGCTGTCAGGCCACGGCAGTGCTCGAAGATGATGGGGCGCTGTGTGACCTGCTCAATCACTTGCTGCGCGTCGGTGTTTGCGTGGTTGAGCGAGCGCCTACAGAGCCGGGCTTCCTGAACGAGCTGGCCGCCCGCATTGGCCCCGTCCGTGACAGCAATTTTGGCCTGCTGTGGGATGTCAAAGCAGACGTAAACCTTGCTGGCGATGCCAAGACCAACACCACCGCTAACACAGGGCTTAGACTGGGCCCTCATACCGACCTGCCTACCCGGGAAATTCCCCCTGGATTTCAATTTCTGCATTGTTTGATCAACGAGGCCGACGGCGGTGAATCGACCCTCACCGACGGCGCCGCACTGGTGGAGGAGCTCAAGGCGACTCATCCGAGGGATTATGAAATTCTCAGCACGCGACGCTGGGTCTTTTTCAATCGGGGGCCTGGCATTGATCACCGATTCTCTGCCCCCGTTATCGATACCTTGGGGGGGGAAGGGATTCCGACCATTCGCGCGTTTTATCCAGTCCGTGCCTTCCCAGACATGCCAGACGCCGAAGTGGCCGACGCCTATGCCGCGCTGCGACGTTTTCATGAGTTGGCGGATGAACCCCGTTTCGAACTGACTTTCCGCCTGGGGTCAGGAGAGATCATGTGCTTTGATAACCGCCGCGTGATGCATGGCCGCAAGGCCTTTTCAGGTTCGGGTCAGCGGCACCTGCAAGGCGTGTATATTGATCGCGACGAGATTCTCTCGAGGGCGCGAGCAGTCAATCGTGGCCGCGCCGCGAGTCCTATTTTCAGTAATCCTCACTAACGCGTCAGCAGGAGAGACGACATGCCACTGACCATGCGAGATACAGTATTTATTACCGCCGCGTTGACGGGATCGGGTAGTACGCAGGACCGTAGCGATAAGGTCCCCCGTAGCCCGGAGCAAATCGCCAACGCCGCCATCGATGCCGCTAAGGCCGGTGCGGCTGTTGTGCACTGTCACGTGCGCGACCCGGAAACCGGCGTCCCCGCTCGTGCGGTGCCGCTTTATCGCGAGGTGGTTGAACGGATCCGCGAGTCTGATACGGATGTGGTGATCAATCTCACTGCGGGAATGGGTGGCGATATCGTCTTTGGCCCGACCAGTGCACCGCTGCCTCTGAGCGATAGCGGCACCGATATGGTCTCGGCGGCGGAGCGCGTCGCGCATCTCGAGGCCTGCCTGCCCGAGATCGCCACACTCGACTGCGGCACCATGAATTTTGCCGAAGCGGACTATGTAATGACCAATACTCCGGGCATGTTGAGAGACATGGCCAAGCGCATGGCAGACCTGGGCATTCGGATCGAGATCGAAGCGTTCGACACTGGCCACCTCTGGCTGGCCAAGCAGCTGGTGAGTGAGGGATTGATCCCCGCACCCGTTATGGTGCAGCTCTGTATGGGTATCCCCTGGGGCGCGCCCGACGACCTGAATACCTTTATGGCAATGGTTAACAACGTGCCGCCGGACTGGATCTACTCGGCATTCTCGATCGGCAGACACCAGATGCCGTACGTTGCCGCCGCAGTGCTCTCGGGCGCTAATGTTCGGGTTGGGTTGGAAGATAACCTCTGGCTTGGAAAAGGCCGGCTCGCGACTAATGCCGAACTGGTGGAGCACGCCGTGACCATTATTGAGGCGATGGGCGTGCGCATCATGACGCCTGAAGAGGTTCGCGCCGAGCTGCAGCTGACCAAGCGGGCACTGCCCTGATGCCGGTCGCAGCCATTATCGGTGGCGGTGTCATTGGCGCCGCTTGGGCCTCGCGATTTTTGCTGCACGGTTGGAATGTCTGCTTTTACGACCCCGCACCTCACTCCGAGCCGGTGCTCCGGGCGGTGCTTGATAAGGCTCGCCACTGGGTGCCGGAAATTTATGATCAGCTGCCGCCAGAGGGTTCGCTGACCGTCTGCGAGAGTATTGCCGAGGCAGCAGTCGATGCTGAATGGGTACAGGAAAGTACGCCCGAACGACTTGAGGTCAAGCAATCGGTGTTCCGTGATATTCAAGCTGCTTGCTCAGAAGCGGCGATCGTCGCGTCATCGACTTCCGGATTTATGCCGTCGGAATTACAGGCGGGTGCTGTGCGGCCCGAGCAAATTTTAGTCGCGCACCCCTATAACCCTGTGTACCTGTTGCCGATTGTGGAGTGCGTGCCCTCCGCGCTGGTGCCCTTGGCGACGGTAGAGCGTGCAGAATTGATCCTGCGCGATATCGGCATGAAACCCATCACTCTGCGGGCAGAAATCCCCGCCCACGTCGGAGATCGTTTGCTCGAGGCCGTCTGGCGCGAGGCGCTGTGGCTGATCAAGGATGGCATTGCCACCACCGAGCAGATCGACGACATCATGACCCACGGCTTCGGGTTACGTTGGGGGCAGAAAGGTCTGTTCGAGACCTATCGAACAGCAGGTGGTGAGGCCGGCATGAAACACTTCCTTGAGCAATTTGGCCCTTGTCTGCAGTGGCCCTGGACCAAGCTCACCGATGTGCCGGATCTCGATGACGAGCTCATCGATCGCATCGTAGAGCAGTCCGATGCACAAGCTGCCGGGCGCTCGGTCAGCGAGCTGGAGGATGAGCGCGACGCCAATCTGGTGGCCATGCTCAAAGCGCTGCGCAAAGAAGACACTGCGGCCGGCGCGTTTCTCAATCGCTTCGGGGCTTCCAGTGCCTGATTTGACCACCCATCGACGCTAGCGGTGCGCATCGAGTTGGCAACACCCACTTTTTCCAACGGGCAGATTTGCGCCCACCGGGGCGCCAGCGGAAGCTATCCAGAGAACACCCGCGCGGCCTTTGATGCCGCGGCCAGTATTGGTGCGGGCTGGATTGAGACCGACATCCAGTGTCTCGCCGATGGCGAGCTGGTGATCTTTCACGATGCACATCTCGGGCGCACGGCACCGGGGCCGTCAAAGGTCACCTCATTGCGCTGGCCTGACATGGCCAAGCTGGATATTGGTAGCTGGAAAGGCGCTACATTTGCTGCCGAGCGGCCCCTGCGCTGTGAGGATCTGATTGCGTGGCAGCGCGAGTCACCAGGTCGACCGGGCATTATGTGGGAAGTGAAGTGCGACGATGATCCTGTGGCGGTGGATGCCGCGGCGGCGGCAGTGGCCCAGCGCCTCCGTGATGCCGGTGCTCATCGCTGCGTTGTGTCGAGCTTCAGTCGCGATGTTTTATCCGCACTCAGACTGCAGCTGCCCGCAATACCCATGGCATTGATCGCCGAGGCAATGCCGGAAGACGGCGTCGCCTTTTGTCAGGAACATGGGCTTGAGGGGATGCATCTCGACGGCCACCAGGTCACCCACGAGTCGGCGCGCGCAGTGCTTAACGCCGGCCTTGCGCTCCGCTGTTACACCATCAATGACATGAGAGAGGCCGAGCGCCTCGTCGCGCTCGGTGTGTCGATGATCATGACGGATTTCCCCGAGCAGTTTTTATCCCAGCCTTGACGACTCAGTCGGCAAGCGTACCCAGGTCAAAACCCGTTTCCTCTGACACGGCCTCAGGCCAGTTGGTGCGCCATACCTCTCGTGAGACTGGGCCAACCGGAACAGGATCGCGCTTAAACCCTGGCTGGCAATCAATCAAAGGTGCCACCACGACATCATGTCGCGGCACGATAAAAAACGGAAAGCTGTAACGCTCCTTGCCGGAGGCATTGACCACCTTGTGGGGTGTCGAGACAAAGTAACCGCCGGACCAGAGCTCCAACAGATCGCCGATGTTGACGACCATCGTGTCATCGAGTGCTTTAACCTCCAGCCACTCGGATTGATCATGGGGCCGCAGCCACAGGCCGCCCACGGCGTCCGGGAACAGCAGCGTGAGCGCGTCGGTGTCTTTGTGCGGGTGTATGCCAAAGCCATCATCCGGATCGCTGGGCGGATAGTGCAGCAGCGTCATGTTGGTCAGGGGGCGGTCAAAGTGCGCGAGAAAATCAGCAACGTTTACCCTCATGATCTGTGCGATCAGACCAAGCAACCGTTGCCCAATGGCCTCGCAGGCTTGCCAAAAGGCGTCGGTGGTCTCTTGGAGACCAGCCGCATCGCGTGGCCATCGATTTGGGCCGTAGAGGTCACAGGCGGTGCATAGTGGATCGTCGGCCGTGACTTCGGCGTGGAGCTTGTAGCCTTCGTAGTGATCCGGTGTCACACCCTCGGTGTTGGGTGTGAAAAAGCCCAGCGGGATATAGCCCCGATAATTATCCGGCGTGATGCGCTCAGCCATCTTATTGGCGAGCGGGCGGTCAAAGTAATCAACCAGACACCGCCGCAGATCGCTGACCAGTGCAGCGGGAACGCCATGACCTTCCACCAGCACAAAGCCAATATCGCAGAGCGCGCGCTCTAGCGTGGCTAGGATCTGGTCTTCAGGATCCTCAAGGTTGATGGTCAAAATGGATGTGGACATGGCCATCACATTAACATTGCGCGCGGTTATTGATCGTCATGCACTCGGAGTTTAAGACCCTGTAAACTCCGGTATGACAGTACTGCTGCAGTTTCTGGCTGTGTCGTGGCCGAGTGGTCATTATTCAGGGGTAGCTATGAACCAACAGCGTTTGGCAGCCTGCGCACAGGTGAGGATCATCGCGCTGGTAAGGCTATCCACTTAACGAGAGCGCATGAGCG
>Ga0315331_10004309_pt1 | contig 10734 bp, 8 predicted proteins | sample M160m34915metaG_FD_203456 | JGI IMG/M metagenome (GOLD analysis project Ga0315331, IMG submission 203456) | Ammonia-oxidizing marine archaeal communities from Monterey Bay, California, United States - M1 60m 34915 | ecosystem: Environmental > Aquatic > Marine > Intertidal zone | place: USA... | reverse complement strand
GGGCCGTGGCTGATGATGGCTCGCCCATTGCGGCTGCGTCGCGTACATCACCTCCAGCGCCTCCCAGAATCGGCCCTGCCGCCGTGCCGCCTCGAGGATCAACACCATCGTATCCGCACCCTGGTGAAAGGGCGCGTAGCGAAGCACGAGGCGCACCTTGCCGGGATGCGCCGCGACGAGTTTCTTGACGTAGGCATGGTATTCACGACAGGTCTCGCAAGCGGGATCGAAGAACTCGACCAAAACGACGCGCGCGTCCGACGGTCCCCGACTCACGGAATGCGGCCGCTCGAGCGGAGAGTCCTCCGCCTCGGAGACGGCGCGGATCGCGTCCTCCCGTTGCCCCGTGTAGAGGTTCGCGGCGAAGACGAAGGCGAGCGCCATGAAAACGCCCGCGACGATCACGATCAGCACCCTGCTCACTGGAACCCACTCCTTTTTAAATGGTAGAGCAGCCCGGCCACCGCCGAGAACACGGCCAGCGAGAGCATCGGGATCGAGACGAAACCGAAGAGCACCAGCGAGACCTCTGCGCAGGACACGCCCTGCTCACACGGAGAGGCACTCTCGGGAATCACGCCGAGCTGCAATAACAGATGAAAGAAAGACGCTGCGACACCGCATAAGGCGAGCGGGAGCGCGTAACGAACGACCGATCCATCGGCCGGAAAAAGTCCGACGAGCAGGATGATCGCCAACGGAAACATGAAGATTCGCTGGACCCAGCATAGAGAGCAGGGCGGCAGCTCCATGATCTCGCTGAAAAAGAGGCTCCCGAGCGTCGCCCCGGCCACCAACAACCAGCAGGCGAAGAGGATGCTCCAGCTCCCTCTTTCTTCGTTCATCAGGAGACTTTAGCCGCCCGCAAGGCCAGATGCCTTGGGCCGAGGGCCGCCTTCCCCAAGAGCCGGTTCGCCCCACGCTCGTCGCGGACCGATGCCTCGCGATCGTTCGCTGGCAGATCGCTCTTCGTAGCTCTCCTCGGCGATACCAAGCGGCTCAGGGTGTGGAACGAACCACCGGCTTCTCGAACGTGCCGAAGAGCCAATCGAAGAGCAGGGTCACCTGGCAATAATTTCCCTGATTCATGTCGACGTGATGCGCCGCGTGTCCCGTCGTCAGGAATTCCAGCCACTTGAACGGGAAGCGCGGCAGATCCACCCAGACGTGATTGAGCGTGCCGGCGTTGATGAAGATCTGCGTCGCCACGAGCATGGCCACGACGTTGAGCGGGCCGCCCGAGATCAGCGCGACGACCACCACGGAGCCTTGAAAGAGGCCCTGCCCGATCAACGTCTCGACCGGATGGACGTAGAGCGAGTCGACATAGGTCGGCGTCCTCGCCTGATGGTGCAGGGCGTGGATCTGGCGCATCCATTTCCCATGAAAGAGGAATCGATGGACCCCGTAGTAGGTCAGGTCGTAGAGTGCGAGGACGGCGACGACGTCGACGATATATCTCCACCAGGGCAGCGCGTCCAAGCTGACGAAGAAGGGCAGAACGAGCGCGTAGAACGTCAACGCCTGGATTCCCCCGACTCGATTATTGATCCGAATCGCGGCGCGGTACGCCTTTCTCTCTTTCTTCGGGCCATCCGCCTCGAAGTTTCGTGCTCGCATCTCCTGGAGCGCGGGGATCTTGAAGGCGACGAAGCGCCCGAGGGCGGTGGACGCCGTCAGGGCGGCAAAAAAGACAAGACCCGCGACCCAATCGAACGTCATGAACTCGGTTTCCCCGATCAGACCCAAAAGCCGGGCGGAGCCAATCAGGCTTCGCCGCTCGTGGAGCTAGAAACGCAAGCCTCCAGAATAGACCCCTTTGGGCGTCCCTGTCATCCGGCGGTCCGCGCGGGGAGCCCCCCCGAATCGGGCCGCAACGCGGTGCTACGCTGCCACTCTTGGGACCGGAGGCGGGCGCCGCTGGGCGCTGGCTTCGAAGACACGAAGAGGAATCACGGCGTGATCGAAGCCCTGCCCTCGAATATCGAAGCGAGTGCGTGGCCGGAGCTCAGCTACCGGCTCGGCCTGACCGACGGGCTCCCGACCTTCCCGCCCGAGCGCGCCGTCGTCGACGCCCTCGTCGAGGGCGCGGGGCTGCCCCGCGATCACGTGATCGGCGAGATCCCGCCGCGAGGGCGCGCCGCGACCGTCGAGGCGATCGCCGCGAACGTCGCCATGGCCGGCGGTCGGCCCGAGTACATGCCCGTCGTCCTCCGCGCCATCGAGGCCCTGCTCGAACCAGGTTTCAACCTCGCCGGCGTCGTGACCACGACCCATCCCTGCTGGCCCCTCGTGATCGTGTCCGGGCCGATCGTGAGAGAGCTCGAGATGGCGACGGGCGAGTCCGTCTGGAACGGCGGCGGCGCGCGCGCCAACCTCGCGATCGGTCGCGCGATCCGGTTGGTGCTCTGGAATCTCGGCGGCGCCCACCCCCGCGAGCCCGTGCAGGAGATCATGGGGCATCCGGGAAGACTGGCGTTCTGCCTGCCCGAAGAGCCCGACAACACGCCGTGGCCGCGCTTCCACGAAGAGCGCGGGATCGAGCGCGACGCGAGCGCCGTCACCGTCTTCGCCTGCGAGGCGCCGCAGATCGCCAACCTATGGGGCGTCGCGACGCCCGACGAGGGTCACGTCGGCGAGCGCTGGCTCGAGCTGGTGGCGGACCAGATGAGCGCGCGGGGCAACTCGAACACCCACACGATGGGGGAGACCCTCGTCGTGTTCAGCCCGTCGATGGCGCGCCAGCTGGCCGGCGAGGGCTTCACGCGGGCACGCGTCCAGGCCTTTCTCTGGCAGCACGCGCGCAGGCGACTCGGCGACATCCGGGTCGAAGCGGACGGTCGGCCCGCGATCTCCGCGCAGGCCCACTACGACTGGTGGCCCGACTGGGTCGACCAGAGCGACCCCGAGACCCGCGTCCCGGTCACCGCCTCGCCCGACGCGATCCACGTCGTCGTGAGCGGCGCCGACAGTATCCCCTGCGCTTCCGTCTGCCCTTCGTGGGGACATCTCGGCGGATTCGCGACCACGCGCACGCTCGCGAACGAGCGAATCGCGCGCTGATAGGAGCCTCCCATGATCGAACTCGTCGACCCCCGCGGCGTCGCGCCTAAGACCGCACGACGCCTCGCCCGCCGCCTGGGATCCGCCGACGCGCTGCGTCGGATCGGATTCCTCAGCAACGAGCCGGAACATATGACCGGCCCGCATTTCCCGGGCTACACCCGCTTTCTCGAGCGGGCACTCCGCGAGCGCCTCGGCGTCACCGACTTCCATCTCGAGATCAAGCCCGTCCTGTCCCGGCCCGCCGAGACGGAGATGATCGAGCGCTTCAGCGGTTTCGATGGCGTGATCAACGGCCTGGCCAAATGAGGCTCCTGTACGTCGGGCAGTTTGCTCGACGCGATCCACCTGGAGCAGCAGGGCACGCCCAGCCTGACCTTCGTCACGGAACCCTTCGCCCTCGCCGCGCGCGCGCACGCGAAGATGCACGGACTCCCCGACCTCCCGCTGATCGTCGTGCCCTCTGACTACCTGGACCGATCGGACGCGGCCGTCGCCGAGAAGCTCGGCCCCTTGATCGACGACGTGATCGAGTCGCTCTCACGAGGGCCCGCGACGACAGCCCCGGCCTGAACAGAGCGTTTCCGAGTGGCGCGCGCCGCGATCCGCCGCGACCCGCTCCGTCGGAATTCCGAGTCCCGAGACAGGAGCGCGGGCCCCGTTGGCTCGACTCGCGCACGCGACTTCGGTCGGAAGCCGACCTGCTGGACGATCAGACCGCCGATCGCGTCACCGACGTCGACGATCAGCACCGAGTGCCCCGTCGCCGATCGCCGGGGGCGCGCGCCGAGTTGCATGCGCAGCTCGAACATGCCGCTCCGTTCGACCCGGTGTGTTTCGCTCGGGCCGCCGCCGGCGAAGCCGAGCTCGAGCACGAGAGGAGCGACCGCGAAGCCCCGAAGCATGAGGTCCCCGGGCACGGCACGGAGCGCGATCAGGCCCCGGCGTCCGATCCGCCAGCCACCGGGATACGATTCACTCGCGGGCTGCCAGGTGAGCCAGCCGTCCGAGAAACGCTCGCTCTGCGACGCTCGGCGCAGGTCGAGCCCCGTCCAGCCCTCTCGATTGGGCCAGTCCGCGGGTCGCCCCAGCGACCTTCCCGTGTCCCCTTCGCCCGACCGGCCCGGTCGCCTCGACCGATCACCCCTCGGAGGCGCCTCGACGGGCCCATCGAGGAGCGCCTCGACGATCGCCCTTGCAGCAATCGCATGGCCCCTCTCGTTCAGGTGACGATCGCGGGTGAAGACCGGTATCCCCTCTGAGGCGGCCCGTCGCAAACGCTCGAGCAGGGGAGTCCACTCGATCCCCTCTCGTGAGAAGAAGCCGGCAAGCCGACGCTCAGGAGAATTCCAGTCGATCATCTCGTCGAGGGAGTGCCCCGCCGCCGCGCTCTCGATCTCGAAGGCGAGGCTCTGCGGCGTCACAACGACCTGGGGCTCCGAGGGCAACACCACGACGTGCAGCCGCGCGCCGAGCCGCGCGCAGCGGTCGCGCAGCGCGAGGATCAGCGATTCGGTCTCGCGCCAGGCCTGCTCCCAGGGATGATCCGGCGGATGCGCCCGAAAGACCTCGAGGAACTCACGCGGCGGCTCGCCGGAAGCGAGCCGCTCCCCGATCGAGCGTCGGCTGCCGGAGCCCACCTGGGGCGGGAAGAAGCCGCGTTCAACGGTCGCGTAAACCCACGAGTAGCGCCGTGCGAAGGCGCGGAGCGGGTTCACCCAGGTCGTCTCCAGACGCCCCTCCTCCCCGACCTGGAGGTAGGGACGGATCGCATCCCCCGGGCTCACGCGCGTACGACCCGCTAGCACGAACGCGTTATTCGCGACGTCGTTCGAGGGATAGAGGGCGAGCACGACGACCGCCGGCTCGATCTGCGGCGCAAAACGATCCAAGAGCAGGATCTGCTGACCGGTCCCGTAGTCGACGGTCGACAGGTTGTAGACCTCGGCGGGACGACCGGCCGAGACCAGCGCGGCCTCGACGCGCTGGGTCAGCATCGACTCCAACGGGACGGCTTCTGCGACCAGGAAGGAGTCGCCGAGAAAGACGATGCGCTCCGCTTCCTCCGCCAGCGGTTCTGCGGGCAACGCGCGCCCGCGAAATCCATCGCCATCCAGGAGGATGTCGTGCCCCCGCGCCGCGTCGAACGGCGAGATGAACCGGGATCGATGCAACGGGATCGCCCGAAATCCGAGCTCGGCGTCGATTTCGAGCGGAGTCTGGTGGTATCGCGGCGGGGGCAGGACGAGCCGCGCCGCGAGCTCGACCAAGAGGGCGGCGACGAGGAGCGAAACGAGGAACGTGACGAGGAGCGTGATCGAACGTACGAGCCTCAAGACACTCCCCAGCAGACGCGGCGCGAGTATGCGGGAGTCCCGCCGGCAGCGCTCGGCGCATCGCTCCGATCGGAGGACAATCACTGCCCAAAACAGAGGGGCGCTTCCCCGAACGGATCCCTCTGAACCGACTTGTCGGACGATCCGGTTTCAGGGGGGAGCGAAAAACGACGCTTCTTTTCCCATTTCCTCCGTGCACGAGCCAGGAAGACCGAGCAGAACCCCGAAGCGGCTGCGGCAATCGCAGCTGGAGGACGATCCGCTCACGGAGGGAGTGGCCCGCGCCTGCGGAGAGGCCGTGGCGGGGCCCAAGCATCGGCCGGGGCCAGCTGCGCCTCGCCCAGACGACGGTGCAAAGCGCATGCGAGCCGGGAAGCCGAGCGTTCGCGTCAGGTCGCGACCGGCGCCGCTCCCGCGACCCGGACGTGATGCATCACGCGGCGATGGCGCTCCTCGAAGCCCTGGGCCCGGTGGAGCATGCTGCGGTTGTCCCAGATCAGGACATCGCCGGGACGCCAGCGATGGCGGTAGACCCGCTCCTCTTCGGTGCAGAACGCGACGAGCGACTCGACCAGGGCGCGCCCCTCGGCGACCTGCATTCCCTCGACCTCGAAGGCATGTCCCGTCACGAAGAGCGCGCGGGCGCCCGTCTCCGGGTGTCGTCGAATGAGCGGGTGCCAGTGCTCGAGCGCGCTGCCCATCCCCTCGAAGGCCTCTCCCGCGCCGGCGCGACGGTAGGCCTCACGATAGTCGTGCTTGGCCCGAAGACCTTCGAGCGCGTCCCGGGTCTCGGAATCGAGCGCCTCCCAGCCGCGCCGGAGGCTCGCGTACCAGGTCTCGCCACCCTCGGGCGGGATCTCCACCGCAGCGAAGATCGAAAAGGCGGCGGGCGTTTCGCGAAACGAGCTGTCGGTATGCCACTGCTCGTTGATCGTGATGCTCCGCATTGCCTCGCTGTCGTCCGGCCGGATCCGGCCCTCGTCGTCCACGTTGGCGATGACGATCAGCTCCTGCAGAGACCGACCGGCTCCGACGTAAATGCCTTCGAGGGGACCGAAGCGCCGCCCGAGAGCCAGCTGCTCGTCACCCGACAGCGACTGTTCGCGCAACAGGACGACCTCGTGCTCGAGGACGCTGCGCCGCAGGGCCTCGAGGTCCTCGTCAGGGAGATCGTCCCCAAGCGCGAGGCCCTCGATCTCGACCCCGATCGGATCCAGCGGACGCACTCGAAAGGTCACGGGAATCGCCTCCTGGGCTTCGGGACACACCGACATTACGCCATTCCGCCGAGGTGAATCCAATTTCCCCGCCGGCGAGCGGATTCGAGACCCCGACGCACTGGATCGGCTTCCCCTCCGCGGTGAACCCGCCCGCTGCCCTTGCCTAGCGGCGATCGGGTGTATCGTTCCTTCTGTTTCGGACCACCGTTGTCTCGAGATGAAGGAGAATGGTCGTGCGTCTCATCGCTTGCCTAGCAAGTGGCCCCTCTCCCGCTGCGATCGACGCTCATTTCGGACGCGGGACGCCTCGCCCGCGAGGGCAACCGCGGGAGGCGCCTGAACTCGCCCCTATGAATCCCGGGATCGGAGTGGGCAAGTGACCCGCGGCGCGACGCCGCTCGACGGCGTGCGGGTCCTCGATCTCTCGACCGAGATCGCCGGCCCCTACGCCACGCGCCTGCTCGCCGATGCCGGCGCGGATGTGCTGAAGATCGAGGCACCCGGCGGAGACCCGATGCGCGGCTTCCGCACGCCTCGCATGCTGACGCACGGGGAGCCGCTCCGCCCCGGCGAGACGGGCCCGCTCTTCCACTTCCTCAATACCTCGAAACGAAGCGCGATCCTCGACCTCGAGCGGTCGAGCGACCGCGATCTCCTCCGCGGGTTGGCCACGGGGGCGGACCTGATCGTGGAGAGCTTCGCGCCGGGGACCCTCGAAGAGCGGGGGCTGGGATTCGAGGCGCTCTCCCGTGAGAACCCAGGCCTCTCCCTGGTCTCCATCTCGCCCTTCGGACAGGACGGCCCCTGGCGCGATCGACCCGCCACCGAGTTCACCCTCCAGGCCGAGACCGGGTCCCTGGCCTTCCGCGGCTACCCCGACCGGCCGCCCGTCGCGACCGGGGGTCGGATCGGCGAGTTCACCAGCGGGATCTTCGCCGCGGTGGCGGCGCTCTCCGCCTGGACGATCGCCCGCAGCAGCGGCCGCGGCTCCCACGTCGACGTCTCGATGCTCGAGGTCATGCTGCACTGCTTCCAGTCCTACCACTATATACAGGGACAGATGCAGCCCGGAGAGCTTGCGGAGATGAACGTCGAGGCTCCCTGCATCGAGCCCACGCGAGACGGCTGGGTCGGCTTCGCGACCGTAACGGTCGAACAATGGGTGGCGCTGACGAAGCTCATCGAGCGACCCGAGTTGGGCGAAGACCCCGATCTCGACCTACCCCCGGGCCGCTACGACCAGCGCGAACGGGTGCTCGAGGCCGTCCAGGCGTGGACGAGCCAACGCAGCACCGAAGAGGTGGTGGAGGCGGCGGTCGCGCTCCGCATCCCCGTGGCGCCGGTGGGCGACGGACGCTCGGTCCTCGAGGCCGACCACTACCGGGATCGGGGCGTCTTCGTCCGCAATCCGGCGGGCTTCCTCCAGCCCCGCGTGCCCTTCCAGCTGAGCAAGGCCCCGCTCTCTCCCCCGCGCCCGGCGCCGGAGCTCGGTGCCGACAACGACTCCGTGCGCGCCGAGGCCCAAGCACCGGTGCAACCTACCCGCCGTAAGGACCCTGCCCGCCCTGAGGGCCGGGACGAAAAGCGCGAGCGCGGGCCGCTCTCGGGCCTGCGCGTGATCGACTTCACCGCCTTCTGGGCGGGACCCTACGCGACCGCCTACCTGGCGGCGCTAGGCGCGGACGTCGTCAAGGTCGAATCCATCCAGCGCCCGGACGGCATGCGCTTCGCCAACGCCTTCGAGCCCGCCGATGGGATCACCTGGGAGTGGGCGCCGGTCTTCCACGGGGCGAACCCCGGCAAGCGCAACCTCACCCTCGACCTCGGTCACGCAGAGGGGCTCGCCCTGGCCCATCGCCTCGTCGAGGATTGCGACGTGGTGATCGAGAATTTCTCGCCGCGCGTCATGGAGCGCTTCGGTCTCGATGAGGCCGGGGTGCGCGCACTCAACCCCGAGGCGCTGCTGGTACGCATGCCCGCCTATGGTCTCGACGGCCCCTGGCGCGAACGCACGGGCTTCGCCATGAACATCGAGCAGGCCTCCGGGCTCGCCTGGACGACGGGCTATCCGGACCGCCAGCCGCTGGTCCCGCGCGGCGTATGCGACCCGAGCGGCGGCATGTCGGCGGTCTTCGCCACCCTGCTCGGACTCGCCGCGCGCAAGCGGGGAGGCGGCGGCCAACAGATCGAAGTGCCGCTCGTCGAGGTGGGGCTCAATCTGGCGGCCGAGCAGGTCGCGGAGTGGAGCGCGAACGGAGTGCTCCTCGAGCGCAACGCAAACCGCGGTCCGAGCGCCGTGCCGCAGGGCGTCTTCGCCGGACGCGACGGCGCCTGGCTGGCGCTCTCGGTGGCCAACGACGACCAATGGCGACGGCTGGTCGCGGCCCTGGGAAGCCCGGCCTGGGCCACGGACCCCGCCCTCTCGAAAGCGAGCGGAAGGCGCGCCGCGGAGGACTCCCTCGAAGCAGCGCTCGTCAGCATCCTGGCCGAGCGCGACGCCTTCGAGCAGGTCGAAGCGCTCAGCGCCGCCGGCGTGCCCGCCGCCCTGCTGCGCAACGTACGCACCGTCCTGCCCCACCCCCAGCTCGACGCCCGGGGCTTCCTGCATTTCATGGAGCACCCGATCGCCGGGCGCATCGGCTACCCGAATTTTCCCATGCGCTTCTCCGGCGAATATCCGGCGCTGCGCGGGCCGGCCCCGACCCTCGGCCAGCACAATGCAGAGCTGTTGCGAGAGAAGCTCGGCCTGGGCGACGACGAGGTCGCTGCCCTGCAAGAGGCCGGCGTGATCGGTCAACGCCCGAGCTTCGTCCCCGACGACCTTTGAGAGCGCGATCGTGTGGATCGGATGGCCCTAGTCGGCCGTCGCCAACGGGCCCACGATTCCGGTCATGCGCGCGTCAGTCCGTGCCGTAGACGGCCTTCGGCACGTCCGCCCGAAACGCAATCGCCGAGGCCGGAATGAACTGCCCGTAGCCCGCCGCGCGAATCCCCCGAGCAGGATCGACGAAGCCGGTGGTCCCGGCGCCCCCCGACCAGCCGAAGGTGCCCGGCCCCTTGCCGTCGGGCTGAGGGCTCAAGGCGACCGACCCGAGCGCCCCGAACCCCTCGCTCGAGACGAGCGCACCACTCATGTCGACCCCGGGCGGGAGCAGGTTGCTCATCGCCGTCCGCGCGGTCTCCCGGCGCATGACGCGGGTCGTCCCGATCGCCCCCTCCCCCGCGAGCATGCGCAGGAAAAGGTCGTAATCACGCGGGCTGCTGAGGAGACCCGAGCCGCCAAACGGAAAGGGCGGCGCTGCGAGGTGGACGCTGCTCGGTCCGGCATCGATCAGCACGTCGGCTCTGCCGTCCCGGACGCCGTAGAGCGAAGTCAGCCGCGGCGCCTCGCTCTTCGGCACCGTGAAGAACGTGCTCTTCATGCCGAGCGGAGCGAAGAGGCGCTCCTCGAGGAAGGCTTCGAACGTCGTCCCCGAGGCGACCTCGACCACGCCGCCGAGCAGGTCGGGGCTCATCGAATAGCGCCATTGCGTGCCCGGGTCGGCCAGCAGCGGAAGCGTCGCGAGTCGCTCGGCGAACGCCCCGAGGTCCGGCGCGTACTCGAAATCGGGCACGTCGGGGAGCGACTTGCCGTCCATCTGGACAGGGACGAGACCGAGCTTGATGTACTCGGCGCGCAGCGGGCCCTGGATGCGACTGAAATAGCCCAGGCCGCTGGTATGGGTGAGTAGCTGGCGGATCGTGATGCGCGCCTTGGCGGGCCGGCTCTCCATGCTGTCCTCGGGGTCGGTCAAGACGCGCGGGTCGGCGAAGCCGGGCACGAAATCCGCGAGATCCTGATCGAGCCCGATCTGGCCGTCCTCGATCAGCATCATCACGGCCATGCCGGTGATCGGCTTCGACATGGACATGATGCGGAACAACGAGTCGGCGTCGACCGGGGTCTCGCTGTCGCGCGAGAGGGTCCCGGCGGCGAGGAACGTCGCGGGCTCGACGCCGTAGCCGAGCGACCCCGCGACGCCTCCGAGCACACCCGACGCGACATAACCGTTCAGCATGGCCTGGAAGCGCGACGATTGCCGCTGGCTCTCCGACAGGGCGGCGAACGCGGCGCC
>Ga0315331_10004307_pt1 | contig 10736 bp, 6 predicted proteins | sample M160m34915metaG_FD_203456 | JGI IMG/M metagenome (GOLD analysis project Ga0315331, IMG submission 203456) | Ammonia-oxidizing marine archaeal communities from Monterey Bay, California, United States - M1 60m 34915 | ecosystem: Environmental > Aquatic > Marine > Intertidal zone | place: USA... | reverse complement strand
CAAAAATAATGGGTTCACCCGCAATGGCAATCGCGATGCACATGGTTGAAAGCAGGCTAATGATGGTTGTGAATTTCCAAGTGTTCATCGTAAAAATAATCTGTGCCTTTATATGTTATATATACGCAAATTCAGACATGAGGTCAATGGTTCCGTTCAAAACAAATCCATCACACGAGCGGAGCCATCTTCATGAATTACATTGCAATTTGATGAGAAGAGCGAACAGCCAACCACAAGAGGATACATCAATCTTGTATGATTGTATCCAACAGATAAAAATGATCTTGTGCCTCGAATTTAGCTTGACCTAAGCTTGTGGATTAACGCGGAATTAACAGAAATGACAAAGAAACCTAAATCGCGCTTGGCAAAGGTGCCGAACAAAGCTTCGATCGCCAATTTTTCGAAAATCATGGCTGCGAATCGATCTGAGATTGCGATTCGTGTTTTCCGTGCTGCGACGGAACTTCGCAAAAGGACGGTTGCCGTTTATGCGCAAGAGGATCGTTTTTGCATGCACCGTTTCAAGGCTGATGAAGCATATCAGGTGGGCAAAGGAAAGGGACCTGTTGCGGCCTATTTGGATATCGACAGCATTATTGAAATTGCCAAGGCCAAGGGTGTCGATGCCATTCATCCTGGCTACGGATTTCTGAGTGAGAACCCTGATCTTGCTCGAGCCTGCGCCAAAGCTGAAATCACTTTCATCGGCCCTCGACCAGAGCTTTTGGACATGATGGGTGACAAGACAGCAGCGCGTGCCGTTGCTCAGCGTATTGGTATTCCCACCTTGCCTGGGACGGATGAGCCTATTGCAGAGCGCAAGGCTGCTATCAAAATGGCAAAAGCAATCGGGTTCCCTTTGATTATCAAAGCTGCTTTCGGTGGGGGTGGTCGAGGCATGCGGGTTGTCAAAACCGAAGAAGAACTGCCATCTCTTCTCGACGAAGCCCAGGCAGAAGCTGAGAGAGCCTTTGGCAATGCTGCTGTTTTTCTTGAAAAATTCATCGGCCGCGCCAAGCACATTGAAGTCCAGATTCTTGGAGATCAACATGGAAATGTCGTCCACTTGCACGAGCGTGATTGTTCGATTCAACGTCGCCATCAAAAGGTGATCGAAGTGGCGCCAAGTTTTGGTTTGCCGCCCTCCCTTGTTGAAAAAATGTGTTCAGATGCAGTCCGACTGGCAAAAGAGATCCGTTACGAGAATGCTGGTACCGTCGAATTTCTCTACGATGTGGATGGGCAAAAGGGCTATTTCATCGAAATGAACCCGCGTATCCAGGTCGAGCATACGGTTACTGAAGAAATTACTGGAATCGATCTTGTGCGAAGTCAAATATTGATTGCTCAGAATCATTCTCTCACTTCTCCTGAACTCGGTATTCCAGCGCAAGAGCAGATTCCTCGCAATGGTTGGGCTATTCAAGCCCGTGTCACCACCGAAGACCCAGCCAACCAATTCATGCCCGATTACGGGAAGCTACTGGCCTACCGATCTCCAGGAGGACTGGGAATCAGGCTCGATGGTGGTATGAGTTATTCCGGTGCGGTGATCACGCCTTTCTACGATTCGATGCTGGTTAAATTAATCACTCGGGGTGGTAATTATGAATTGTCAATGGACCGGATGCACCGTGCCTTGAGCGAGTTTCGAATCCGCGGAGTAAAGACCAATATTCCGTTTATCGAAAATGTTATTTCCCACGAGGACTTCCGGTCAGGGCAGGCGACAACCCGCCTCATTGACAGTTCCCCGGAACTATTTGAGTTTCGTCCGCGTCGGGATCGAGCATCCAAGCTTCTCAAATTCCTTGGTAATGTGACTATCAATGGGAATCCGCACGTCAAAATACCCCACGCCGATTTACCCGTCGCGACGCCCTCGAAGATGCCTTTTCATCCCGATGCACCATATCCCAAGGGAACACGTGATCTTTTACTCGAACTGGGGCCCGTGAAATTTGCAGATTGGGTCATCAAGCAGCGGAGGTTGCTTGTGACAGACACCACCTTCCGTGACGCACATCAATCTTTGATGGCAACTCGCATGCGCAGCTATGATCTGGTGGGGTGTGCGGACTACATTGCACGCGAACTTGGATCGGAAAAAAATGGATTGTTCTCCATGGAAATGTGGGGTGGGGCAACTTTTGATACTGCGATGCGTTTTCTGAATGAAGATCCATGGCAACGTTTGAGGGTGCTCAGACAGCATATCCCCAACGTTTGTTTTCAGATGTTGTTCCGTGGGAGCAATGCCGTGGGGTATTCCAACTACCCTGACAATGTTGTTGCCGGTTTTGTTAAACATGCAGCAGATGCCGGGATGGATATTTTTCGCATCTTTGACAGTCTGAATTACCTTCCCAATTTGAAGGTCGCCATGGAATCCGTTCAGGATACGCATGCCATTTGTGAGGCTGCCATTTGTTATACTGGGAATATTCTGGATTCAAGGCGTGATAAGTTCTCACTGAAATATTACGTGCAACTTGCCAAGGAACTGGAACGGATGGGGGCTCACATGCTTGCCATCAAAGACATGGCTGGTCTTTGCCGTCCCATGGCTGCGAGGAAGCTGATCAAGGCACTCAAACAGGAAATTGGTATTCCCATTCACTTCCACACGCATGAGACAGCCGGTGTTCAAACGGCTACGATTCTTGAATCGGCGCAGGTAGGTGTGGATGTCGCTGATCTTGCGATTGCCTCCATGTCGGGAAGTACTTCGCAGCCCAATATGAATTCGCTTGCGGTGGCTTTGGAAGATTCATCTCGGAAAACCAAACTCAATGTTGATGCTCTGAATCGTGTCAGTGATTATTGGGATCAAGTGAGGGATGTATACCGTCCTTTTGATACAGCACCCAAAACAGGGAGTGCGGATGTGTATCTCCATGAGATGCCCGGGGGGCAATACACCAACCTGAAAGCCCAGGCCGCCAGCATGGGGGTAGGGCATCGATGGAACGAGATAGCCAAGACTTATGCAGATGTGAATCAGCTCTTCGGGGATATCGTCAAGGTGACGCCCTCAAGCAAGGTTGTTGGCGATATGGCATTGTTTCTATTCAGTCACGGTATCAAACCGGATGACGTCGTCAATCTGGACCCACGGGAGCAAAGCTGGCCGGAGTCGGTGATTGACATGTTCAAAGGGGGACTCGGTTGGCCTGATGGCGGTTGGCCTCAAGATATTTGGAAGGCGATCCTTCCACCTGAAGATTACAAGAAGGCAAGGCAGCGGTATCGACAAGATGTGAAGCGGGGGCGACCAAAACCACCCAGATCACTTGATCTGGAAAAGACTCGCAAGGAGCTTGGGCAAAAGATCAAACGCAAAGTGTCCGATGACGATCTATACTCTTACTTGATGTATCCAAAAGTTTTTCTGGATTTTGAGAAACATCGCAAGGAATTTGGAGAAGTCAGCGCTTTACCAACACCTGGTTACCTTTATGGATTGTATCCAAATGAAGAGATTGCGGTGAGTATTGAGGAGGGTAAGGATTTGTTCATCAAGTTGATCAATGTCGGTAAACCTGATGAGGATGGCCAATGTGCAGTAACCTATGAGCTGAACGGTATTGCACGTGATACAATGATCACCAATGAAAGTATCGCTCCCAAACGTGCCCGGCGGATCAAGGCGGATGAATCAGACCCGCTGCAAGTCGGCGCTCCTATTCCCGGACTCATTGCTGAAGTTCACGTCTCCGTAGGTCAAAAGGTCAAAAAAGGTGAAAGGTTGATCATGATGGAAGCGATGAAGATGCAAACGTCGATCAATGCACCTTGCGATGGTCATGTGGCTGAGCTGGCTGTAAAGTTTGCGGACAATGTTGATATCAAGGATTTACTGCTCAAGATGAAAGCTTGAGTGACTTCAGGAACACGGGAGTCAAACGTTGCCTCAGCGGATTTTCATCTCGATGTATCTTGCTGCTGCAAGCTGACCTTTACAACGAGTGGAGGCTTGGTGCATTCCAGAGAATTCAGCCACTAGTTTTGCTGGATAGCGGAAGTAGTTAGGTGGGTCTGTCGTGGATTGTCGTCTAGATATGGAACATTTAAGTGCCTCCATGTGGCCCCGATCAAGGTGCATGCGCATGGGTGCACCGTGCTTAACATGGAATAAGTCTTCCAGGCCACGTACCGTTTAAACCTATTTGCAAACATCGTGATGAAAAACAAAGGTATACTCATTGGATCCTCCGTTGCTGCCATGCTTGGTATGATATGGTTGGTTTTTGGGAATGAATCCTTCAAGGCTTAGCTTAACTTCAAAGATGAAACCTCAGCAGTGGTCGAATTTGGGTTCACGACCTACACGACCGATGGCTGTTTTGCGGGAAAGTTATCCACGGAGAGAACACTGCAAAACTTGGGCGAGGAAGGGTTTGATATCGAAATCGCCTTGGACACCTTCTTACCCAGGCATCCAAAGTTTGGTGCCCCCGTGACCGGCATGGAAATCCGGGATTGGTGGTGTGCCACAAGAGACCAACAAGCGCACCTGGTGATCGCTCATGTTGAATTATTGACCACCTCACCATAGCAATCTACTCCTTTCCTTGTATGATGAATCCAATACCCCTGCTTCTGACAATTGCCTTACTACTGGTTTCGGAGACCGTCCGCGCCAACTGGAACCAGTTCCGCGGTCCTGGCGGCGATGGCAATGCTGGCACTGCCCATCTCCCGGTAGCATTCAGCGATACCAAGAACGTACGCTGGCGTACCGCCATCCACGACCAAGGTCACGCCTCGCCTGTCATCTGGGGTGATCAGATTTGGTTGACCAGTGGCAACGCAGACAGCAGCCGACTCTTCGCGATATGCGTGGACCTTTCATCTGGAAAAATAATCCATGACATCGAAGTGTTCAGTATGCCGGTTCCTGAATTGCAATACCCAAACCTCAACAGCCCTGCTTCACCAACCCCATACGTCGAAGACGGACGAGTTTACGTCCACTTTGGCAGTTTTGGAACGGCTTGCCTGGATACCAAGACGGGCGAAAAACTCTGGGAACGCACCGATCTTCGATGCGATCATCGCGTGCGCGCAGCGTCCTCTCCGATTGTTGATGAGGATTTGCTTTATCTGACTTTTGATGGAGTTGATTTTCAATATTTCATTGCATTAAACAAATTTACCGGAGAGACCGTTTGGCGTCAGGATCGTTCGGTGAAAAAGGACTATGCCGCTGTATTGCGAGATCAGGGCGTTCGCGATGTTGATGAGACCATGAAAGAGAAACCCGGTGACAATCGGAAATCTTATGCGACGCCAACGATCATTGAACATGCGGGGCGCCGCCAGGTAATCAGCCCGGCTGCGGAGGTTACTTATAGTTACAATGCCAGGACAGGAGAGGAACTATGGCATGTCCTGCATCCAGGCTTTGGGTTTAACGTCACCTGCAGGCCAATCTACCAGGATGGGCTCCTCTATTTTACGACGGGGATATCCAAGAATCTCTTCGCCGTGAATCCAGACGGAAAGGGTAATGTCACCGAGACCCATGTGCAATGGAAGGTCCGGCGAGGTGTTTCTCATCTTCCTTCGTTTGTTATCGAGAATGATCTCTTATTCATGATTTCTGACCAAAGTGGTTTGGTCAATTGCCTTGACGCGAAGACAGGGGAGCAAATCTGGCAAGAGAGACTTCGTGCCGGACGTGAGCACTGGGCCTCTCCCATCGTTGCCGGCAACAAGATTTTTTTCAGCAGCAAATCAGGTGAAATAGCAGTTATCGAGGCGGAACGTGAGTACAAGGTTCTGGCCAGGAATAAAATCGAAGGCACCATCCATGCTTCGCCTGCTGTGTCAGGAAATGCATTGATTATTCGTTCCGGTTCCCACCTTTATCATATTGCCCAGGGTTATGAAACAGCCCCTCAGGAAAAAAGACCTGAAGAGATTAGGAAGAATTCTCTGGTGAAGCAGCGATCAAACGGGAGCCATTCGCTCCTCGCTGCCAATGCATATTTTCTGGGTGGGAAAACAAACAAAGACGGAAAATTTGAGGCCACTTTCATCATTGAATCGGATGGCGATAAGTCCCAGTGGCCTACCATAACCCTGAGGGGCGATCAATTTCGCGATACTTGCGCCGATTTGGAGAAGTATCACAAAGTCACTCTCAATTTAACGGATCAATCCATCAAGAAATCCAAATAACGCATTTAACGCATCTAAAAACATAATGAGTTATCACCCGGTTAAAGCGAAATTCAGCAAGGGTAGCTTGGTTTTTTATTTCAAAAAATGAATGAGGTTTGCTTCGGCCATGTTTACTGCGATCAGCGCGAGATTCCATTTGTGGTTTATGAAAGGGGGATTTGTGTCTCCTTGGAGTTTTTGAAGATGCTGGAGGATCTGAAGAGATGCCTTGCAGCAATCCAGATTGATTATGTTTTCAGCTGTGTTGTGGACTCTTATCAGAGAAGCGATTCATGTGTTGAATGTTGAATATTTTGATGACAGATTCACGATTCCCTTTCATTATGGAAACTTACCACTATGAACATGCTCACACCCAATCAGAAGACTGATTTTGATCGCGATGGCTACATCATCATTCGTCAACTGTTTTCGACGGAGGAAACGCGACTGTTAGGAGAAACAGCGCATCATGACAATGCCATGGACCAGGCTTCTTCTACGATGGATGACGGCAAGGGGAACAATGTCAGACTGGCGCTCTGGAATCATCCTGGTGATGGCGTTTATGGCATGTTTGCAAGATGTCATCGAGTGGTGGATACCGTCGAGGCATTGTTGGCAGACGAGGTATATCATTACCATTCAAAGATGATATTAAAAGATGCGCGTGTGGGAGGAGCTTGGGCGTGGCATCAGGATTATGGATACTGGTATCAGAATGGAGTGCTTTTTCCAGATCTATGCAGCGTCATGATTGCGGTTGATCAGGCGACTCTGGAAAATGGTTGTCTACAGGTTTTAAAAGGATCACATAAGATGGGGCGTATCAATCACGTATTGTCGGGCGAGCAGGCAGGGGCCGATCTCGAACGTGTAGAGGAGGTGAAAAAACGGCTGGAACTTGTTCACGTCACGATGGCGCCGGGAGATGCCCTTTTCTTTCATGCCAACCTGCTTCACAGTTCCGCGGCAAATCACAGTGACCGATCAAGATGGGCATTGATTTGTTGCTACAATGCTGCAAGTAACAATCCGTATAAAGATTCACATCACCCTTGCTATACGAAACTTCAAAAAGTGGATGATTTCAAGGTGCGCGAAGTGGGAGAAGACGATGCTCAACGAGCCAAGGTTGATTTTGTGAATCTCATGGCCGAGGACGCTAGCGCTAAAGGTCTTCCTGAATAACAGGCAGAATCACCGTCATCGCCGATAAGTATGGTTTTCAGATCTCAAACTCAGACTCTTAATTAAAAAAGCCCACCGATCAAAGATCGGCAGGCTTTTGAATTAAATACGCTAAAATTATCTACGGTTAGAACGTACCGCGGATGGCTGCCTCAGTAATACCACTCTTACGTTGAGTGCGAAGTGCCCACCACAAGGCGTCTGCATCTCGCTTGGCATATGCTCTGATGGAACCCAAATTACCTGTGCCAGCTGGAAGGGTCACGAAAGGTGCAGCACCTAGATTTCCCTTCCACTTGTGAACTTCGGAGTGACCGTCAGCAAATGCGATTCCCGCAGCTCCGTTGTGATAGTTGGCGGGCACATCAACCCATCGGCGTGCGAAGGGCTCATAAGTAAAATTACCCACGTCATTGATACTGTCGGGATGCTCGTCCATGTATATCCAGGTATCGGATGGCCCAGGGTCAGTCAAGCCGGAGGCCTTCGCCGTGTATCGAGGAAATGCTTTTGTATCCCAGGCGTTGGAGTCATCACCAATTCGAATATTCCCAGAAACACTGCGAACACGCTCCGTAAAACCTGCGCGTCGTTGTGCGGCACTCAAGAAGTGATCGGATGGGCATTTGAAAATGTTTTTCGCACCTGAGAAATAAGAAGCGAGTTTGGAATACCTGGGGTCCAGCAAATAAGCCACGTTTGTGTTGCCCTGATAAGTGGTCCAGGTCATTGATCCAGTAACCCATGAGCCTTCGTTCACTTCGCTGCCACCACCGTGACGCGTTTTGGGGAAGCTGTCTTCGTTGTCTCCCGTATACATGTGATTGGCAAGCATCAGCTGCTTGGTGTTGTTCATGCAAAGAATGCCTTTTGCCTTTTCTTTGGCTTTGCTCAAAGCAGGGAGGAGCATGCCCGCCAAAATGGCGATGATGGCAATAACCACCAACAATTCAATCAATGTGAAGCCTCTTTGCGCAATCGCAAGCTGGTTTCCTTTTATCTCTTTTATCTTCATAACAGTTGTTCCTCGGTAGGGGAGCAAATACATTTAAGGTCAAGTGTCATCGAAAATAAGCCTTAGATTTCTCTTTGGCAAGTCTCTAATTGACGAATCTCAGTTCGATTCAGATACTCACCTTATCTCTCCTGAAGAGCTAAAAACCCTTTGGGTGAGATTCCCTCTGCTCAGGCCTCAGAACGGGAAGAAATAAAGCGGGCTTTCAAATTCATCAAGGCTTGTTCCCTTTGATGAAAGTTCCTCAGGCGCATGCAAGGAGAAGGTTGAGCGTTTTGAATTTTCCCATGAAATAGGCGGCTTCTTGAACATTCGTAATACGCGAAACACTTCCTACATAAGCCGAATTGGCAACCTTCAACAGCTGGTAAGTGAGTGCTTGATCATAGGAAATGAGTGAAATGATTTCACTTAAATCGATGTTCGTATCAACCAGCATCGAGCTCAACTTGACAATCGTTGGGTTCAGTGGTTCAAAACTTTTTGCGGCATTGATCACCTCATCGCGATTAACCTTTCTCCAAACGTTTGGCTTTGATCCAAGTTTTGCAAATGTGGTTTCCATCCTAAGGATTTTATTATTTCTGCGAAACTCCAGAAGCAAACATCAGTCAAGTTGAAGGCGTTCTGGGTATCTATCGGATCTTTGCACTTTAAACTTAAGTAGAAAGAAAGAGTTTGGCTAAGCGTTACCGAATACCAGTTGGCTTGCCAAACTGATCGCCTGTTGGGTGGTTTCCTCCATGTGATCGCCCATCAATGTGAGATGTCCCATTTTCCGACCTTTTCGGCTATCAGGTTTTCCGTAGATATGCAGATGTGCATCAGCGTTTTGCAATGCCTTATTGATGCCTTGAGGTAATGGTGGCCCCTCACCAACTCCCAACAAATTGATCATCACAGCAGCAGGCTTGACCAAGCTAGTGTCTCCCAGAGGCCACCCCAGAATAGATCGAATGTGGTTTTCGAATTGAGAGCAAGGACACGCCTCGATGGTGTAATGACCGGAATTATGGACACGAGGAGCCAATTCGTTAATAAGGATTTCACCTTCTCCGGTTAAAAACATTTCCACCCCGAAACAACCTAAACCCTGCACGGCTTCAATGGCGCTTCGCGCCAATGCAGATGCTTTGTTCTGCTGTGCAGGATCGATGGAGCAGGGGGCAGTGACGACATGGCAGATATGATCTTTTTGAATGGTTTCTACGACTGGGTATTCTGTATGATCTCCTGACACCGATCGAACTACCATCACTGCCAATTCTTTCACGAAGGGGCAAAAGGCTTCGACAAATAGGGGGTATTTCCCACTCCCCAGTGCTGACCAGGCTTCCTTTATGGATTCGGGATTGCGGATCGTTGCATTTCCTTTTCCGTCATATCCCTGCTTGCGTTTTTTCAAGACCAGAGGCCAACCCAGTTTTTCGCCAAGTTTTTTAATATCTTCCTGAGATGAGACCGATTCAAACACTGGGACGGGTAATCCTTGCTCTTTAAGTCGCTGTTTTTGTATCCACTTGTCCTGAACGGTTGCCATTGTCGCTGAACTTGGGATGACGGGGAATCCAGCTTCTTCAAGCTTTGCCAGACTGTCCGCTTCCACGAATTCATTTTCAAGCGTGATCAGGTCGCAGCCTTTGGCCCATTCAATCAAAGTGCCTGGATCATTCCAGTCTCCAACCTGATGATCATGCACGACGCTGGCCGCAGGGCAGTTCGCGGTTTTTTCAAGGGTGCGAACCTGGCATCCGAGGCGGCTTGCTGCCTGTGCTTGCATGCGCGCCAGCTGGCCTCCGCCGATAATACCGATCAGTGGTAAACGTCCTTTTTTTTCGTAATTTGTGCTCAAAATAGTTGTCTTGCTTATGTGAGTCAGTGAACAAGATGTGGATAATCTCCAAGTTCTTCAAGTGCGCTCAACTCCTGAGAGATCAGAAGATTCGGATATTTCCGCTGAATGACAATCACAAAAATGTTGCTTCCTCAAAGTGTCCTTTTGGCTGGTTCCAATAATTTCGATTGTGAGAGGTTTCGGAATGGATCGATACAGTCGACATAGTTTTGGCTGCGAAAGAGATTGATGGGAGCTTCCCAAGCTGTTTTTTTTTGAAAATCGTGATGCAGGAGGTCTTGTGGCTGCATGCAAAACAAAGGAGAACCCGGTGCGCAATCAAGCGTCTTTGATACACGCCAAAGCGCGGCCAAGGTCCTTGATGCAGTGAACAAAGTTAGCCGAGCTTCAACGCATCAAGTTGACCTAGTAACTCAGCCATAATTCGAAGGAGGGCTCAAATCTGTTCCAAGCATTTTTGTTTGCACGGAGATAAAAAGATCGGTGGCCAAGCGCTAAAGA
>Ga0315331_10004305_pt1 | contig 10738 bp, 10 predicted proteins | sample M160m34915metaG_FD_203456 | JGI IMG/M metagenome (GOLD analysis project Ga0315331, IMG submission 203456) | Ammonia-oxidizing marine archaeal communities from Monterey Bay, California, United States - M1 60m 34915 | ecosystem: Environmental > Aquatic > Marine > Intertidal zone | place: USA... | reverse complement strand
TCCTCGGTTTCGTCGGGGTGCTTGGCACCATGGCCGGCTGGTTCTGGCAGGACATCAAGGAAGCTGAATATCAGGGCTTCCACAATCCTGTCGTTCAGGTCGGCATGCGCTACGGCATGGCGCTATTCATTGCCTCGGAGGTGATGTTCTTCGTCGCGTGGTTCTGGGCCTATTTCAACGCCGCGCTGTTCCCGACAGTTCAGATCGAAGGGAAGTGGCCGCCGCCCGGCGTCGAGACGTTCGACACATGGGACCTGCCGTTCCTGAATACGCTGATCCTTTTGACATCCGGGATCACGGTTACCTGGGCGCATCACGCATTGCGCGAAGGCAACCGCAAGCACTTTATCCAGGGGCTGCTGCTGACGATCTTCCTCGGTATCTGCTTTACCTGTGTTCAGGCCTTCGAATACAGCCATGCGATGTTCGGTTTCCGTGAGGGGATTTATCCGTCGACGTTCTACATGGCGACCGGTTTTCATGGTTTTCACGTTCTCGTCGGCACGATCTTCCTGATCGTCTGCTTCTTCCGCGCGCGAGCGGGGCACTTCAAAGCCGACCATCATTTCGGCTTCGAAGCGGCAGCCTGGTATTGGCATTTTGTCGATGTCGTCTGGCTGTTCCTGTTTGTCAGCATCTACTGGTGGGGACGCTAGTCTGCGTCACCGGCCGAATACAGCGGGACGCGATGAACGCGCCCCGTTCCTGGCCTCCCTTATCCCCGTTCGGCACCGGTATCGGCTGCAAATGTCCGCGCTGCGGCAGAGGCAGCCTGTTTGCCGGTCTGCTTGATGTGCGTGATAGCTGTTCGCATTGCGATCTCGATCTGACGCCCCATGACACGGGCGATGGGGCGACCGTGTTCGTTATCCTTATTCTTGGCGCCATCACGGTTGTTCTCGCGCTGCTGATGGAAAGTACGCTGGCACCGCCGATCTGGGTGCATCTCGTTGTCTGGATTCCGGTCATCAGCATTCTGTCGGTTGCGTTATTACGGCCGTTCAAGGGAATCCTGATCGGGATGCATTACAAAAACCTCCGGCACAAATACGAACACGGTCATGACCGCTAAAGGTGCACCAGTCCGGCTGAATTTTTGGATGACGGTCTGCGCGGTGCCGGCTCTGATGGTCCTGCTGGGTCTCGGGTTCTGGCAGGTTGAGCGACTGGAATGGAAGCAGGCAATTATCGATGAGCGCGCCGAACGTCTCGCCGCCGCGCCGGTCGAAATTGCCGCGGTGTCCGCAACCGGCTGGCAGGATGTCGAACATCGCCGGGTGAAACTGCGGGGCAGATTTGTCTATGACCGCGAAATCCTGCTACTCAACAGCGTGCGCCACGGCCGGACGGGGTTCGATGTGATTACGCCGATGATCCTGGAACCTGGCGGCAGCGTCCTGGTCAACCGCGGCTGGGTGCCCAAGGCCTGGAACGAAGGCGAGCTGACACGTCGCCGCCCCGGCGATGTCGTCGAGCGTATCGGCGTGTTGCGGGCGGGCGGGAAGCAAGGAAACCCCTGGATACCCGATAACGACCCCGCCCGGGATCAGTGGTACTATACCGATATCGCCCAGATGGCCGCCAAGGCGGGCCTGACCGACGCCCTGCCCTATGTCATCAAGCTGACGCCAAGCCGCGACCTGGCGGGCTACCCCAAGGGGCCGCATGCCAGTTTCAAAATTCGCAACAAACACCTGGAATACGCGATCACTTGGTTCGGCCTTGCCGCAACCCTGGTGATAATCTTCGTGGCGTATCACGTCCGGCGGAGAGATTAGGAAACCAATGTCATCTTATCAAGAACTGGAAAGCCGCTTTAAGCGGATGGCCGCCCTCGGCGAAGCGGCCGGTATGCTGCACTGGGATATGTCGGTGCTGATGCCGCCGGGCGGTGCCGATGCCCGCGTCGAACAACTCTCCGCGCTGCAATTGACCACCCATGAAATGAAAACCGACCCGGCCCTTGCCGATCTTCTTGATGATGCCGAGGCCTCGGCGGAGGACGATCCGTGGCGGTCCGCCAACCTGCGGGAAATGCGCCGGAGCTGGGTGCACGCAAATGCGGTCGATGCCGATCTGATCGATGCCATGACACGGGCGTCCTCGGCGTGTGAGATGGTATGGCGCGAAGCCCGGCCGGCGAACGACTTCGCCCGCGTCCTGCCCTATCTCGAAGAGGTGTTGAATCTCAGCATCCAGACGGCGGCCGCCAAGGCCGAAGCGTTGGGCCGGTCGCCCTATGAAGCGCTGCTCGACCAGTATGAGCCTGACGGCAGCACCGACAGGATCGATACGCTGTTCGCGGATTTGTCCGACTTTTTGCCCGGTTTCCTCGACACCGCGCTCAGCCGGCAGGCGGCGCGCGGCGAAGGCGTGCTGCCCGAAGGGCCGTTCCCGGCCGACAAGCAACGCGCCCTCGGCGAACGCCTGATGGGCACTTTGGGATTCGATTTCGATGCCGGCCGTCTGGATGTCAGCCTTCACCCGTTCTGCGGCGGGGTGCTCGGCGATGTCCGCATCACCACCCGGTATACCGATGAAGATTTCACCCAGAGCCTGATGGGGGTTCTGCATGAAACCGGGCATGCCTTGTATGAAATGGGCCTGCCCGCCGATTGGCGATATCAGCCTGTCGGGTCGGCGCGCGGCATGGCACTGCATGAAAGCCAGTCCCTGTTGATCGAGATGCAGGCCTGCCGCAGCCGGGAATATCTTGAATTCGCAGCCCCCCTGATGCGCGAGGCCTTTGACGGGAACGGCCCCGCCTGGGAGGTCGACAATCTCTATCGGCTCTACACCAAGGTCGACCGCAGCTTTATCCGCGTCGATGCGGACGAGGTTACCTATCCCGCCCATGTGATCCTGCGCTACCGGCTGGAACGCGCCTTGGTCGGCGGCGAGATGAAGCTTGCCGACCTGCCGGGCGCCTGGAACGACGGCATGGAAGAGCTGCTCGGCATTCGCCCGCCGGAAGACCGGCTCGGCTGTTTGCAGGATATTCACTGGTATGACGGCGCCTGGGGCTATTTCCCGACCTATACGATGGGGGCGATGGCGGCAGCCCAGCTTTTTGCCGCAGCGAAGGAGATCCACCCCGATATCCCCGAAGCTATCTCGACCGGAGACTTTGCGCCACTGGTGGGTTGGATGCGCGAAAACCTACACATGCGGGCATCATCGGGGTCGACGGATGAGCTGTTGCAGGCCGCGACCGGCAAACCGCTCGGCACAGAGGCGTTCAAGGCGCATCTCGAAGCGCGCTATGGCTAAAGGTTTGGTCGATGGATGCAGCGGGTTTGCCGGATTTCGCTATTGAGCGCGGTATGTCGATAGAGCGTTTTAGTTTTCGTATGTCGTAGCTGATTGCTCGAGTAGGCCAAGGACTGTCGCTGCGTCACGGCTACTCAGATCGCCCAAAAATTCTTTCACCATTTCTTTCTTGAGTTGCGCGATCTCGTCTACGGCCTTGCAGCCCTTGATGTTCATCTCCACCAGGTTTGCTCGTTTGTCGGCATCGTCTTTTGTTCGCGCAATATAGCCATCCCGTTCCAGACGTTTTAGCGCTCGGCCGGCATTACTCCTGTCAATAAAAAGCAGGCCGGATAGCCGGTCCTGTGTGGCGCTGCCGCCTTCCTGACTGAGTAGTGTAAGGAGCCGCGCCTCCGTGTGATTAAGCCCCGCTGTTGAGAAATAGCGTTCTGCCATTTGATAACGGCGGCGCGCGAGCTCACCGATCAGATCAAAAAGTGCCGTCAGACTATCCATGTTCCAGCTCCCGCTTGACATAACGCTACCAGGTTATACATATATGCGTGCGCACGCATATATATTGTTTCGACATGAAGGTAATGGAAAATAGATACCGAAGAAATCGCCGATATTATGGTGCCGATGTTCGGAACCATCTGCGCGGACAGCGCTGCGGCCCTGGGTGCAATCGATCTGCGCGCCGATCCTCAAATCCTCGATATTGGAACGGGCTCGGGGAATTTTGCGATCTTCTTGGCGATGCAGGGTTTCCGGGTACTCACGGGGGAGCCGCATACCGACGAATTCCGCTATGCCCGTCAGCAGTGGGACCCCAGTGCGGCAAAAATGGGGGTGCGAGATCGGATTCGCTTCGAAAACTTCGATGCCGGCGCACTGCCGTTCGACAAGACCCGGTTCGATGCGGTGTTTCTGTTCGGTGTTCTTCACCATGTCGAAGAGGGTGCCTGAGCAGACGTTTTGAGAGAAGCCTTACGTGTTTTCAAAAACGACGGCGCTGATGTTCTGTTCGAACCTCTGCCGGAGACCGTAGAGAAAATATTAGTTAACGATCCGGGTCATCCGCCCGCAGCAGACCCGTCTGTATATGCATCGGACCACAATGCCCGGGAAAGTCGCTTCAAAGGATCTCTGATGGACATATCAATCTACCGTCCACGGTGACGAAGGGTTCCCTCACCACGCCATCGAGCACAAAAGCATATTCCCGTTTGACTTGACCGTCCGCGCCACTAAATTCCGCGCGTCTGTGAGGAAATGCTTTTGAAATACGTGTCCACCCGTGGCGAGGCTCCGGTTCTCGCCTTCGACGACGTTCTGCTTGCCGGTCTGGCGGAAGACGGCGGTCTCTATGTGCCCGAGTCCTGGCCGCAGTTTTCCGCGGATGAACTTACGGCGATGGCCGGCTTGTCCTATGTGGAAATTGCCTATCGCGTGATCCGGCCGTTTGTGGCCGGCACCATTGCCGATGCCGATCTCGAAAGCATGATCGAAGACACCTATGCCGGGTTCGGGCATAGCGCTGTCGCGCCGATGAAACAGATCGGGCCGAACGAGTGGCTGATGGAACTGTTCCATGGCCCGACACTGGCATTCAAGGATTTCGCACTGCAACTGGTGGGGCGCATGTTCGCTTATGTGCTGGCGGCGCGCGGCGAGCGGGTGACGATTGTCGGTGCCACATCCGGGGATACTGGGTCCGCTGCGATCGAAGCATGCCGCGATCGCGACAATATCGATGTGTTCATCCTGTTCCCGGAAGGCCGTGTGTCGCCGGTGCAGCAGCGCCAGATGACTACAGTGGACAGCGCAAATGTTCATGCCATCGCGGTGGACGGTACGTTCGACGACTGCCAGGACCTGGTTAAAGCTATGTTCAACGATTCCCAATTCCGCACGGAGCATAATCTGTCGGCGGTGAATTCGATCAACTGGGCGCGGGTAATGGTGCAGATCGTCTATTACTTTGCCGCCGCCGTGCGTCTCGGTGCGCCGCAGCGCCCGGTCAGTTTTGCCGTGCCAACGGGAAATTTCGGCAACGTTCTTGCTGGATGGGCGGCATGGAAATGCGGTCTGCCGATCGACCGGCTGGTTATTGGCACCAACAGCAACGATATTCTGTACCGGTTTTTCGAGACCGGCGAGATGAAAATGGCGGGGGTCGCGCCGACGTTGTCGCCGAGTATGGATATCCAGGTGTCGAGTAATTTCGAGCGCCTCCTGTTCGATATGCTGGAGGGGGATGGCGCTGCGGTGCGCAACTGGATCGACGAATTCCGCGAAACCGGCGCGGTTTCGGTCGACGATGCGCGGCTGGCGGCAGCGCGTGAGAAATTCGATGCGGCACGGCTGGACGATGACGGAACCCAGCGCGTTATCCGCGAAATCTATGACACCACGGGTGAATTGCTCGACCCGCACAGTGCTATCGGCGTCGATGCCGCGCGGCAATGCCGGGGCGATCAAGCGGTCCCGATGATCTCGCTGGCAACGGCGCATCCCGCGAAGTTTCCCGATGCGGTCCAGACGGCGACGGGTGTTCATCCGGCACTGCCGGATCGCATAGCGTGGTTGTTCGACCGCGATGAGAAATTCGCCACATTGCCCAACGATATTGCTGCCGTGCAGGATTTTGTCCGCAAGGTCACAGGTGGACACGCATGACAATCGAACAGGCGGGACTGCCGGGCGGGATGCGTATTGTCACCGACCGGATGGACTCGGTTGAGACGGTTTCCCTCGGCGTCTGGGTGAATGCCGGTGCGCGCAATGAGACCGCCGATATCAACGGTGTATCGCACTTGCTCGAACACATGGCCTTCAAGGGAACGGCCCGGCGCACGGCGCTGGACATTGCCGTCGAGATCGAAAATGTCGGCGGTCACCTGAATGCCTATACGTCACGGGAATCCACGGTCTATTACGCGACAGTGTTGAGGGAAAACGCCGATCTCGCCCTCGATATCGTGTCGGATATTCTGATGAATTCGGCCTTCGACGACGCGGAACTGACACGCGAACGTGCCGTCGTCCTACAGGAAATCGGCCAGGCCAACGACACGCCCGATGACATCATTTTCGACACATTCCAGGAAACAGCCTATCCCGACCAGCCGCTCGGCCGGGCGATTCTGGGATCGGCAGAGATCGTCGGTGCGATGACGCGCGATGCGTTGGTGAACTATATCGGCGATCAATATGGCGGTAATCGCATGGTTCTGGCCGCCGCCGGCAACCTCGATCATGACGACCTGACAGCGCGGGCGGAAAAGGCCTTTGCCGAGATGTCGCCGTCTTCTGCCGCAGCCGCGGAGCCGGGCCGATATACCGGCGGCGATTCCCGCGAGATCCGCGATCTCGAACAGGCGCATCTGGTATTGGGGTTCGAAGGTGTCGGCTTCGCCGATGACGATTATTACCCGCTCGCAGTGCTGTCGACGGCGCTTGGCGGCGGCATGTCTTCGCGTCTTTTCCAGGAAGTCCGGGAAAAGCGCGGCCTGGTCTATTCGATCTACACGTTTTCATCCGCGTATCAGGATGGCGGGTTGTTCGGCCTCTATGCCGGCACCGGCAAGGACGAAGTCGCTGAATTGATTTCGGTTGTCTGCGACGAGCTCCACAAGGTCGCGGCCGATCCGCTGGCCGAGGACGAAATCACGCGTGCGCGCGCGCAGATCAAGGCCGGCGTGCTGATGTCGCTGGAAAGCACGTCGTCACGCGCCGAACGACTGGCCCGGCACCTGCAGGTCTATGACCGGATCATTCCGGTGGACGAGATCGCCAATCGCATCGATTCCGTGTCGGCCGAAGATATCCGCCGGGTGGCGGCACGCCTGCTGAAATCGGCGCCGACGCTGGCCGCTATCGGCCCCGTCGGACAGTTGGAAGACTATGACAGCGTGAAGGCGCGGCTCGCGTCTTAGGCGTGTCCGGCGTCGCTGGACAGCATTGTGACATCAATTCCCATCTTGGCGAGCGCGCCCTGCCAGATCGATTTGGGATCGGTCGCGAAAATCAACGTGTCGTCGGCGGGCACCGATAGCCATCCGTTTGCCTGAATTTCGGTATCGAGTTGTCCCGGACCCCAGCCCGCATAACCGAGGGCGAGCAGACTGTTGCGCGGGCCTTCGCCTTCGGCGATGTCGCGCAGAATATCGGTGGTGGCCGTCATGGCGATCTGTTCGTCGATGACCATGGTGGCATCCTCGACGTAATCCGATGAATGCAGCACGAAGCCGCGGCCCGATTCCACCGGTCCGCCGAAATGCACGCGGATATCGTCCCCTGTGGGAGACGGCGACAGGCCGAGCTGGTCGAGCAGATCGGGGAAATCGATGTTTTCCATCACCTTGTTCACGACAAGGCCCATGGCGCCGTCTTCGGTATGGGCACACATGTAGATGACGGATTTGGCGAATCTTTCGTCAAGCATCTGGGGCATCGCCACCAGAAGCTGGCCGGCGAGGTATCCTTCTTTGTTCTCTGTGTCGTCGGAAGTATCGGTCATGTGGCACCTGTGCAGTCGTTTAGCCCCAATAAGGGCCGTCTTTCCCGTTTCCCCGCCAAATATGGAAGCTGTCGTCCCATTCTGCCATACACGTAAAGTTTACGCCCCCGGGTCAATCTTTGGCCCCGCAAAGCTGTTTCGGGCGCTACCTTGCCGTATATTATACTCAAACTTCATGCCAAGGGTGAAACGCCAAGATGTTCAGGGCAAAAACAAGGATGATAAGGTCTTTGCGGGCTTGGGTGCTGTCGCTGACGGCACTACCGCTGCTGGCCGTACCGGCGTTGGCCGCGTCGTCGGCGTGGTTCGAGCACGATCACGGCGCCGTCCGCCTAGTTTCGGGACAGGCCAATGCCGGCACCGGCGATAAGATCGAGCTCGGCCTTCAATTCCGCATGAAACCCGGTTGGAAAATCTATTGGCGCTCGCCCGGGGATGCCGGGTTTCCGCCCCAGATCAACTGGGTCGGGTCGACCAATTTTGCCGGCGCTACGATGGGCTGGCCTGCGCCTAAGCGGTTTTCCGTTCTGGGGCTTGAAACCCTAGGATATAAGGATGAAGTTACCTTTCCGATAGTTGCGTCGTTGTTCGAGGAGGGCAAGGCGGTTGATCTGAAGGCGCGGCTACGGTTTCTGACCTGCGACGATATCTGCGTCCCCTACGAGACCAATTTCAAACTCACCCTGCCGGCAGGGCCGGACATCAATACGATCGAATCCGGCACCATCAGCACGTGGCGCGGCAAGGTACCGAGTGTCGCCGAACCGGCAGCGCTTTCGATCGAACGTGCCGAAATTGCCAGCAACGGCAAGGACCAGGCGCTTATCGTCCGCATTACCGGCACGGAAGCGCTGAAAAAGCCCGACCTGTTTGTCGAGGGCCCGGACGATTACGGGTTTAAAAAGCCGGTGGTGCAGATTGCATCGGTCGGCAATGAAGCGTTGATGCGGATCGGCGTCCAGCCGCCCAAGCGGGCAGACGCCCGTCTCGCCGGGGAAACGGTAACGCTGACGCTGGTCGACGGCGACCGGGCGATCGAACGCAAGCTGAAGCTCGAACGCGCCGCCGCGACGGCGGGGGCATTTCCGGTGTCTGTCGGCGGTGCATCCGCCGGTGGCGGCGATGGTGCCGGATATGGTTTCCTCGCCATCCTTGGTCTCGCCATCCTGGGCGGGCTGATCCTGAACCTGATGCCCTGTGTGCTGCCGGTTCTGTCGATCAAGCTGCTGACGGTTGTCAGCCACGGCGGCGAGGCACCGGCCCGAATCCGCGCCGGCTTCCTCGCGTCGGCGGCGGGTATCCTCGCCTGTTTCCTGTTGCTCGGAACGGTGGCGGTCGCCCTCCAAAGCGCCGGACTTGCGGCGGGGTGGGGGATTCAGTTTCAGCAACCGGCGTTTCTTGCGTTCATGATTGCCGTTATCACGCTCTTTGCCTGCAATATGAGGGGTATGTTCGAGATCCGGCTCCCGGGTGCGGTCGCCGATGCGGCTGTGAATGCCGGCAGTGACGGCGGTGGCCACGAAACCGGTCTGCGTGGACATTTCCTGACAGGCGCTTTTGCCACCCTGCTCGCGACCCCGTGCACCGCACCGTTCCTCGGTACCGCCGTTGGATTCGCGCTATCGCGCGGCCCGGTGGAGATCTATGCCGTGTTTATTGCCCTTGGGATCGGGCTCGCGCTGCCGTGGATCGTCGTTGCGGCGTTCCCGGTCCTGGCGAACAAATTGCCCAAACCCGGCCACTGGATGGTCACGCTCAAACGGATTTTGTCGATCGCGCTGATCGGTACAGCGGTCTGGCTGCTCAGCGTGTTGTGGTTCCAGATCGGCAGCGCCGCGACCGGTATTATCGCCTCGCTGATGATCGCGATTGCGTGTTCCATCTGGCAATACCGGCATCTCGGCGACAAGGCCCGGTTTGCGACATGGATCGTGGTCGGTCTGCTGACGGCGATCTCGATGGTCGGGGCGCACAGCTTCATCGGCGCGGGCGGCGACAGGGTTGCCGCTGTGGACGACAAGACGTGGCGCAAATTCGACCTCGCCGCAGTCGATACCGAAGTGGCCAAAGGCAACACCGTCCTCGTCGATGTGACGGCGGACTGGTGCCTCACTTGTCAGGTCAATAAATCGCTGGTGCTCAACCGGGGGCGCGTCGCCGAAATTCTGGGCGCCGGAACCATCATTGCCATGAAAGCGGACTGGACCAAGCCTGATCCCGCGATCACCGCCTATCTTAAAAGCTTCGGCAGGTACGGCATTCCGTTCAATGTGGTCTATGGCCCCTCGATGCCGCGCGGCGTGCCGCTGCCCGAAATCCTGACCGACTCCAGTGTTCTCGCCGCGTTTGAAAAGGCGGGCGGCAAGGCGGCGCTGGCGGGGCGCTGATTCCGACCCCGGTCTTCCGAATTTTACCCCAGCACAGGTGACAAAACGCCACCGGTGTTCTATTTCACTTCTCTGGTTTCGGGCCGACGAACGGCCCCTTTGATAATGGGGGAGCTAAATGGTTATTGGTGTGGGTGACAAGATTCCGGCGGGTGCATTGGCGACGATGGCGGCCGACGGCCCCGGTCCGGTGATCACGGACGATCTGTTCAGTGGCAAGAAAGTAGTTCTGTTCGCGGTGCCCGGTGCTTTTACGCCGACCTATTCGGCCCAGCATCTGCCGGGCTTCGTTGAAAAGGCCGATGCGATCAAGGCCAAGGGCGTCGACACCATTGCGTGTCTGTCGGTGAACGAAGTATTCGTCATGGATGCTTGGGGCAAGGATCAGAACACGGCCGGCAAGGTCGAGATGCTGGCAGATAGCAGCGCCGCGCTGACCAAGGAAATGGGCACCGTGCTCGATCTGACCGATCGCGGTCTCGGTGTGCGGTCCAGTCGCTATTCGATGATCGTCGATGACGGCACCGTCACCCAGATCAACTTGGAATAAGGCGGCGGGTTTGAAGTCAGCGACGCG
>Ga0315331_10004301_pt1 | contig 10747 bp, 9 predicted proteins | sample M160m34915metaG_FD_203456 | JGI IMG/M metagenome (GOLD analysis project Ga0315331, IMG submission 203456) | Ammonia-oxidizing marine archaeal communities from Monterey Bay, California, United States - M1 60m 34915 | ecosystem: Environmental > Aquatic > Marine > Intertidal zone | place: USA... | reverse complement strand
GTGTAACTGGATCCCGGCACAAGGCCGGGATGACAATCCCAGAATAGAGACACACCACCCCGTCATCCTCGGCCTTGAGCCGAGGATCCACACATCGCCCCGGTGGACTCTCGGATCGCGGCCCGAGGGTGACAAGCGGGTATGGCTAAAAGATCCGGCCCTCACCCTGAGGAGCCGCCGCAGGCAGCATCTCGAAGGGGGCCGGAATAACCCCCAAAAGGCTAAGAGCGCCCCCTACAAATTCTTGCCCAGCCAGGCGATCATCTTGGCAAACGAATCCGCCGTCGCCGCGGCGCGGTAGCCCTGCGGATTGTGGAAATTCTGGAACGCGTGACCGGTACCCTCGTAGGAATGGAATTCGTGGGCGATGCCGTGCCCGGTCAGCTTCGCGTCGATCTTCGCGACATCTTCAGGCGACGGATTTTCGTCGTCCCCGCCGAAGAACCCGATCACCGGGCCGCGCAGATTACCGAGCTTTTCGAAAGGCGGCGCATCGCCGGTGCCCATCGCCTTGAACATGTTGCCGCTGTAATAGGCGACGTTGCACTTGAACGCCTCAATCGAGGCAGCGCCGAGAAACGACACCCGCCCGCCCATGCAATGCCCGGCAATCGCCATGCGGTCGGTATCGACCGTTGCCATGGCCGTCAGCATATCGACGGTCGCATTAAGATCGGCGACGATCTGGTTGTCGTCGAGATTGGCGATGGACTCCCGCGTGTCCTCGCCTTCCGGGCGGCGGTGATGGAGATGCGGCGTCGCCGCCACATAGCCGTTGCCGGCCAGGTCCTGAACGAACTTGGTCGTCGCCGCGTCGTTCCCGGCGCGATGATGGGCGACGACGATGGCGGGATGCGGTCCCGGACCGGCGGGCTCATCGACAAAGACATCCATGCCAACACCGTCGACGGTCAGTTTTTCCCAGCGGGCGTTTGAGGGCATTTTTCTCTCCTATTTTTAGTTCCGTATCAGCCTACTGCCCTATTCCCTCGGGCTTGACCCGAGGGCCCAGAGCGGCTTTGAGAACTCATTGACTGTTTTCTGGTTCCCCGGGTCAAGCCCGGGGAAATAAATCGCATGTGGGTCTTTTGTCCCCGACCCGACATCAACTCCTTAACCCTTCTCCCGTCCCTCGCTTTGTCCCGAACGGCTGTCGCGCCGGCGTCAACCGTTCGCGGGCGTACGGACGTTCTTTCTGCGTTTGATTTTCGTGTCCCGGTTTTCGCGGGTCGGCGGCAGCAGGTTTTTGCGCTGGATGCCGTCCGCCATGAACCATTCGGCGAAGGTTTCCGGCGCGGGGTGCCATTGGCCGGGTTTCCAGTCCTCGGTCAGGCAATCCTCGTCGCAGAAATATTCTGTGGCGCCGCCGCCCGGGCAGTCGAAATACCAGAAATAAGCAGACGACACGTGATGCCGCCCCGGCCCGACCGCGACCTTGTGCTTTTTACCCTGGAAATAAAGCCCGCCCGCGAACAGCTCATGCAGGTCTTCAACGCCGAAGGCGACATGGTTGATCGACGCGCTGTCATCGGCAGATTCGAGAAAGAACAGGTTGTGATGACCGCCGCGTTTTGCCGCGCGGATGAACACGCCGCGGCCGGTGTAGTAATCCGACACCGTAAAGCCGAGCCGTTCGGTATAGAATTTTTCCAGCTTGCCGATGTCAGGCACGGCGAAGACGCAATGGCCGATATGGCTGGGATGAGCGCGCTTGTGATAGATCGCCGGTGTGTTCACGCGTTCGGCGCGGGCGGCGGAATTCATCGGCCGCCTCGTGTCCTTCAGCTTTGTGCGCCGGGTCTTGCGAAACGCGATGCCGAGGCCGAAACCGTCCGTCGCATGCACGGTGCCGTCACGATCGACCGTCACCGCGCGGTCCTTCGACAATTCTTTCGCTACGCGTTTGAGATCGGCCTTCGACGTCACGCCCCAGACGATTTCGCGCACCGTCGATCCCCGCTCGATGGCTTTCGGCAGGTCCTTCGCGCCGCGCGGCCGCAGGATAATCTCGGAGCCGTCGCGCGTCGCGAACACCGCACGGGTCTTTCCGGCGGCGATTTTTTTCAGGCCCCAATCGGCGAAATAGGCCCGGCATTTATCCATATTGGCGACGCCATAGACGACCGCATCGATCCCGGTGAAGGACATCTCATTTCTCCCGCTCTAGGCACATCGGCGCTGTGATTTCCAATATAGACCACCGCGCATACCCGGCAAACGCCATTGTCGCGCGCTATCTGGACGGCGATCTGGACGGGCGCCCGCGCGCACGGCATATTGTTGACCAATCAAAAATTACGGGCAACAGGATCAGGCAGGGCATTCCGTGCGATTGGGAGACATTCTCCGCCTGGCGGCGCAGCGCGATCCGCGCAAAACCGCCCTCATCGCGGGCGACAGACATATCAGCTACGTCGACTATCACGCGGCGGCAAACCGGTTTGCAAACCTGCTGGCCGATGCCGGCATCGGCAAAGGCGACCGCATCGCGACGGTGCTGTTCAACAGCCCGGAATACTGCATCGCCCATTTCGGCAATGCGCGCGCCGGCAGCGTGCTGGTCCACATCTCGCCGATGTATGCCGCCCCGGAAATCGCCCGCATCGTCGAGCGCACCCGGCCGCGGGTGCTGGTGATCGATGTGGAGATTGCCGACAAGATCGAACAGGTCCGCGACAGGCTTACATCGGTCGAACGCATCATCGTGGCGGGCGGCGGTTTTGACGACGCGATTGCCGTCTATCCCGATACCGATCCGGACATTGAAATAGATCCCGCAGATCCGGTCGCGATGACGTTTACCGGCGGCACCACGGGGGAGCCCAAGGGCGCCTTGGTCAGCCATACCGCACGTTTCGTATCTTCGTGGACGACGGCGCTCGAACACCGGGTGACCGGCGAAGACGTGACCGGCATTCTGACCCCGATGTTCCATGCCGTCGGGCTGATGATCTGGTACCAGGCGACCATGCTGGCCGGCTGTACGTCGGTGATCTTTCGTAAGTGGGACGCGGCGGAATTCATCCGCCAGGCCGAACGGTACAAAATTTCGTCGGTCTTCATGGTGCCGGTCCAGGCCCACGATCTGATCCGCTCCGACGCGTTCGATGCAGCCCGGCTGAAATCGCTGAAAAATATCGGCGCCGGCGGCGCGCTGACCCCGGAAGGCCTGATTGCCGAATGCCGCAAAGCCCTGCCCCATTGCGACTACACCGATCATTACGGCCAGTCGGAAACCGGAATTCTGACGGTCCTGAAACCGTGGGAATCCGAAGCGCACCGGGGATCGATCGGCCGTGCCGCCACCGGGGTAGACCTGCGGATCGCGGATGAAAACGGCGACCCCGTCCCGCCCGGCACGATCGGCGAGCTGATCAGCCGCGGGCCGTTCATGATGGAAGGCTATTTCGAGAACGAGGCCGAAACCGCGCAATATTTCCGCGACGGCTGGGGCTGGTCGGGCGATCTGGCGGTGGCCGACGAGGACGGCTTCATCACGCTGGTCGGTCGGTCGAAGGAAATGATCGTGTCGGGCGGTATCAACGTCTATCCGCGGGAAATCGAAATCACCATGGAAGAGCATCCGGCGGTGCTGGAATGCGCGGCGTTCGGTGTGCCCGACGACCGCTGGGGCGAGGCGCTGATCGCCTATATCGTGCTGCGCGACGGCCCGTTTGACAGCCCTGCGGCAGACGCGGATACCCTGCTCGATTTCTGTGGCGAACAGCTCGCGCGCTATAAACGGCCGCGCGAAATCGTGTTTGTCGACAATATTCCCAAAACGCCGTCGGGCAAAATTCAGAAACCTATTTTGCGCGACGCCTATCTCGACGGGCGCATCCTGCTATAAAACATTTTGGCATACGCGGGAGCGGGCCGGCACCGTCGAAAACATGAATCGCCGCGAGCGACAAATTGACTACCCCGATACCCCGGGGGCGGCTTGATTTAAGCCATCTGCCCCGATAATCTTTTAAAGATTAGGTACCGAAGTAATTTCGGATCACCCCAGAAATTCCGGGATAAGGAACACAAATCGCGATGATGTTGCAGGGACAGGAAGTTGACGTTGTTCTTAAAGGATCGGGACAGCCGTTATTGCTGCTGCACGGCGGCGGCGGACCGATCGCGGCCATGCCGTTTGCCGACAAGCTTGCCGAGAAATTCGAGGTAATCGCCCCGACCCATCCGGGTTTCGGGGGTAGTAAGATTCCCGATCATTTCAACCGGGTCGACGACCTGGTGTTCTTGTATCTCGACCTGCTGGACCAGCTGGACCTGAACGATGTCATCCTCATGGGCTTTTCCATGGGCGGCTGGACGGCGGTCGAGCTTGCAACCATGAATTCGACGCGGCTGTCCAAGATGATCCTGGTCGATCCCGTGGGCGTAAAAACAGGCGGCCGCGAAGACCGCGATATCGCCGACGTCTTTGCCCTGCCGGGCGAAAAGCTCGCCGAACTGATGTTCCACGATGCGTCGCTGGCCCCTAAGCCTGCCGATTTGCCGGATGAGCAACTTCAAATGATGGCGGCCAACCGGATCGCGCTCGGCGTCTATACGTGGGATCCGTACATGCACAACCCGAAGCTGCCGCACCGGCTGCACCGGATCAAAATGCCGACGCATTTCATCTGGGGCGAAAGCGACGGTATCGTCACCGTCGATTACGGCGAGAAATACTGCAAGCTGATCGACGGCGCGACGATGACCGTCATTGAAAAGGCCGGCCATTCGCCCCAGGCGGAACAGCCCGACGCCTTTGTCGACGCCGTTTTTAAATTCACCCTTTAAAAGAGGAGCGCTGAGATGGAATCCTGGTGGTTTACAGAAGATTGCTATCCGCACCTTCCGGATGAAGACAGCTACCGGTCGATCCGCGTCGATCTGCCGAACAGCCATTGCGAGCCGGAAACGGCGCACGAGCTCTATAACCGCTATCTCGATCTGTGGTGCGCGTGCGACGAAATCGGCCTCGGGATCATGCTCAACGAGCACCATCAGACCGCGACCTGCATGGTGCCGGCCGCCCCGATCATGCTCGGCATCCTTGCCCGCCAGACGGAAAAATCACGCCTTCTGATCCTGGGCAACCCGCTGCCCAACCGGAACCAGCCGGTCCGTGTCGCCGAAGAAATGGCGCTGGTCGATGTGATTTCCAAAGGCCGCGTCGAATGCGGCTTCGTCCGCAGCGTGCCCTATGAGGCAGCAGCCGCGAACATCCTGCCCTACAAGGGCTCTGAGCGGATGTGGGAAGCCCATGACCTGATCATGAAGGCGTGGACGACCCATGACGGGCCGTTCAATTTCGAGGGCAAATATTACCATCACCGCCAGGTCAATATCTGGCCGCGCCCATACCAGCAGCCCCATCCGCCTGTGTGGATCACCATGGGCAGCAAAGGGTCGGCCAGACCGGTCGCCCAGCACAAGCATGTGGGCGCCGTTTTCCTTGCCGGGTATCCGCGTATTCGCGACGTGTATGACGGCTACCGCGAGGCCTATCTCGACGCCCATGGCGAGCACGCGCCGCTCGACCGGCTGGCTTATCTCGGCCTGTGTTATATCGGCGAAAACGAGAAAGTCGCCGAGGAAGGCGCACGCAAACTGCTGTGGTACATGGAAGCCAACAAGGTCCCGCCGGAATGGAGCAATCCGCCCGGCTACCACCCGCCGCAGGTCTCCGCGCAGGTGATGAAAGGCGTCACCGGATCGGGCGTGCCGACCAACCCGACGCTCGAGAACCAGATGACGCGCGGCAATGTGTTTGCCGGCACCTCGGACCAGGTGTTCGAACAGATCAAGGCGTTCTGGGAATATTCCGGCGGCTTCGGTCACATGCTGCTGATGGGTCAGGCCGGTTTCCTGTCCGACGAAGACGCGCTCAAATCTATGAGGCTCTACAAATCCGAGGTCGAGCCGCGGCTGAAAGAGCTGGTGGCGAACGCCGATCCCGCCGAATTGTGGGAAAAGAGCAAGGCGATGCCCGTCAAAGAGGGCGCTGATCTGGGCAATTTCGGCGTCGATTTCGTCCGTTAATGAGTTAGGGCGGCCGGGCCGGGGCACTTACCGAGAAAGAACAAAATGAACGAGCTCAAGACCTGGTTTTTCACCGAGGATTGCTATCCCGATCTGCCGCCACAGGAAGAATGGGATTCGATCCGTGTCGAACTGCCCAACAGCCTGTGCGAGCCCGAAAACGCAAACCGGCTGTACAACCAGTATCTAGATATCTGGTGCGCCGCGGACGAGATGGGCCTCGAGATCATGATCAACGAGCATCACCAGACCGCGACCTGCATGGTGCCGGCGGCGCCGATCATGCTCGGCATTCTCGCCCGCCAGACAAAGAAATCCCGCCTGCTGATCCTCGGCAACCCGCTGCCCAACCGCAATCAGCCTGTCCGCGTCGCCGAAGAAATGGCGCTGATCGACGTGATCTCCAAGGGACGGCTCGAATGCGGTTTCGTGCGCAGCGTGCCCTATGAAGCGGCGGCGGCGAATATCTTGCCCTATAAGGGGTCCGAAAAACTGTGGGAATCCCATGACCTGATCATGAAGGCGTGGACGACCCATGACGGGCCATTCAATTTCGAAGGCAAGTATTACCACCACCGCCAGGTGAATATCTGGCCGCGCCCCTACCAGCAGCCGCATCCGCCGGTGTGGATCACGACGGGTGGCGCGGGTAGCACCGACCCGGTCGCCCGCCACGGCCATGTCGCCGCGATCTTTCTCGCCGGCTATTCTAAGGTGCGGCCGATCTTCGATGCGTACCGCGAAAACTATCTCAAGCATCACGGCACCCATGCCCCGCTCGACCGGCTGGCCTATTGCGGGCTGATCTATGTCGGCGACGATGAAAAGGCCGCCGAAAAAGGCGCCAACGAGCTGATGTGGTACATGCAGGCCAACAAGGTGTCGGAGCCGTGGAAAAATCCGCCGGGCTATCACCCGCCCCACGTCGCCGCAGGGATCATCAAAGGCGCGCATATTTCCGGATCGGGGGCTGCCTACAGCACCGACCTGAAGGAACACATGCGGCGCGGCAATGTTTTCGCCGGCACGCCGGACCAGGTGTTCGAGCAGATCAAGGCGTTCTGGGAATATTCGGGCGGCTTCGGCCACATGCTGATGATGGGCCAGGCCGGCCACCTTTCCGAACAGGACACGCTGCGCTCCATGAAGCTCTATAATGAGGAGGTCTATCCCCGCCTGCGCGAACTGGCAGCGACCTGGGACCCCGAAGAGATCATGGAAAAGCGGAAGGCACTGCCCGATCAAGACCATGCTAACATTACCGATCTGTCCGTCGATTTCGTGAGGTAGACCATGACCACCATAGAATCGCATTTCGTCGAGGTCGACGGAATCAACACCCATTATCTCGAAGCCGGCCCGAAAGACGCACCGACCGTGGCGCTGCTGCATTCGGGCGAATTCGGCGGTTGCGCCGAAATAAGCTGGGAATTCACGATACCGGCGTTGGCCGAACATTTTCATGTCGTCGCACCGGACTGGCTGGGCTTCGGGCGCACCGACAAGGTCTACGACTTCGCCGACCAGCGCGGCCGCGTCTACCGCCACATGTCACGGTTTTACGATGTCATGGGCATTACCAAGGCCGATTTCATCGGCAATTCCATGGGTGGTTCGAACTTGGCGCGGATCATCGCCGATCCGCCCACGATCCTACCGGTACGGTCAGCAATCCTGTGTTCCGGCGGCGGGTTCACCCCGCTGACCGAGGAACGCAAGACGCTGCTTGCCTACGACACCTCGGCAGAGTCCATGCGCGCACTGCTCCACGCGATGCTGCACGATCCCAAATGGGGCAATGACGCCGCCTATGTCGCCCGCCGTCAGGAGATCGCCTTGCTGCCCGGATCGTTCGAATGCGCCTCCGCGCCGCGGCTTAAACGGTCGGAACCAGAGAAAAAAGAGGAAAAATCCGGCGATCAAAGCTTCGGTATCCCAGACAACACGGTGTACGAAAACGTCGAAGTGCCGGTGCTGATCATCGCGGGTGAAAACGATCCGCTGCGCGAGCCCGGCTATTCGAAGGACCTTGCTGCACGGATTGCGGACAACGAACACCATGTCTACGAGAATTGCGGCCACTGTCCGAATATCGAATATGCCGAGCGTTTCAACGCCCACGCCATCGATTTTCTGACACGGGTACACGCGCGCTAGGCCGTTTCCGCCGTCATCGCCAAAAATTGAAGCCCCGTGATTTTCATCTCGGGCGATAGAGGCCTAGCCTTGCCGTCATCCGATGGAGAGGGCCAGGATGGCAGCGACCCAAAGCCAAAATATTCTAATCGTCGAGGACGACGCGGATTTCCGCCACACGCTCGCGCAGCAACTACGTCTGCACGAAGAATTCGAGGTTGAGGAAGTCGGCACCGGCGAGGCCGCAATCGCCGATGCGGAAAAAACCAATTTCGACGCGATTTTACTGGATGTCGGCCTGCCCGACATGGACGGGCGCGACGTCTGCCGGGTACTGCGCCGCAAGGGCATCCATGCGCCGGTGATCATGCTGACCGCGCTCGACGGCGATGCGGATACCGTCCTGGGGCTCTATTCAGGCGCGAACGATTACGTCACCAAGCCGTTCCGGCTGGGCGTACTTCTCGCCCGCCTGCGCGCCCATATTCGGCAACACGAAATGAGCGAGGATACGTCGTTTTCCGTCGGTCCCTACATATTCCGCCCGGCGATCAAGGTTCTGCAGCGCAGTGACGGCAAAAAAGACGTCAATCTCAGCGAAAATCTGCTACGAGTGCCACAACGCGGTGGCCGAGGATCAGAATGCGATGATGTTCCTGCCCGAAGAACTTCGCGTCAGCTGAGCGCACGCATAACGAACGGAAAAGGGCCGGTCGTCAGACCGGCCCTTTTTTATATTGCGCCGGCCTTCTTCCGGTTGTCATCCTCGGCCTTGAGCCGAGGGTGACAATACTAGTCCGGTAACGCCGCTACTCGTCGCGGCTGACGGCCCCCAGACCGGGCCGGTAGGTCTTGTTGTCGAGGAATTCCTCCATGCCGCGGGCACGGGTCTTTTCCTTGTCCATGAACTGTAGCGCCTGGATCTTGGTCATCAGGTATTCGTAGGATTGCGGCACGTCCATGTTGACCACCGCGCGCAGCGCTTGCTTCGTGAACGCAAGTGCGACGGGGCTTTTTTCCATCAGCTCCCTGGCAAGTGCGACGGTTTCTTCCCGCAGCTTGTCGGCCGGCACCGCTATATCGGCCAGGTTCATTTCCACTGCCTGCGTACCGTCGAATGTGCGGCCCGTCATCGAATAGAACATCGCCTTGCGGAACGGCATCTTGTCGACGATCACTTTGGACACGATGCCGCCGGGAATGATCCCCCAGTTGATTTCCGACAATCCGTAAACGGCATCTTCCGCGGTCACCACGAGATCGCAATTCAGCAACGGCACGAAGGCGCCGCCGAACAGGTAGCCGTTTACCATCGCGATCGTGGGTTTGCGGGAATTGGACAGGATATCCCAGCTCCAGTGCTTGTTGGCGGTGAACGACTTGTACTGGGCTTCCGGGTTGTTGTCGGTTTCGCGGAAATATTCCTTCAGATCCATGCCCGCGCTCCAGCTATTGCCGGACCCGGTCAGGACAATGACCTTGGCCGCCGGATCGGTTTCCAGCTCCATCAGGATATGCTCCATCTCGAAGTGGAGCGTCGGGTTCATCGCGTTGCGTTTTTCCGGCCGGTTGTAGGTAACCCAGGCGATGCCGTCATCGTCGACTTCGACCGCCACGCAATCATAATTGTCCCGTAATGCCACTATCCTGTCTCCCTGTTTTTCGGATTTGGCGCATGATCGCGTAATACGTTAGGTTTTGTCCATGTCTATAAGTTTCCGCACCGACAGCGCCGACGAAAAGGCGTTCCGCGCCGATGTCCGCGACTGGATTGAGACGACCCTGCCCCACGATCTGCGCGGCTGGTCGACCCGCCCCCCGTTCGACCGCGCCATGTGGTGGCACCGCCAGCTCCACACCCGGGGCTGGATCGCACCGGCCTGGCCCAAGTCCCACGGCGGAATGGAAGCGACGCTGAACCAGCAGATCATCCTAAAAGAGGAACTCGCCCGCACCGGCGCCCCGGAAATATCGGCCCAGGGCATGAACCATGTCGGCCCTATCCTAATGGCGTTCGGCACCGAGGCGCAGAAGGAACGTTTCCTACCGCCGATCCTGACCGGCGAGGAAAGCTGGTGTCAGGGCTATTCGGAACCGGGCGCCGGCTCGGACCTTGCCAGCCTGCGCACCCGCGCCGATATCGACGGCACGGATTTCATCATCAACGGCTCCAAGATCTGGACGACCTGGGCGCATTATTCGGACTGGATGTTCGCGCTTGTCCGCAGCAACCCGGATGCGCCGCGCAAACAGGCCGGGATCAGTTTTGTGCTCATTGACCTCAAGACACCGGGGATCGATATCCGCCCGATCAAGACCATCGCCGGGGATGACGAATTTGCCGAAGTCTTCCTCGACGATGTGCGCGTGCCGATGGAAAATCTAGTCGGCGAGCTGCATGACGGCTGGCGCGTGGCAAATGCACTACTCGCCCATGAACGCCTCGGCACCGCGAACCCGCAGCTTCTGCACGATGCGCTCGAACGCGTGAAGAAGGTGGCCAAGGCCACCGGCGCGCTGGACGATCCGTATTTCCGCGAACGCCTGGCCGAGATCGATATCGACACGGTGG
>Ga0315331_10004299_pt1 | contig 10750 bp, 6 predicted proteins | sample M160m34915metaG_FD_203456 | JGI IMG/M metagenome (GOLD analysis project Ga0315331, IMG submission 203456) | Ammonia-oxidizing marine archaeal communities from Monterey Bay, California, United States - M1 60m 34915 | ecosystem: Environmental > Aquatic > Marine > Intertidal zone | place: USA... | reverse complement strand
CTTAACTTAAAACAGCCCAGGTGAGACTCTTTGTACACATCCCGTTTCCGGGCAGTCAAGTGAGTACATATGTTTTATTTCCGGTTGACGTTCGGCAGAACACTGATCGATGACCGGTTTCGTCAGTTAGCCAGCGTTGACTGGAATGTGATACCAGCCGTTAAACATGTAGCCTTTCAGGTTCCAGGTGGCGTCTGCTGGTTGAGTGTCGCCGCGAGAATCAGTTGCTCGGACAGTGAGCTCACTGGTTGACGACGAGACTTTGACGTCGGCCTTCCACAAGACCCAGCAGTGTTCGCGGACTGGCGACGTGATTTTTGCGGTCGTCCAGCTACGTCCCTCGTCGGCCGAGACTTCCACTTTGGCAATCGTTGAGCCGGGTTGTCCGGACGGATAAGCGTATCCGGAGACAGCGACTTTGTCGGCTGCGACTGTTGCGTTCGGCTCCGGCGAGCAGATCACTGAGTTCAACGGAAAGCGGTAAAGCGGTCCCGATTCGGCCCACTCGATGGGCGTGCCTTCTCTGACGAGCTTATAAGCTGTCGCGACGTAGTGATTCGGCGATGGCCGGTCGCTGACAACGATCTTGCCCAGCCACTTGACGCTACGAGCACCGATGTATCCAGGTACGACTCCGCGAAGCGGTGCTCCGTGATCCGGTGTCAGCAACTGGTCATTCATCTTCGTTGTAAGCAGCGCACCGGGCATTCCCTCTTTATCGGTCATTGCCTTACTGACGGGTATTGATGCGCCGAACGGGATGATTCCGCGGCCTTTAGAGATTTCATCCAGCCCTTCGAACCAGACGTGTTTCGCGTTTTCCTTTAGTCCCGCTTTTTTCAACACTTCGGATAGTCGGACGCCCGACCAGCGAGCGTTGCCGATCGCCCCAGCCTTCCAGGGGACGCCGCCGACTGGCTTAACGAGGCTGTGTTCGCTACGGCGATTTCCGGCGCATGTCATCGTGGAAACAACGGATGTTGAGTCGAATGTGCCGCTTAGTTCCGCGAGGGAAATGGAAAGTGGCTTATCGACAAGGCCCTCGACCGTCAGCCGGAAACTGCTCGGATTAATCTTTGGATTTGGAGCGTGGCTCCGAACATAGAATGACTCGACCGGGGTAATCCATGAATTTGTAAGGACAGCCAGTTTCGGTTCGGAGTTCAGCGGGCTGGTCGTGTGGACGACCATATTCCCGGAATTGTGCTCGGCCGCCGAAGAGGAATTTCCGAATAGCCACTGTGAGACTGCCAGTCCCGCGCTGGCGTTACCGGCCTTGCACAGGAACTCGCGGCGATTTGACCTGGTGAAAGACGCTGATGCGTTTAGATGAGGGGTGGTATGCATAGCCGTTCTCCTGCTGTTTATTCGGTTTTCAAACTCGGACTCGGATGAAGCATCTCTTAGGGGATCAGGACCTTAGTTCATGCGAGAACTGATCGATTGATCTGATGACTCAGTCAAGCGCAATCGAACACAGGTGTCAAGTCGATCGATTTTCGGTTGCTCGTTCTCAGTTGGCGTGGGGCAATAAATTCATCACTTCGGCTCCGCGTGCGGAATCTCAACTCGAGGCGACAAAGCTTCATTTTTTAAAAGGTGGCCTCCCGTGTGTCTTATCAGGTTGGAAACCCATTATGAATGAGATCGGGTGACGCTTATGAAACTCCGACATTGCACTGCAACTACTGTCACGGGGATTGTGGTGGCCGCTCAGGTTGCTTTCGGGCGGGCTCACTACATTCTCGAGAACGTACGCAAACAAAGATGCCTGATCGCCATTTTCGAGCATGTTCCCGGCAGGATCAAATTACACGATAAGTGGCACGTTGCGCCGCTACTGGTAATCGCTATACGTCGAGCAGACGCTGCGGAGTCTGAAAAGCGTTGAGTTTGACTTTGAAGATTATCCCAACGTTACGTCTTCAAATATTAGGACTCTGAGGTACTTTTCGTATCTGGATAGCGTTAACAGTCAAGTAACAGGACTCCCGAGTGAGTGCCTCGTTGCCCGTCGAGGACTGATAGATTCTTGTGTTGTCAGATATTTGCTGTTGCCACTGAGTCAGCCAGGATTTCACGACATCGTCCGACTACGAAACCTCACCTTACTCAAGATTTGTGGCACGCACGGGACCGAAGTCGAGATGAGTCTGGTCACCAGACTGCACAAGTTTGAATCGCTCGCCGTTTCCTGCAAAGAGCTCTTCGACAACGGCATGGTGTATCTGAGCTGATTTAACGAATTGTGGTATCTGAGTCTTCACGGGCAGCCGATCACAGACGAATCGTCTACGACATATCAAACGCATGAGCTGGCAGGGAGTTCCGGGCATCATATAAGACGAAGATTGATGGCTCGGGGCTTCACAATTTATCAGATCTGCGAAATCTGAAGACACTCAAACAGGAGGGCCAGCGTCAGGGATGAGGAACTTAAGCCTCTGAAAAAGAGTCTGGGTCTCTGATGCATAATCCGTCGTACGGGAACCAGGTCGTCGACGGACCAAATTCGTTGTGGTCCGCCACAGTGGCATCGATGACTTCTCAGCCGGTAAACTCCAAGGCAACTGCTCTGGAAATCGAAAATCGAAGGGATGCGACTCGATGTCTGATGTCCGGCCTTTTGCTCATCTGCACTGCCACACGACCTACTCAACTCTCGACGGCGCAACTCGCATGAAGGACCTTCTGAAGAAGGTCAAAGACTCGGGAATGAACGCCGTCGCCACCACCGATCACGGCAACATGTATGGCTCGTTCGAGTTCTACAATGCGTGCCGTGCTCAAGAGATCAACCCGATCGTCGGCCTGGAAGCATACATTGCTCCGGGGAGCCGGTTTGACCGAACTGGAGCGTCTCGGCAGAAAGATGCGGCGAATCATCTGACTCTGCTGGCGCAGAATAGAACCGGATTCTACAACCTGATTAAGTTGACATCGAAAGCTTATCTTGAAGGATTTTACTACAAGCCGCGAATCGACAAGCAACTGCTGGAAGAATGCAACGAGGGCATCATTTGTCTGTCCGGCTGCGCGGCGGGTGAGTTGTCGCAGCTCATGCTGCAGGATCGGATGGAAGAAGCGGAACGGCTGACCGAGTGGTACTCGAACGTGTTCGGCGACCGCTTTTACATGGAGGTTCAAAATGCCGGCATTCAGATTCAAAAAGACTGTATGGACATGACGGTCGACATGGCCAACAAAAAGGGTCTACCGCTGGTTGCGACGAACGACGCGCACTACCTCAACAAGGAAGACTCCGAAGCTCAGGATATTTTACTGTGTATCAGCACGCTGTCTTTGCGATCCGATGAAAACCGGATGAAGATGAAGACGGACCAGCTTTTCGTGCGAACTCCGGAAGAGATGTACGAGGCATTTCCGGGTTTCGAAGATGCGGTCGCCCGCTCGCAGGAAATCGCCGACCGCTGTGACATTCAGCTCGACGAGAACCCGAAGCACTATCCCGTCTTCGCACCGCCGGAAGGCAAGACGGACAGCGAGTATCTTCGTGAACTTTGCGTCGAAGCAATCCCCGAACGTTACCCGGATGGCACGCCGGAAGGCTTCCAGGAGCGGCTCGACTATGAACTCGGCGTCATCGAAAAAATGGGCTATTCAAGTTATTTCCTGATCGTGTGGGACTTTGTCCGGTTCGCGATGGAAGAGGATATTCCTTGCGGCGCGAGAGGTTCGGCGGCCGGAGCTGTCGTCACTTATCTGCTGCGTCTGAGCAATGTCTGCCCACTGAAGTACGACCTCCTGTTTGAACGGTTCCTCGATCCAAACCGTGCGGAACCGCCCGATATCGATATCGATTTCTGTCGCGATGGACGGCAAAAAGTCATCGATTATACAAAGGAAACTTACGGTGCGGACAGTGTTTGCCAGATCGGTACTTTTGGAACGTTAAAGGCGAAAGCGGCGGTTCGAGATGTCTCTCGCGCATTCGGGTTCCCTCAGCCGAGGATCAACGAAATCGCAAAGATGGTCCCGGACGAACTTGGTATCAAAGTGCGAGAGGCTGTCGAGAAGAGCCCGGAACTTGGCGACCTGGTGAATCAGGACGAGCAGGTTGCCGAGATGATCGAGATTGCGCATCGTCTGGAAGGTATGGTTCGCAACGTCGGGACTCACGCGGCGGGAGTTGTCGTTGGCAACGGCCCTCTGATTGAGCGATTACCGCTGCAGCGAATCTCGGGCAAGGAAGACCTTGTTTCACAGTGGGACGGGTATCACGTCGAAGCCGCCGGTCTGCTGAAGATGGACTTTCTTGGTCTTCGGAACCTGACCATCCTCCATAAGTCGTGCAAGAACGTCGAAAAGACGACCGGCGATAAAATCGATCCGCTGAAGTTTCCGCTGGACGATTCTGAAACGTTCGCGCTGCTGCAACGAGGCGAAACGAAGGGCATTTTCCAGTTCGAATCGGGTGGCATCCGTGACTTGCTTCAGAAGATGAAGCCCGATGCGTTTGCAGACATCATCGCGACCAGTGCTCTGTACCGGCCGGGACCGCTCGAAGGCGGCATGGTTATGGACTATGTCGACGTGAAGAATAAGCGGAAGGAACCCGCGAAGATCCATCCGGTCGTCGACCCTGTTCTGAAAGAGACCTATGGCGTGATGGTTTACCAGGAACAAGTCATGCGGATTCTGAACCGCGTTGGTGGCCTGGGACTTCGCGAGGGTTATCAATGTATTAAGGCGATCAGCAAAAAGAAGCTGTCGATCATCGCGAAGTTTAAAGAAGAGTACATCAGCGGCGCGAAGGAACGCGAAATTGACGTCGAAATCGCAGACAGTCTGTTCACGTTGATTGAAAAGTTCGCTGGCTACGGTTTCAATAAATCGCACTCAACGGCGTACGGGCTGGTTTCCTACCAGACGGCGTTTCTGAAAGCTCACTACCCGTACGAGTTCATGGCCGCACTGCTCAGTTGCGGAATGGAAGACAGCAACCGAATTCAGGAACACACCGATGATGCTCGGCGACAGAACATCGAAGTCGTTCCGCCTGACGTTAATCGGTCTCATGTCGAATTTGCGGTTGAAGCCGACGACGACGGAACCAAGCGAGTTTATTTTGGGCTGGGAGCGGTCAAAGGCCTCGGCGAAGACGCGATGGCCGCGATGGTCGCCGCTCGTGAAGAAGGTGGACCATTTAAGGATATCTATGACCTGGCAGAACGAGTCGATTCGAAGTGTATGTCGAAAGGCATCCTTGAAGTTCTGATTAAAGCTGGAGCTTTAGACCACCTTGGCCCGAACCGCGGGCAGCACATGCCGGTTATCGAAAGTGCCGTAAACGGTGCTGCGAAAAAGGCGAAAGACAAAGCTCGCGGGCAGAAAAGTCTCTTCGGCGACGATTCAGGCGGAGCCGACGATGATGGTGGTTCTGATGGTTCATCCACCCTGCCGGAAGCCGAAGACTGGACTCAGGCTCAAAAGCTGGCAGGCGAGAAGGAAGTCTTCGGGTTCTACCTGACGAGTCATCCGCTAACGCAACTCGGCGATCGTCTGACCCGATTGGTTACGCATACACATAAAGAGCTTGGCGAAATGGAGGACGGGGTTGACGTAATGATCGGCGGCATGATTTCGTCGATCAAAAAAGCAGCTACGAAGAAACCCAGCCGCAACGGTCATACCCGATATGCCAATTTTGATTTCGAAGATTCAACGGGGGTCGTGCGATGCATCATCTGGCCAGAGGATTATGCTCGCGCTGAAGAGAAGATTGTTCCCGAGGCCATTTGCATTATCAAAGGACGCGTCGACCGTCGTGGTCGCGAACCCAACGTCATCGTTAACCAGTTCCTGACGCTTGAAGATGCCGAGAAACAGTTTACTCGTCATCTGACGATTAACTTCAAACGTGGAATTCATACCAGGTCGGACGTCCGACGTACAAAAGAAGTCATTGAACGGTTCCCAGGAAAGACGTCGGTTTATGTTTTTGTTGACTCGCCCGATGAAGAGAATCCTGACGGAAAAATTCGGTATACGTTGATGCCGCCACAGGAAATGAAGGTCACGTGCAACGCTGAATTTACGGAAGCGTTATCAAATGTCGTCGGGGAAACGAACTTTAAGTTCTATGTGGACGCCAAAAAGAAATCCGCTTCGACCACTTCGTTCAGGCAATGATGCATCTTTTGGGACGCCGCTTGATTCCGGTCACGCGGAGACGTCGAGAAGGCGGTCGAGACTCTCAGGATTCAGCAGCCACAATTCGATTGTATAGTCGGCTACGGGCAGCGTGTACGGTTGTTTCTGGATCAGGCTCTCCCGTTGCAGAGCGGGTTGTCAGTTTTGAACTGAAAGCTCTAAATCGAGCCCACGTGCCAGGTACAGAGTTGCGAGGTGTTCGGTTCAGGTTGTCGGAACTCTGATTCTTCGCTTCGACTGAATTGGCGTCGCTCCATAATATTCAGGCGGTTAGCGCCTTCTTCGGAATGCGAATGGCGTTGCGGATACTGTGTACAGTGCTTCAACTTACGATGGTCGCTGAACTGGCAATAAGAAAGTTGTTTATGAACTTCCGTAGAATACTGTTCAGTCCGGCCTTTGTTGCCCTGGCTGTCTCCCTGACGGTCACTGGACGCCTGGACTCAGCAGACGACTGGCCAGAGCTACCAGTCAAGAATGCAACGGTTTCGATTCCCGCTCAGGAATGGGCGCAGAAGCCAGGACCAAGAATGGTCGATGTTTCGATTCACTATCCGGATGGGAGCCTTGCGAGTGTGAAAAAATCTTCGGGCTTGATGCTGACACTCCACAACTGGGGTGGGACATTCTGCGCGGGGACAGCGAATCCTGATTCACTGGCGAAGCGACTGGATGTCGTCTCAATTTGCGTGAATTATTTACAAAGTGGGCTGCAGGCGTCGGTTGAGGACCCGGAGCCTTATGATTTCGGATATCTGCAGGGGCTCGATGCGCTGCGGGCATTGTGGTTTGTGTTTGACGGCCTCAAGCAGAAGGAATCTCTATTTGATTCCGGTCGTCTGTTTGCGACAGGAGGCTCCGGCGGCGGCAACGTGACTCAGATGGTCAATAAACTGGCGCCCAGGACGTTTGCCTGCGTGATCGATATGTGTGGCATGGCGAAACTCAGTAACGACGTCGCGTTCAACTTGCCGGGCGGCAGCGGATTGAACGCTCGATGGAGCCGCGATCCAGGCAGTCCGTACTGGCTTTCTCCCGCGGCGCAAGAGATTCGGTTTATCGGAAACCCGGTCCATCTTGCCGTCACGAAGCGATTGATGAACGCCTGTAAAATCATCGTCGTACACGGAGTCCACGACGCAACATGCCGTTTTGAAGAAAAGCAGGAACTGGTTGTGAACATGCAATCAGCGGAACTTGACGTCGAACCGTACTTCATCACGAAGGATGACCTGGATGGCGAAGTCTTTACCAGCAGCGGGCATGCGCTGGGTAACCGAACGGAGATCGTATTTAAGGTCGCCGGCAAGTATCTCGAAGCCGGACATGCAGAGACGTCGCGCAGGCGAATGGGCCTGTCAGATTTCGAGAGAGGCGATTCGGTTGTCTATCCGGTTACGGGCGGCGAGTACGTGGTCTCGTATGAACGTGGCTATCCTGTTGCAAAACTGGTTGCAAGTCGGAACGCGGAACTTGCCAATTGAGACAAGGGCTCGCTGAGCGACCGCTCCCACATTCGTAACTAGTCGTGACGACAATCGTCGCGGAGTTGGTGAGCGACAGATGTTGGCCCATTGATCTCTGCCGTCGTTCATTCAGGAACGCGGACGAGTCGTCGCCAATCGCAAAGTCGTCAGACGCGGTCGAGATATTTTTCAGCTATCGTCGACGGTACCGGTTTTGCTGTTGCTTGATGGATGATTACAGTGGTCACGCATGTCGATGTGACATCAGACTGCTCCGGTACATGGTTGTTGTTTAATGCTAGCTAGATCTTCGGACGAGTCTTCAGCGTCCAAGGCGACGTTCCTTGTCGCTTTTGAGCCGACCAGAGTGACCTATGGCGTTACAGGTCCGCGCGGAAGTGGGACTCCCAACTGATATCGTGGTAGAAACCTCGCGAAATGTTATCTTTACAGTGCCGTTGTACCAGCCTGGACCATTGTCTCGAGAAATCAAACACCTGACGCAGGGACACCACATGCGAATTGTTCTTTGTTCTGCGGTAGCCGCAGCCTCATTGGCATTCAGGATGACAGATATTGAGGCGGCAGATCAGCCAAATGTTCTGATCATTATGGCGGATGATTGTACTTTCAGCGATTTGCCTCTTTACGGTGGCCAGAATGCGAAGACTCCCAATATTGACCGGTTGGCTGCGGAAGGGCTGACGTTCAACAAGGCGTATCTTTCTTCTGCGATGTGTCAGCCTTGTCGTGCCGAGTTGTTCTCTGGGCAGTATCCTATGCGGAACGGCTGTGCCTGGAATCACTCGGCAAGTCGACCGGAGACGACCAGCATGCCGCAGCATCTCGGCAAGCTCGGCTACCGGGTGGGAATCGCCGGCAAGGTACACGTCAAACCCAAGTCGGCGTTTCCCTTTGAAAAAGTTGGCGGATTTGATCCAAGTTGCGTTCGAAATCCGACGAACAAGCATGATCTGACCTCACTGAAAGAATTCGTGAGTCGTGATGAGGACAGTCCGTTCTGTCTGGTTGTTGCGCTGGTCGAGCCGCATGTTCCGTGGGTGATGGGCGACGTCTCGCAGTACCCTCAGAAGAAACTGAAGCTACCGCCGCATATAGCTGACACGTTGCGAACTCGGCAGGACTTTGCGAGTTATCTTGCCGAGATCACTTACATGGATGGGCAGGTCGGCGAGATACTGGAGACGCTCGACAAGTCTGGCCGCAGCGACGACACGCTCGTTCTGTTTACATCAGAGCAGGGGTCGCAGTTTCCCGGTTGCAAATGGACGAATTGGGATGCCGGGCTTCATACGGCTTTGATTGCCCGCTTGCCCGGCGTTTCGCCTGCAGGGAAACGAACGGATGCCCTAGTGCAGTACGCGGATGTGCTGCCCACGTTGCTCGATCTGGCTGGTGAGTCGGCGCCCGTTGACTCGGTGGATGGGACAAGTTTTCTATCAGTGATTCGAGGTGAGAAAGACTTTCATCGCAATTTCGTTTACGGCATGCACAACAACATCCCCGAAGGGCCGGCTTATCCAATCCGCACGATTACTGACGGCACATGGCGGTACATCCGAAATCTGACGCCCGACGAACTGTACATCGAGAAGCATCTCATGGGATTGCAGGGAAGAGCCGTGTTAAACAATCCATACTGGGCGACGTGGGTCTGGGACAGCCACTTGAATAAGCGGACTTACGATCTGGTTAAGCGGTACATGCGTCGTCCGGCCGAGCAACTTTACCAGACATCGAATGATCCTTCGGAGATGGCAAATCTAGCCGGATGGAAAGAACACGATGATGTGCTGCATCGGCTAAGCAAAGAACTTGATCGCTGGATGGTGATTCAGGGAGACCCCGGAGTCGCTCAGGACACTCAACAATCGATCGAAGCGGCACGACGCGGCAAGCATCGATTTATCCCTCCAGCGGCGAGCAATTAGTTCACGCTGCGTAAGGTGTAACTTGACGCATCACAAGTCGGTCTCCACGCATTGTTGTGGGACGTGGGTTTCATTATGAAAACTAAGTTTCAATTTCACCGCCCTGGAAAGTTACTGGCGCTGACTTTGGCATTTCTTGCCACAGGGATCGGTGAACTTTTGGCCGCCGAGCCGCCTGCCAGTGCATCGTCGGTCGATTTTGCACGCGATGTACTTCCGATTCTGTCCAACAAGTGTTTCGTCTGTCACGGCCCGGACGCAAAAGGCGAAGGACAGTTACGACTCGACACGCACGAGGCAGCTACCGAAATTCGCAGCGGCTACCAGGCAATCAATTCGAAGTTACCCGAGCAGAGTGAGTTGCTGGCGAGGATCAACTCGGTCGAAGATCCCATGCCACCCGCCGACGCCCGGAAACAGTTAACTTCGGCTGAACGAGTTGTATTGTCACATTGGGTGCGCCAAGGCGGCAACTACGCCATGCACTGGGCGTTTGTGCCACCTGAAAAGAAAACCCCGGCAATTAAAGATGGCTCGATTCGAAACGAAGTCGATGCTTTTCTGCTAATGAAAATGCAGAGCGCGGGGATAGACTTTGCGCCGGAAGCAGATCGACGAATCCTGGCACGCCGGGTTTCTCTGACTTTAACCGGGTTGCCTCCGGAACCAGAACAACTGCAGCAGTTTCTGAGCGACGCCAGCGATGACGCTTATGAGAAGTTTGTGGACGAGCTTTTGCAGAGCCCGAGGTGCGGCGAACACCAGGCTCGATACTGGCTCGACGCCGTCAGGTACGGCGACACACACGGGTTACATCTGGACAATCGACGCGGCATCTATCCGTACCGTGACTGGGTCGTGCGTGCATTGAACCAGAACCTGCCAATCGATCAGTTCATTACATGGCAGTTAGCGGGCGATCTGCTGAACGATCCGACCCTTGAACAGAGAGTTGCGACTGGCTACGTCCGCTTGAATCCGTCGACAGGCGAAGGCGGCGCGATTCCAGCCGAATTCCAGATGAAGAACAATTTTGACCGCGTCGAAACTCTGGGAACGGTATTTCTCGGGATTTCGCTGACCTGTGCACGCTGCCACACTCACAAGTACGACCCTATTCCTCAGACAGAGTACTACCGACTGCTGGCATTCTTTAAC
>Ga0315331_10004296_pt1 | contig 10753 bp, 24 predicted proteins | sample M160m34915metaG_FD_203456 | JGI IMG/M metagenome (GOLD analysis project Ga0315331, IMG submission 203456) | Ammonia-oxidizing marine archaeal communities from Monterey Bay, California, United States - M1 60m 34915 | ecosystem: Environmental > Aquatic > Marine > Intertidal zone | place: USA... | reverse complement strand
CCAATTACCAATTACAAACGGCACTCAAATCGCACCCCATTTGACCCCCTGAATGGACCCCATTTGACCCCCTAAATTGGCCCCATTTTGACCCCTAAACAGGCCCCATTTTCGGCCCTCGGGGTGACACCTGCGCCCAGGACGCACCCCCCATAAACACCACTTTCAATATCGTGTCCAAAGTACAGGGTGGCCTCTGCAGGGCCCGCCATTGCTGCAAAGCGCGGATTTCGGCGTACACGACTAAAAAAGAGCTTTTTCCTAACTGCCTGAGCGTCAGCACATTAGCTCAATAATTGAGTTTCAGAGTACCAAATCAATACGCCCGACACGTTTTTTGCCATTTTAGCTGTAACGCCCATTCCCCTAGGGCTACAGAGGCAAAGTTTTTTTACCAATTTCGGCAAATCGCCGCAAACCCTTATTCCCCTAGGGATACAGCGTTTTAGCCGCTTTCAATGTTTCACGGGTATGTTCCACGGCATTTCGACCCCATTTTGACGCCCCGATGAAATTATTTTCATGAAAAATGCACTTTTTTTTCGTTTTGCTAACTGACACGTTTTCAGCCAGTTAGCTCCTAGGGATTTTCAGAGTGCGTATATATAGGGGGACGCGTGGGAGAATTTTTTTTTGGCGGGTGTGTCGGGGGAAAGGAATTTTGAATACATTTGTGGGGTCGAAAGACAAACGCACACAACGAACCCCTCGGGGTTGCCACTTCGGTGAGGGTGCGGGAACGGCAAAAGTCAAATAGACTGATGCGAGGGATTCAGACCCTAAGCCACTCAAGGGGGCAAAAGCTGAAACTGACCATATGCAGGTCGGAGCGGGTGTTAGATGGTAGGTGTTGCAATTGGCTTACCAAACGAATTGAGTTTTCAATTTAAGTAATACAATCCCCTGATTGAGTCGCGATAGCAGAATGCACGCCTTGAGTGTGCCGCCTTTGTCGCGTTAACCTGACGGGGCTTGGATTAGGCCTTACACGATGCGTCAACGAGGGACTACGTAGTTCGAATCTACAGCATCGGCAAATAATCAAATAACATGGTACATACATCAGCCGTCCTAATAGCCGCAATCTCTGCGGCGTCTCTATTTTCAGTCTGCTTTATCATCTCTTACATTCAATCAAAATGAACGACTTTTTTAACTTTGAAACGCTAGTCGAGGAACTAGTTGAGCGCGCAGTTTATAGCGTAGATATTCACGACCTGCACGCCGCCGCGATTAAGGGTTACCTTTCGGAATTTGTAATGGACCAGCCAACCGAATGCGGTAAAACGCTCCGTGACAATTTGTACGATTTGCAATGCATAAGCAATGCGTTGCCAGTCGATTCTAGAATTGACTTCTCCATGACCTCCAAAGTGTATCGTGGTGCTTACGATGCTTTGATTGAGTCGAGCGAGATAACGCTCTAAGCACAACCAACAACGGGTAAAGGTTGGAGGGGGTTCGATTCCCCCACCCGTTCCAAGAATACAAGAACAAGAAACAATGAGAAACTACGTAAAGACAAAAGACGGGCGCAATGCTGGCAACCGATATGGCTCTTGCGGCGTCCTAGCACTGGCCGCCATCAAAGGTATGCGCTACGAAGATGCAACCGCTTGGACAATCAAAAACAAGATGTTTGCTAAGCTGGTAAACGGCGAGGTTGCAGGTATGGATATCATGAAGGGCGGCGGGTTCGCTACCTTCAAGAAACTAGGGGCGAAGGGTGCGACTCGGCACTACCCTAAAGCATGGAAGAATGCAGGCACCGAAAGCGATGCAGAGTACAAGGAGCGTCTAGGCCTTACAGACCTCAAGTATGACCGATGCAAGGTCGAGACCTTCGCCAAGAAACACCCAAGGGGACGGCACATGCTGGTAACCAAGGACCACGCTTTGGCCTGCATCCACGGCGAAATCTACCATAACGGCGGAAAGTGGAACTTCACAAACCAACTCGTTGAGTATTCAGTACAATTCTAAACCTCAAGATATGAAAACACTATTCACAGACGCAGAACGCCAAGCGATGCGCGATGCACTCAAGTACAGCAAGCCGACCCACGGCTTCAATGATTCAATCGACTTCAAGAACTCCAACCGCTACGGCACTAACGCCAACGGCACTAAATACACAAAGTAATGAAATTCTCAAAGTACAAAGCTAATCTAAGCTACGACGGCCATTCAGTTTTCAGCTATGGAACTCGAGTTGCCCACGTCCAAGGCCCTGAGCTAATCCAGCTCGGTTGGTGGTCGGTAACAACACAAAAGCACGTTAACTTTGCCGCTGAAGAACTCGGCTTAGAGCTCAACAGAAACGGGCACTGATAACTGCATAAGGGTATAAGGTACAAAGGCGCGGTTCGATTCCTCGCTACCCTCCAAGAATTTTAAACATCAAAAACCAAGTACGATGAACCTACACAATCTGACCTCGGAAGCTATCCAGCTGACCGCCAAGAACGACGGAGCAACCATTCTCAAGAACGGCAAGCAAGCCACTAAGGGGTACGCCGTTGGCGGCCTCAAGGAATTCAAGATTCCTTACAACCTCAGCGAAGGCGCCCTTTGGGAAGTGGCTTTCTCTGCAATACTCACAATCCGAGCGATGGAGTGCGACGCTTACGGCTTTTGGCTTGACGGAGACACCCTATATATAGACGCCGTCACTATCTTCGAAGAATCAACCGAGGCGCTGGCCTTTGCCGCTAAGAATGACGAGCTCGCAATCTTCTGCATCCACACCCAAGACGAAATACGACTATGACTCTAATACTAGCCTTTGCAACCTTCTTGCTTCGCTTCTTTGTCGGCCTATTTGCCGCGTCCCTTTTCTTTACAATCCTAATTGCAACCTTCAAAGCTTTTCAAAAATGAACAACTTACTTCAAGACCTTACACTTGCCGCACTTACTGACGTCTACGATATGCACGAAGCCTTTGACCTTCCACTCATTCCAACAGCCGAAGAATTAGCCGCATAAATTTACCCCTTATATTATAAACCTTAAATTCAATAATCATGAACAACTTCTTCCAACCCCAAGCGCCTTCGGTCCCTACGATTAAGAACTTCGAGAGCGGCCAAGTCTACTCTGCTAACGATGTATTTCGAAACCTGTTTAGAGACGATATACAGAATACAAGCATCTTCGGTTCCAATGAGGAGTGGGAGCTTGAGAACGAGCTCAAGTCGTGCATCAATCAAATGCTTTTCAATAGATGCTATGCAATAGGTTCAGGCGACGATGAACCCAACGAAGAAGTCCTCAAGACTTTCAGGAAAGAAGTCAACGAGGTTGTCCACTTCCTTCTCTACAACAAAGAGAAGTCGCCTTTTTATGAATTTAAAAAAACATTCAGACGTTTCTTCGAGACTAAAGAGTTCTGCGAAGACGGGTTGGTTTGTGAGCGCAAAGGCTTGAATCTAGAGAAGCTCGAGGAGTTTCTAGGTATCCAAATCTCAAGCGAAGTCGCCGAGTATTCAGACCGCTTCTTTTTGAGTGGTGAAAGCGGTGACTGGTACATGGTAGAGTTTGGAGCAAACGCCAACTCGAGTATCTGCTTTGGGGAGACTCAAATCAAATCATTGGCCCGATTCATCCGACGCGTGCTCAACGTCCAAGAGTCTGCTACCGAACGCGCTACCATGCGATTTGGAGAAGGATTCAACGCTACGCAAGTGGCCGAAGAATTGACGAATGCTTACGGAGTCGAGCGAATCGTCAACAAGGCGCTCGAGGACTGCGATATGAATAAGAAGACTGCGGTATGCTTCCATCTTTACGGACACTGGGTAGTTGACTTCAAGTCAAAGAATCGGCACATGAGCAGTTCTAGCGAGGTGCTCGAGTTCACCGATTTGCAAGTTGCTCGGGAGTACGCTAACGCTCGCAACGAATCTAAGAAGGGCGACGCTCAGCGCAAACTCAACTTCGAAAGAATAGCAGAGCTCAAGGCCGAGATTGCCGAAAGGTGTGACTTGGTTGCTGAGCTCGACGCTCAAGCAGAAGAGTCTCAAGCTCGCCTGCTCAAAGCTGAAAAGTTGGCACGACCTTTGCAAGCATGAGATTAGTTCTTTGACTTACGAACAAGCGTTAATGGTTTACCTTAAGGGTAGAGGGGTTCGATTCCCCTCAACGCTCTAACACTTTAAAACTTTTAGTTATGATTGAACAGAAGATTAACATGATGCTCGACAACTGCGGCATCGACGAAGATGACCGAACCGAGGTTTACGGAACTGAGTACTTGACGGGAACTTACTACAACTTCAAGATATTCGACCCGTGCTCAGAAGAGATGTTCGCACTCGGCAATTGCTTAGGTGCTGAGTTCGGCACTGACGTATGGATTGACACTTACCAAAAAACCAACAAGTACCGAGCAGTAGCCAAGATTGAGGTACTAGTAAACAAAACCAAATAACATGAGAAACACTGGAGACGCTACAATGCTGTTCCCGTACCTTGCTGGCTCTTTCATTGCTTGCTACTTTCTCGGCCTTCCCGCCCACTACTCAATGTATATCGCTTTAGCGGTTTATGTATCCTCAATTATAAACCAAAAATAAAATGACCTACCAAAAATACATCTCCCTTCGCTCCCATGCAGTATCCTGCATCAACGCCAACGAGTCCTTCCTTAAAGTAAACACGGGTGCGGCGCAACCTGACTTCTACTTCGGCTTACCAAGTCCACAGACTACGGGCACATATTACCAGCGCATGGCATACGCCAAGCAAGCCGCAACCAAGTTCCTAGCCAACCACGGCATCCACCAACCTTCAATATTTTAATCATGTATAGATTCAACTCAACCCCACACAAAGTACAACAGGCTTTCGAGCAATGCATTGAAGATTTAGTCTTCGAGCAAGAAGGCTTCAAGGACTATAACGAAGAACGCGACGGAGCGCGGCTAACCCGCTACAACTATTCAATGACCGAAGACGACCAAGGCTGGAACGTCTTTGAGCATAGGACTTACACCGACGACTTCCTCGGCAAAGTACAAGCGACTTCATGCCGATTCAAGATTACAATAGACGAGAATTTTAACGCAAAAACAGAAACAATCAAATGAAAAATCCCGAGACACAGGTAGGCGGTAGCCATTACAACGGCATGGCTATCCAGCCAGTAACATTCATCATGGAGAACGGACTGAGCTACGCGCAGGGAAACGTTATCAAATACGTTTGCAGATACCTAGACAAGAATGGCATACAAGACCTGCAGAAAGCCAAGCAGTACATCGACTTCATGATTAACGAAATTACAGACAATGACTGAAGAACAGAAGAACGAATTAAACTTCCTCTCAGCGCGTAACAGGCTGGAAGGCAAGCTCATCATCATGAAAGACTTTATAGTCGCTCAGGGAGTCGCTAAAGTAGGTAAGAAGAAGTATGACAACCTATTTGAGATTAGCTCACTGGGTCTTATGCTCATAATGGAGAATAGATTCCAGTCTGACGAGATTGCTAAGCTACGCAAGCAACTCAATCGAGAGACTCAACTCAATACACAATTAATGGCCAATGGCAAAGCACAATGAGAACTTCCCTAAGAAATTTCCTACGTGGAATAAGAATTATCCGTGCCCTACTGAAATAACCCTATATATAACTGCTCACATACTAAAGCGATATAACAGGCAGACACCACTGCCGCCTGAACCTGACTTCAAACGAATCTTTAAAGAATATAACGATGCACAATGAACGAATCCACGGAGAGCTAACCTTCTCCATCTCCGTATCCCTCGACGACGTTAACGCCACCGAGGAAGATATCAAAGCAGATATCCAGCGTACCTTCTCAAGGTCCATATCGGCCAACGAGCGATTCTTGCCCAAGGGTGTTGAGCTTGGAGAACTATGGCTTGACTTCGAGCACCTGTACACCAAGAACGACGACGACAGACGAGAAGACTACTTAATGGCTACTAACCCCAATATTTAATAGTTACCCTATGGAGGTAACACAACACTACAACAACATGAACATGAACCAAGAACAACAGAACGACGCGGAAGTACAGGAGTACCAATCGCGAGAGACTAATCGAAACGAAGCGCTTGCATTACTCAAGAAGCTCAAAGCCCGAGAGACACCTTCAGTATCCAAGGTGTTTTGGAAAGATGGACAGCCTACACTGGTCGAGAGTACCAGCAAGCTCAATTGGGAAGGGCGCCTAACATTGATGGGCTTTAAACGCTCCGAGAGCAAAGGATTACCTGCTACCGAATCATGTGACCGAGTGCCCTCATCATGGGAGAGCAAGCTCGAGCGACGACGACGAGCTAATTACACCTTAGAAGAAACACCGACCATGGCATTCAAGGCAAGCGGTCACCTTCCTGCTCACTATTACATGGACGAGAGTGCGCTAGAAGCATATGTAGAATCACTAACTAAAGAATCATGAGTAAAATCCAATCAAACATGGACGCTAACCAATTGTTGCGCGTCAACGTATCCAAGACCAACGTCGTCGACCCACTATCCGACGACCCAAGCGGTGCTCTCGCTGAGAACATCATGACTGTGCTCGAGCAACGTCTCGAGAAGCTTTACCCCGATGTAGCTTACTTCGAAGTAGACTACGACCCATCGCAAGAAACGTTCACTGCTTTCTGCGAGGTATTCGATGAGGCTTATACTGATATCGTAGTTATTAACCTTTGGTTCTATGAGCTATGAGTAATATTAGACAACTGCAAGAAGAACTTGAGTTCTTCAAATCTCAGCTCAAGATAGCTGGCACCGAGGGGCGCGTGCTCTTCCTTAACGAATGTATTATTAACAGCGAGGCTCGCATTGCCAAGCTACAAAACGAACAATATGACGAACGGAACTGACAGACAAGTATTAGATGCAATAGAGCGGGCCATCATCGGCCTCTCTAGCGCACTACAAGATGTAGAGAAAGACTCTGCACCATACCTAGAACTAAAGACCAAGATTAGCGAGCTATTCGACAAATGGCATGACCTACACTTAAAGTTAAACCCCTGTGATACCAAACTCAATGACTAATCAAGACAAAACAATCTACATGGAGGCCCTAGCCGCCAAGCTTATGAACTGGCTAGCTATCGAAGAATCTAGACGCTTAACAGGCATGGAAAACATCATCAGTCAGTCCTGCGCTCAAGAATACGACGCTAAAGTCGCTATCGGCTGGCCTGATACCATGGCTGAAACCCTTGGTATTACTAGCTTTTAAAAAATAATCAAGAAAAAGCTTGCATATATCAGAAATAACCCTTATCAATATAAGTAGAGAAGGACAACAACTAAACACAACATCATGAAAGACTTACACAACAACCAAGTAACAGCACTCGCGATTGGTGCTATAACAATCATCGCAATTGTAGCTATGACCTGCACGTCTCTAATGGCACAGACTGTGGGTCAACCTTGGGACTCATCATGGGATAGGCCAAGCAAACCAACGACTATGCAAGTAGACTCAACAATGAGCAACTTCGAGGTCTGCCAAACAGCTAAGCGACTTAAGCGCAACGGCAACCTCACGGGTAAAGCAAAGCGTGGTTACTGCAAGCCTTATCGTCAAGAAGTGTTCTTGACTGCGTTCGTAGTAGGTCTAACGACACCAACCTACTACCCGTACTACTACTATCCAATTGGTCGTCCAAACCTAATCATTCTAAACAACTAAGAACATGAACAACGATGAAAAAGCAAGATTCAAACAGCTGGCTGACAAGTACGCCTTGGCTCCAACAGACTTCTGGAAGTCACCTCAAGGGTTCGTCATCATTTCTAGACGCGGCATTGAAAAAATCCAAAATGGTCTTAACGCAGTCATTGATTATGACGTGGTTCCTGAGTTTAGTGACGCTGACGCTAGTCGTTACGTCATTAAGGCAACTGGTACTGTTCGCTACTCTGATTCTGAGTATGGTGAGCGTGTTGATGGAGATGGCAAGAAGGTCCTTACGGTCAGTCCTCGTGTCCGCACCATTCAGACGTTCGGAGAAAGTAGCCCGAAGAATACGCGCGGCGGTGCTCAGGCTTATCCCGTAGCAATGGCCGAGAAGCGAGCTATGGCACGCTGTGTCCTCAAGCTCAGCGACTTCTACACTTTAAACGTCTTTTCGGAGGACGAAATATCCGAGTAATTTTTCAAACTCATAACTCTTTTATACTTTATACCATGAACAAACAAAAACAAATTGCTGACGCAATCGAGAACTTGGAAGCCACAGGCGTCCTCTCTCCCATAGTAGCCGAGTTCGCTACTGAATTCTTCGCAGATATTGAATCAGGCTTTGACCCTGTACTTCTTGTGTGCTCCTTGCAAGGTTTAGCTCAAGGCACTTACCTGCCGTTCGACGAGTACGCCAAGCGTTACTGCTCTAAGAACTGCTCGCTATGATTGAAACACTATTAGAATTCCTCACTAACTGGGGGACAGAAGGCTACGGCGTTACCGAGCTACTAGACCTGCTCAGTAACTGGGGCGCTCAAACAAACGAAGATGTCGGAGCCATTCGAGGCAGACGATAACGAATGGGACGACTTGCTTGACGGTAAGCCCGAGTTCAACCAATGGGACGAAGCAAACAGACTGCTGTACTTGCTCGCCAACTCATCTCTAGATGAAGAACAACGGGACGAACTTACCGACACAATCATCTCAGAGGCACTCGATGCCGATACTGCGCAGGAAATAGCTGAGAGCTTACGGCTCAATCAGATGCATTTCTCCAACATCCCGAACCCCAACCAAAAGATGGTTGCAAGGTTCATCTCTTTAATCTCAAAAAACAATTAGTATTATGAACATTCCAGCAAACCTCACAATCTCTATCGACCTCAACAAAATCGACGAGCAGTACATCATCAAGGGCAAGAACGGCGCACGCTACGTAGACCTGAAGTTGGTCAACTCACCTGAAAACCAGTACGGTGCCGACTACTTCGTGTCTCAAGGCTTGCCCAAGGCAGTCCGCGATGAGGTAAAAGCAAGCGGTGGCGAGTGGCCGAAGACTCCAATTGTAGGAAACGGCAACGCATGGCAGTGCATGGAAGGTAAGCTCAACAGCAACAAGCCTTCCAAGGACTCAGCTCCTGAGTCATCTGCACCTGTTGTAAACGACGATATGCCATTCTAATGAGTACTATATCAGAATTCAGCACGGAGCTACGCGCTCTGTTCACGAAGATTCTGGACGTTGAAACGGGGGACGGGGCTTGCGCTCTGTCCCTCCTCAACGAACTAGAGGACTCGTACACCAACTACCCTGTAACAATCACCCCAACATCCGACGACGAGACGGAATCAAGCCAAGAAATAGTAGAAGTAGAAGTAACCGATTTGGCCAACCACGTAGCAGATATGAACGATATGATGCTCGAAATGATTCTCGACCTGAACAAGCGGATTAAAATCCTAGAATCAAAATGCAATCAATCATAGAAAAAATAGAACAATTCAACGAACTTGACTGGGAGTTCTACTTCGGCGAGGCCGACAAGAAGATAACCCAAGCAGCAGCTCCTTCATCTGTAGCTACGCTCATCGTATGGGCGGCTGACGAGGCTGGCTTCCCTTGCCTGACCTTCGGCGGCAACATCTACCTGTACAACGGCAAGAACTACGAGAAAGGCTCACTGCGAGACCTCGTATATTCTGGTCTCAAGCGCGTAGGCTTCCCCCTTGCGTTTGTCAATGACTCCGAGTTCATTAAGAAGGTGGAGAAAAACATACAGGTAGCTTCTAAGACTCACCAAGACAGCATCGAGATGAACCCACGGGGGCTCAACTTCCTAGATGGCTCGCTTATGATTACACGCAAGGGCGTCGAGTTTGTAGCTCACAGTCCTAAGCGCGTATTCACTTACGCATTGCCCTTCATGTACAAAGGTGAGCGAAAGAAGTCCAAGGTGTGGACGAAGTTCATCGAGCAAATCATTCCCGAAGAGGAGTACAGAACATACACGCTGGCCTCACTTGCTAATGCGTTGGCAGGTGACCCGCTGTACGCTCAACGGATGTTGTTGTTGATGGGTGTTGGTGCTAGTGGGAAGTCCACTCTCATCGACGCTGTATCTGCGGCAATCGGCAAGGGTAATGTTTGCAATGTAGATGACCTCAAGAACGTAACCAAAGACGACTCACGTTTTCGTATCGACTTGGCTAACCATATACTCTGTGTTTGTGGTGACGCTTCAGGTAACATCGGAAACAAGGACGTACTCAAGCAAATCATCTCCAAGGAGGAGCTTGCAGGACGACGGTTGTACAAGGAGGTCGAGTACTTCACTCCTCGTGCATCGCTCATCGTGGCATCTAACGAGATTGGGTTTACTCACACGCTATCCGACTCAGGCATTAGCCGACGACTCGATATCATTGAGTTCCGTGAGGCTATCGCAGAGGCTGACCGAGACCCGCACATCGGAGAGAAGCTCGCAGCTCCCAACGAGATGCGAGAGATGATACTCGATATGGTCGGTGCTCTCATCGTAATGCAGAATGAGAACGACGGCAAAATGGTTCGTCCATCTCAATTGACTAAGACTCTAGACAAGCTACGAAAAGAAGGAGACTCCTTCCTATCATGGCTGCACGAAGCAGGTCTACAGCCTACTGACGCGGTTGGCGTTGGAACTATATGGCTACTCCAAAAGGAGATGCGCGATATGTTCAATCAATACCGAATCGACAATGGCAATGGCTCTATCTCTACAGGTAAAGCCAAGCAGAAGG
>Ga0315331_10004295_pt1 | contig 10754 bp, 11 predicted proteins | sample M160m34915metaG_FD_203456 | JGI IMG/M metagenome (GOLD analysis project Ga0315331, IMG submission 203456) | Ammonia-oxidizing marine archaeal communities from Monterey Bay, California, United States - M1 60m 34915 | ecosystem: Environmental > Aquatic > Marine > Intertidal zone | place: USA... | reverse complement strand
TTCGTGCTGCCCAACAAAAAGCCGATACTGGAAGGAAGCAAGATAAGTTTGGTTGGTTTCTAAAATCTCTGCATGATAATTTTGATTTTCCTCATGATTTTTATGCAGATAAAAACTGGAGTAGATCTTCTAATAAACCTTGGAGGATATTAACTACTACAGGAAATTTTAAAGCTTTGGTAAAGGGTAATACTAAGATTGGAAAGAATGTTACTATCAATAAAAGATTTAAAAGAAGAGGATATCAAGCACCTTCTAGATTAGTTGATGTACCATTTACTGCTACAAAGTATCAATTATTATTTGTTGATGTTGGACCAAGTACATCTCCAAACATTAAACAGACACCACAACAAGAGAGAGGAAGTGCTTGGATTTTAAGAAGAGCATTAAAAGATAATATAACTTATAATGATTGGTCTGATATTTTGACTGATCCTTTATACTATCAACTTGCTGATGTTTATCCTATGGTTGATAATAGTTGGCTCCAGTCTTATTGGAGACAGCATCAAACTATGCATAATGAATATGCTGGACAGAAATGGACAGAGTTTAATCGTGATGGTGGGTTTATGAGATTCATTAGTGGTTTAATTAATGATAAGTTTGGTGTTAGTATTAAGGATCAATGGAACCCTGCTGACATATGGATGATTAGAGGTAAGTCCAGTAACATTGAAAAGAAACTTGCGGAGCAAATATCAGGTGCTAGAGGAACTCAAACTATTAGAGAATTGAATTTGGAAATGAGAAAATTATTTTCTTCTACTGGTCCAGAACAAGTGGTGGGAGTATCTTTAAAGAAAGTTCCTGGTAATAGAGCAGCTCATTGGACTATATTTAATATGGAAGATATGACTCTTGATGAAAGAGGAGATTATAATTATAATATTCCTGAAATAACTTATAAGGTTGCTGTAGAAGGTGAAGCACCACATAGAAAATTTGTGACACAGGATACTAAGGTATTTTTAAAAACTCCTAGAAATACTAGAGAAGCAAGTTTTCAGTTAAAGGATAATATGGGAAAACCTCAAGGTGCAGGAAATTTAAAATTTGAATTGAGTATAAAAGGAGAAGCTGCTAGAGGAGGTAAAGCTCCAGAACCTTTTTATCATAAGTTAATGGAAGATGTTGGTGTAAAATTTAGGAATGTTTGGCAACAGTATCCTTCTACTTTAGAAGTTTTTGAAAGGCAGGAACCTCAGTGGAGAAAAGCATTTAGTACAGTAAATTCAAAACAGTATATTAAAACTGAACTTCCAGCAGGTAAAGCAGGAGAAGATCAATTTATTCAGAATATGAAAGAGCAATTTGGAATGGAAGGGGCAAGAGGAGAAGGCCCTTGGTTAGCCAGAAGTAAATTAATGCAACTTGAGTTTCTAGTTCAGATGATAGATGCCTTAGGAGAACCGAGGGATGATACCTTTAGGGAATTTTGGACTGACATGGCATTCTTAGGTATGAAGAAAGGAGATACCTTTGGTCCATTTGGAAAACTGAGTTAATGAAACATGAATTGATATTTGGGGTTCCTATTTTTCGTTATCATTTAGAATCAAATAAGATTAAAGAGATAGCGCAGGAGAAATTCTCTGTTTATAATGAGTATCCTATAAATGAAGCTCCACCTGGATGGCAATGTTCTTTACGAACAGAGTTTAATACCAGTAAGGAGAATGTTTATCAGGATTTGTATAGTGGTGTCATGGATCAGTTCACAAAAGATCTTGCACTTGAAAACTGTCGAGCGTATATTGATGAATCATGGTTAAATTATTACATTGGATCAGAAAATCAAGAAGAGCATGATCATTTACCTGGATTTTATTCTGGTATTCATTTTATAAAATATGATGATGGACATACTGCTACTAGGTTTGTAAATCCCATATATCAATTATATTCTTTCATGTATAAGGATATGGATTTATATAAAAATCCTGATTTTGGTAGTCAGCATTGGTCACCTGAAGTAAAGGAAGGTGATATTATTATCTTCCCTTCTTTCTTAAGACATTTAGTTGCGCCCCAAAAATCAGATGAACATAGAATTACTTTGGCATTTAATATAAATACCATCAAGGCATCCACTAGACGAGTCTTCCAAGATTAATAATATGAAGTCTTTCGGGAAATTTTTAACTGAAGCTGCGTCTAATGCGGCTAAACAAGCCAAGAAATTGGGGTTGAGTGGTGACGGTCATGGCTCATGGATGGATGCAGATGGTCGTATAGTCGGACGCACCGTTGAAGGAGAATTAGTATTTAATAGTGGACGCAAACCAGCACAAGACACAGATCCTCTTAAGCCAGGATCTGCAGCTAGACAAACGGTTTCGGAAGTACCGCCGCCGTCTGTACCAGGTGCAGCACCTGAAGAACTGCCCCCTGCAGAGGAACAAGGAGCAGTGGAAAAAACAAGAGGAGCGATTACTCTCGGTTTTGGTAGGTTTAACCCACCGACAGCTGGCCATGAGAAACTTTTAGATAAGATTAAAGACACTGCAGAAGGTGGACAATATACTGTCTATCCATCACATTCAGAGGATAACGATAAAAATCCTATTGGTGCAGAGGATAAAGTTCTTTTCATGAGAAAGATATTCCCTGATCATAGTAATTCTATTGTGTATGATCCATCTATTCGTACAATTATTGATGCTTTAACTCATGCCGATGTACAAGGATACCAAACCGTTAATCTCGTGGTTGGCTCTGATAGACAAAAAGAGTTTGAGAGTCTTGCCAACAAATACAACGGGGAACTCTATACTTTTGATGCGATTAATGTCATTTCAGCAGGAGACAGGGATCCCGATAGTGAGGGGGTCGAGGGTATGTCTGCTTCCAAACTTCGAGCTTTAGCAGCAGATGGAGACTTTGAAGCATTTAAAAAAGGATTACCAAAAGCAGCAAAGGGTACAGTAGCACAGGAATTATTCAATACAGTTCAGAAATCTATAGGTAAGAAGGCAGTTGCTACTAAAGAAGGTATAGAAATGTGGCAGATTGCGCCTAAGTTAGACTTTAAAACTTTAAGAGAACATTTTGTTCAAGGTAACATATTTAATATAGGAACACTGGTTGAAAATCTTAATACAGGACTAGTTGGTCGTGTACTTAGAAAGGGTACAAACTATGTCATAGCAGTGAGTGAGCATGGTATCATGTTCAAGAGTTGGATCAATGATATCATGGAAGCAAAAGCACCTTCAGGTGTGGTTGCATCCAAGAGAGAAGTGGGTACTGATTCTTATCGTGAGTATGTACAGGCATTAACTCCAGCAGAGAAGGTCAGATCGTTTATAAATAATATCAGAAAATAAGTGCGCTCGGTTGCGATGATTAATTCTATAGATGATATCTTCAATAAAAGCATGGCTAATACCTTTGCTGCAAAGGAAGACGAGCTAATCGAGGCAGTTGAACCAACTCGTAAAGAGTTACTTGCTAAGAAGATTGCTGAAGCTAGAGAAGCAAAGAAACTTGCTGAAGAGCAGGAATTAGAAGAAGCAAAGAAAATTGCGTTACATAAATCTGAGAATGCAACAACCTCTGATGAAAAAGAAGAGGAAATTGTAGAAAAGAATGTAAAGAATAAGATAACTATTAATCCTGATATGAAAGAGTCTATCGTAGGTAAGATCTATGATATGTACAACAATAAGTATCTTAGTGAGAAGCAGTATACATTAACTAATGCTGACAAGAAAGGTAATACTCCTGCATGGCAGAATAGAGACAAGAAGAATGTAAAGACTGGAGAACCTCTTTACAAGAAAGCAGATCATATGAAGAAGGAAGAAGTTGAAGCAGTTGATGAAAAAATTAGTGCTTCTGGTTATGCTCGTGCTAAGAAGTGGAAAGAAGCTCAAGCAGCAAAAAAGGATAGAGATGATAATGCAAAATGGGAAGAGAAAGCTAGGACTCATAAGTGGGATGGTAAGACTTGGAATAAAAGGGACAAGCCAACTCATGATGAGGGTCAAGGACCACATGCTAAGAAAGCAGCAGCTGCAAATGCAAAAGAATCAGTAGAATATGAGGCTCAAAAAAAAACTCTAACGATAGAGGACACTGATAAATTATATCTTTTAAAAGCTAATGGTGATGTGGCATATGAGGTCACAGATCTTTTGCTGCCCGATCCTATAGTAGAATTGAATCGTTATGCTAAAGAGACTGGAAAGAATACTGGTTCTATGAATAAGAGAGAAGGTAGTTCAGTTCAAAAGGGTGGTAGTAAAGATAAGGCACTTAACTTTGTTAGAAGTAAGATCCGTAAGGAGACTGGTAAACCAGAAGGACAGAGGAAGAAGGTTAAAGGTGCTAAGTCTACTGATAGAACTGGTAAGTACTTAGATAAGTTAAAGTCTAAAAAAGCATACCAAGATAAAGCAAAGAAAGCAGGATTTAAGTCTACTAAAGATTATGCTAACACAATGGCAAGGTATGGTGGTGAAGATAACTACAAGAAGGGTAGAGGTTTAGGAACTTAATATATAATATAGACGCTTTAGGCAAATGGATTTGGGATTAGATGCAGCACAGGAAACAAAAATTACTGTGATGCAGTTGAAAATAGAAAGATTAGAAGAAAAGCAAGAGGAATTGCGTGAGCGATTGAAGGTTGTAGAGAAGTGGGTAATAGGTGCTGCAGCAGTGTTAGCTGCTGGAACCACAGTCATAGGCTTCGCTACTAATATATCTAAAGCCTATCTGTGATATAAATACATTTAGATTAAATCGTACTTTGGGTAAAGGACATGGCTCTCTGGGGTTCTAATGATAATATTACGACATTCGGTACTATCGCAGTTAGTGGTACTACTGTAACTGGTACTGGTACAACTTTTACGAACGATGTGACCGTGGGTCAAGTCATTCGAGTTGGTGCTAGAGGCGGTGTCGGAACTCACTACGGTGCAGCAGTAATAACAGGTATTACTAGTGACCGAGTGTTAACCATCGATACAACTGATGGATTAAGTGCAACTAGTATTGCAGCAACTTCATACTATGTAACTGAACTACCTAAGAGTTCAGTACTAGACAGTGTATATCAGGAAGGAAGAACTGATGCTGACGCATTAGTCTACGGTACAGCAACTGAGAATACAGGTGCTTATAAAGTAGACCATGTTGGTTGGGTCGGTGTAACCACATATATAGATATGCATGGCACACTGAGAGTTAAGAAAGAGACCCTCGTAGCAATGAGTGGAATCACAACTGGAAGTCTCCCATACCCCACTGACGAATAATATGTAAATGAGATTTGATGAACTGAACGATAACAATTATCTCCTATTCGCTATTAAAAATTATGATAATCCCCAGGCAGTGACCGAGGACGATTTTTACGATGATTTAAAGCGAATAAAGTATATAAAAAGATTGTTAAAAAGATACAGGAACACTGGAGAGTTGAGGACTCATCTTATCCTCAACCACTTCATTGTTCTTTTTAATGTATTTGGTGATGCTGGAGTCCCATTGTTATATTTTAAACTGGATAAGGATCTTTGGTCTTGTACCAAAAGTTTCCTAACATACCTTGGAAGAGTCTCTGAATACCCACCCTCAGGACTAAATAGAGTATTAGATGATGAGTTCTGTTTAACTCAGTTGCGTCAACTATGAAATCTTACAGTCAATTTTTAATTGAAGCAGGAAAGGCAAAAGGTCTTGATGGTAAAGCTTGCTGGAAAGGATATAGTCTTAAAGGTACTAAGAAAAAAGGTGGTAAGACTGTAGATAATTGTGTAAAGAATGAAGAAATGATGGCTGGTAATGCAGTAGGTCAGAGTGGTGGTTTTAGTGGTAGTTCTGATCCTAAAGGACCAGTAGCAGGTTATGATAAGGGTCTAGGTAAGAAAAAGAAAAAACCACAGAAGAGATATGCTAGTGGTGGTCCTGGATCTAGAAAACGATGGATGTAAACTCAGCGATATTAGAAAGATTAGAAAAGGTTGTTGACACTCTTCAGGAAAACTCTGTGAAGATGGGTCAACTTCTTGCTGTTCATAATGAGAAGTTGGATAAGCAGGATCGTATAGATGCTGTACTGTTTGAAAAGGTGGAGTCAGTTCACCGTGAAGTCAACCGTAAAGCAGAGGAGATTAAGAAAGGTTGTGAAAGAGATATACGAAAGGTTGATGACCGCCTACAGGTCATGGAGAAGAAGATGTGGACTATTTGTGGTGCTCTTACTATTGTATCTTTCATCGTTAGTCCAGTCGGACAAAAAGTCTTGACGAACATGCTAGAGAGTGGTACAATATCTGCAGAGCAAACCTTCGTGAATGGATCTAATTGATTCAAAGTATATTGGTCTTGTATCTGCTCGTTTGGATAAGTTTAAAAGGGTAAAGGATAACCTTTACAATTTTAGATGTCCTTTGTGTGGGGATTCCCAGAAACACAAGAACAAAGCTAGGGGATATTTCTATCAAGTCAAGACCAATACTAACTATAAGTGTCACAACTGTGGTGCTTCTATGTCATTCAATAACTTTCTTAAGAAATTGGATGGAGTTCTTCATGGTAAGTATACTATGGAGAAATTCAAGTCTGGATTTACAGGGAAGAATTTTCCTGCAGAGGAACCCAAGTTTGAATTTAAAAAACCTGTCTTTGAAACAAAGATAGATCTTCCTCTTTGTTCAGAGGTTACTTCAGCTAGAACTTACTTAGAGAGTAGGGCATTAGACCCTACTCTTTTTTATTATGCAGAGAAATTTTGTGAGTTTGTTAACAGTTATAAACCCACTTTTTCATCTCATGTTAAGGAAGAAGCAAGGATAGTAATACCTCTTTATTATAAAAAAGAACTGATCGGATTTCAGGGCAGATCTCTAGGTCCCAGTTCTGTTAAATACATCACAACCATTCTTAATGATGAAGCACCAAAGATCTACGGATTGGATAACCTCAGAGGAGGAACTCCAGTCTATATTACAGAAGGACCGTTCGACAGCTCGTTCGTTCGCAATAGCATCGCTCTGTGCGGTGCAGACGGTGATGTTGGGAAGTGGGGTGTTAGCGATCCTGTTTGGGTCTATGATAACGAGCCGAGGAATCGTGAGATTGTTAAACGGATCTCAGACACCATCGATAGAGGTGAGAAAGTAGTGATCTGGCCAGAAAATATGTGGGAAAAAGACATTAATGACATGGTTGTTAATGGACATAAGATCATGGATCTGCTAGAATCAAATACATGTTCAGGTTTGAAAGCAAAAGTCAAGTTCAATGAATGGAAAAAAATCTAGAAATACATACAATCTCTAAGGTTGATATCTGCTGTGGCAGAACTAGTATAAATCTAGATGGATTGTCTGATTTAATTTTAGATAATGCTTCTGAGAAACTTGATAGTGACCCATCCCACACACATTATGAGGACACTATTTGTCCAGACTCTCCAATTATTGATAAGATAATTAATGAGATGATATGTGCGTTTAAAGGGGCAACTGGATTTGATATTGAGTTAACAGATAGATGGTCTCATATTCATGAAAAAAATATGAGTACAACATTACATGATCATTATCCATCTGATATCTCTTCGGCATTTTATGTTTCGGTTCCAGACAATGCAGGTCAAATAGTTTTTCATCCCAGTCATAACAGGTATCACCCTGCTAGGGTATCGATACCACCAGAAGAAGGGATGTATTTAATGTTTCCAGGATATTTGGATCACTCAGTAACCAGAAATCAATCCAAGGAAAAAAGAATTTCGTTAGCATTCAATTTCAACATACTACAAGGACAACAATGAGCAACGGTACAAATGTTAAGAAAAGAAATGGTTCTATTGAACCATTAGATCTTCAGAAGATGCATATCATGGTGGAAGAAGCTTGCAATGATCTTGCAGGTGTATCTGCATCACAGGTAGAAATTAATTCAGGTGTGCAATTCTATGATGGAATTACAACTGCAGAGATACAAGACATTCTTGTTAAGTCCTCTAGTGATCTTATCTCTCTTGACAATCCTAATTATCAGTTCGTTGCTGCACGACTTTTACTCTTTGGTCTTAGAAAAAAACTCTATGGACGCATGAGGGAACTTCCTATTCTTGGTGATCATATTACTAAGTGTGTTAGAAAGAAAGTGTATGATAAATCTATTGTAACGAAATATACAGATGATGAGATTGATGAGCTAAATTCCTATGTAGATCATGATCGGGATTTCCTGTTTACTTATGCAGGTCTCCGTCAAGTGGTCGATAAATATCTTGTACAAGATCGCAGCACTGGTGATGTCTATGAGACACCACAGTTCATGTACATAATGATTGCTGCAACAATGTTCTCAGATTATCCCAAAGAAACGAGGTTAGATTATGTCAGACGATACTACGACGCAATCAGCAGACACAAAATCAACATCCCCACGCCAGTCATGGCAGGAGTTAGAACCCCTATTCGTCAATATGCATCTTGTGTTTTGGTTGATAGTGATGACACCCTCGATAGTATCTTTAGCTCTGATATGGCTATTGGCAAATATGTCGCACAGAGGGCTGGTATCGGTATTAACGCAGGCCGCATCAGAGGAATCAATTCTAAAATCCGTGGGGGAGAAGTTCAACACACAGGTGTTGTCCCCTTCCTTAAAAAATTTGAATCAACTGTCAGATGCTGTACGCAAAACGGTATTAGAGGAGGATCAGCTACTGTCCATTTTCCCATTTGGCACAAAGAAATCCAAGACATCCTCGTCCTCAAAAACAACAAAGGAACAGAAGACAACCGAGTCAGAAAACTCGACTACTCCATCCAGTTAAGTGCGTTATTTTACCAACGCTTTATCGACAATAAGGACATCTCGTTATTTTCCCCTCATGATGTTCCTTCTCTTTATGAGAGTTTTGGGACCGACTCTTTTGATAGTTTATACTGTTCATATGAGTCAGACGCATCAATCCCAAGAAGAACGGTTAATGCACAAGAATTAATTCTTGATCTATTAAAGGAGAGAGCAGAGACTGGTCGTATCTATATCATGAATATAGATCATTGTAATAGTCACTCATCCTTTAAAGATAAGGTTACTATGAGTAATCTCTGTCAGGAGATCACTCTACCCACTACACCTTTACAACATATTGATGATCCTAATGGTGAGATAGCACTGTGTATATTATCTGCTATCAATATAGGTACTCTTAGATCTACTGGTGCTGAGTTGGAGGAACTATGTGATCTATCCGTTCGTGGATTAGATGCACTAATAGATTTCCAAGGGTATCCTGTTAAGGCAGCAGATATTGGTACAAAGAATCGTAGATCACTCGGTATCGGTTACATCGGGTTGGCACATTACCTTGCCAAGCATAAGGTATCTTATAATGATCCAGAGGCATGGAAGTTGGTTCATGATCTTACAGAGGCATTTCAATACTATCTATTGAAAGCATCTAATAAACTTGCTCAAGAGTATGGTAAGTGTGGATATTTTGATAGGACTAAGTATGCTGATGGAATCTTACCTATTGATACATACAAGAAGGATGTTGATGAGGTAGTACCCAATGACTTATCACTTGATTGGGGAGCTCTACGGGAAGACATACGAACCTATGGGTTACGGAACTCAACATTGTCTGCACAAATGCCATCGGAGAGCAGTTCCGTTGTGTCAAATGCCACAAACGGAATCGAACCACCAAGAGATTATTTGTCCACTAAGAAGTCCAAGAAAGGACCACTTAAGCAGATTGTTCCAGCATATCAGTCTTTAAAACAACACTATACTTTGTTATGGGAGATGCCAAATAACGAAGGATATGTTAAAGTGGTATCAGTAATGCAGAAGTTCTTTGATCAAGCGATCAGTGGTAACTGGTCGTACAATCCAGAGAATTATCCTGATAATGAAGTTCCTGTATCTGTCATGGCAAATGATTTATTGACAACTTATAAGTTAGGTTGGAAGACATCTTATTATCAGAATACATATGATAATAAGACTGATGAAATAGAAGAAGTGAAACCACAAGAGTCTGCTGTTGATGATTTATTAGCAAGTTTATCTGATGCTACGGAGTGTGATGCCTGTGCCATCTAAATTAAAAGGAATGACTGTCTTTAATACTGAAGCAGTCAATCTCAAGAAGCAACCAATGTTTTTTGGTGCTCCCTTAGGGGTTCAGAGATACGATGAGTATAAGTATCCTGTCTTTGAGAAGTTAACTCAACAGATGTTAGGATACTTTTGGAGACCTGAAGAGGTATCACTTCAGAAAGATCGTGCAGACTATGAGGCATTGAGACCTGAACAAAAGCACATCTATACATCTAATTTAAAATATCAGATCATGCTGGACAGTGTTCAAGGCCGAGCACCTGGTATGGCATTCACACCTTATGTTTCTATACCTGAATTGGAAGGGTGTATGAACATATGGCAGACTATGGAGATGATACATAGTAGGTCTTACACATATATTATTAAGAACATTTATTCTGATCCTTCTGAGGTATTAGATACCATCTTAACTGATGATAGAATACTTCAAAGAGCAACCAGTGTTACTAAAGCATATGATGACTTTGTTAATGTAGCAAATGAATGGGGTCAGAGTAGTGGTTGGACATCTGATATGAGGACTCATCCTAATTCAGAATGGACTAGAAAAGATTTAAAACGACACTTATACAGGGCAGTAGCTAATGTCAACATTTTGGAAGGTATCCGCTTTTATGTTTCTTTCGCTTGTAGTTTTG
>Ga0315331_10004292_pt1 | contig 10761 bp, 7 predicted proteins | sample M160m34915metaG_FD_203456 | JGI IMG/M metagenome (GOLD analysis project Ga0315331, IMG submission 203456) | Ammonia-oxidizing marine archaeal communities from Monterey Bay, California, United States - M1 60m 34915 | ecosystem: Environmental > Aquatic > Marine > Intertidal zone | place: USA... | reverse complement strand
CATGCCGCGGGTGACCAGGTCGAGATAAACATCAGTACTCATGGTCTCGTTGTGATGACCAATCGTAGTGCCAAAGACCTTGCCTTTTCCGATGGTGTTGGTCCAAATGCAAGTATGATCTTTTTGGGTGTCTTCGCCAAATGCAGTTGCCAACGCTTTGCAATTGGGCCACATTTTGTCAATCTTATAGAGCTCCCCATTGGGTGTATTCCACACTTTCGGAAATCCCTGCATGATTGGATGTTTGGCTTGTAGATTTCGAACTGCCAAGGGGCGGTGTTTTTCATGGCTAAAAGAACTTACGCCGATAACTTTTCGCCAAGCATCTGTTTTGGCATGACGATAGCTATGCACGGTGCAGTGGATGATGACTGCAGGTACTCCAGCATAATGTGCTTGAGCAACGCGTTCCACGAAAGCGACATCCGTTACACCCCCAAAACACTGGTTGTGGACAACAATATCGTATTTGGCTGCCCAGTCCGGAGATTTGAATAACTCAATCATTTGATTACGATCCTTACCTCCCTGGTGAGCGATCGTCCATTGGACATTTGCTCGCGCTGTAATGCCTTTCTCTAGGATGCCTTTTTGATTGTCATAATCATGACTGCTACCACCGGTAACCATGAGTACTTTGAGGGGTACAACTTTGCTTTTAGTAGCAGTCTTTTCAACTGCCGTGGTTTGTCCCGCAGTCAAGCAAACTATGCCTGCTACGAGTGCTAAACCAAAGAAAATATTTTTGTGATTGTGTTGATAATTGACCATGGTTTATATATTTCCGATTAGACAAACAATGAAGTAGCTTACTTAATTTATTTTAACGGGAAGTGACGGCTTACGACTGCTTGTCGGCACAAAAAATAGTTTGTTTAAAAGTAATATTGAGGGGTAGTCATTATTCAGCGGTTAATAGGAAAAACGTTGACGGTAATGTCACAACATATCGAGACTAGAGTAAAATACGAAGGCTGGATATTCCCTATTAAATAGTAATAAGACAAACAAGAGATTTACGAGAGTCAATATGAATCAGCAATACATTTGGCGTTCATTATTCCCACTTACGATTTGTTTCGCATTTGTGGGAGTGATACAGGCAACGGAACCGTTGCAATATAATCGAGATGTGTTACCGATATTGGCAGAAAATTGCTTTGCTTGTCATGGTGCGGATAGCGCCGCACGAAAGGCCGATTTGCGTTTAGATCAACGAGACGTGGCAATCGGCACCGGCGCAATCGTTGCGGGCCAACCGGACGACAGTGAAATTATTAACCGCGTGCTGACTGATGATGTCGAACTGGTCATGCCGCCAGCGGAACTTAAGAAAACCCTGACAGCGGACGAAAAAGAAATCCTCAAACGTTGGATATCCGAAGGGGCCCGATACGAGCGACATTGGTCGTTAATTGCGCCAAGCCAACCGAAACTCCCCAAGGTTCGTAAAAAGAATTGGGCCAAGAATAGTATTGATAGATTTGTATTGGCTCGCTTGCAGCAAGCCGGTTTATCACCCGCAGCTGAGGCTATACCCGCTAAATTGTTTCGCCGCGTACACCTAGATATCACAGGTTTGCCTCCGGCGGCTGAAGATGTTGCCGCTTTTGTGTCGGCGTATCGAGGTAACAAAGAAAACAAAGATAACGTGCTCAGTGATTGGATCGATAAATTGATGCAGACATCAGCGTGGGGTGAACACCGTGCACGATATTGGCTTGACGCTGCTCGGTATGGAGATACGCATGGATTGCATTTTGATAATTACCGCGAGATGTGGCCATATCGTGATTGGGTGATTCGTTCATTCAACGCCAATCAACCTTATAATCAATTTACGGTTGAGCAAATTGCAGGTGACTTGTTGCCAAAACCATCCACAGACCAACTCATAGCGACAGGATTTCAACGCTGTAATATTACCACGAACGAAGGCGGTACGATTGACGAAGAAAACCTAGCCAATTATGCGGCCGACCGAGTACAAACGATCGGTTGGGTCTATTTTGGATTAACAACGAACTGTGCGCAATGTCATGACCACAAGTTCGATGCGATCACGACGAAGGACTATTATTCATTGGCAGCATTCTTCCGTAATACAACGCAAGGTCCCAAGGATGGAAATGTCAAAGATGGTCGTGGTCCAGTCATTAAGGTTCCATTGGAAGAAGATCGAACAAGAATAGCAGCTTTGCCAGCGGAAATCACAGCGGCGACGAAGTCTCTTGAAGCGCGAAAAATTGCTGCACAAGCTGGGTTTAATAAATGGCTCGATGTAACGGAAAAAGAAACCGTCCGGCTAGAATTACCGACGAAGGAATTGATTGTTAACCTTCCGCTAAATGAAGGTTCAGGAAATACAGTTACAAATCAAATTGCAGATGCGAAACCCGTTAAGGTAACAGGTAATGTGACTTGGGTTGCCAATGGACGGACGGCGGCACCAGTTATTAAAACGGGTAATACATTTGACCTTGGCGGGCTGGGAGATTTTGAAAAAGACCAGTCATTCAGTTACGGTGCGTGGGTCCGAGTGGCCACCGCAAAAGCTAGTGCCGGAATTATCGCCCGAATGGATGAACAGGCCGCATTTCGCGGTTGGGATCTGTTCGTCGGTGGAGGTGAGTTTGCCGTGCATCTGATTCAAGAATGGCCTGGGAATGCCATTAAAGTCTCGACCTCTGGTGCGGCTTTGAAAGCGGGTACGTGGCAGCACGTATTTGTTACTTACGATGGTTCTGTAAGCCCCGACGGTATCAAGATCTTCGTTGATGGAGAGCAACGCAAACTAACAGTAAATTCGAATACGATTAAGCCCGACGCGACCATTCGCACGAAAACACCGTTGCGCATCGGCCAGCGAAGGCAAACGGCGGTGTTGGAAGGCGGCAGCATCCAAGACGTGCGGGTATATGATCGTCTGCTGTCGGTGACGGAAGTGCGAACGATCGCTGAAGCGACACTGTTACAAGGCATCTTTGCAACAGCTCAGGCAGATCGAACGAAAGAACAGAACCAGACATTACTGAACCATTACCTAAATCAACATGATCCTGAATACGTAAAATTACAGCAGGTTGTGTTAGATCTAGAACAGGAACAAACGGCGATTGATGCTCGTAGTCCGGTGACGCATGTTCAAGTCGAGAAGCAAGACTCGGATGCGATGGCTTATATTTTGATGCGAGGTGAGTATGACAAAAAGGGCGAACAGGTGTCGGCTGCCACTCCAGCTTCATTGCATCCATTCGCCGATGATTTGCCGAATAATCGTCTGGGGTTGGCGCAGTGGATTGTTGATCCAGCGAATCCACTTACGCTACGAGTTACCGTGAATCGCTTTTGGCAAGAAATTTTTGGACGTGGGATTGTAACTACTCCTGAAGACTTTGGTGTGATGGGTGCAGACCCCAGTCATCCCGAGTTGCTGGACTGGTTGGCACTAGAGTTTCGTGATAGTGGTTGGGACGTGCGAAAATTATTTAAGTTAATGTTGACCAGTGCGACTTATCGCCAAGGAGCAACGATCACTCAACAGAAGTTAGAGGTAGATCGCGATAATGCATTGTTGTCGCGTGGTCCTCGTTTCCGCATGGACGCAGAAATGGTGCGAGACTATGCCCTCGCTGTAAGCGGGTTATTGTCGCGCAAAATGTACGGCCCCGGCACGAAGCCATATCAACCATCAGGCATTTGGGAAGTTGTTGGCTTAGCCGGTGGTGATACTCGAAATTATGTTCAGGACAAAGGCAAGAATCTTTACCGCCGTACGGTATACCATTTTTGGAAACGAATGGCAGCACCGCCAAATATGGTGGCGTTTAATGCACCAAGTCGCGAGTATTGTGCTGTGAGTCGAGAACGTACGAACACACCGCTGCAAGCTTTGATTACATTAAATGACCCACAGTTTGTCGAGGCCGCTCGAAAACTCGCTGAACTTGCGCTTATTGAAACAGACGGCAGCGATCAAGCAATGATTGACTTTATCATTACCCGCGCTCTCAGTAGATCCTTGAAAGACCGCGAATTCGAGATTGTTCAATCCAGCAAACAGCATTTGCTCGAATACTATCAAGCTCATGCAGATGACGCGAAATTGCTCTTGGCAGTCGGTGAATCGAAAGTTGATGACTCGATGGACGATATAACATTGGCAACTTGGACGATGGTTTGCAATCAGATCTTGAATTTAGATGAAGTTCTTAACAAGTAAGAACTGTAAAGTAATCAACCCACAGGGACCAATAGAAAAATATTATCACAACTGATGAAGGTGTATTGGAACATCCTATGAATATCATTGAAGAATATAAAACATTACAAACGCGTCGACAGTTTTTCTCACAGGGCAAGAATTTGTTAGGGACGGCCGCTCTCGGTTCACTATTAGGAAGTGGTACGTCCACATCAGCGGGTGAAGGTGTTGTTAAAACTCACTTTCCAGCAACAGCGAAACGAGTCATTTATTTGCACATGGTCGGTGGCCCGGCTCAGATGGACTTATTTGATCACAAACCCAAGATGAAAGAGTTTTACGACAAAGAACTACCGGATTCAGTTCGTAAAGGTCAACGATTAACGACCATGACCAGTGGACAAAAGAGATTCCCTATTGCGCCTTCGAAATTTAAATTTGGTCCAGCGGGTGAATGTGGCATGATGATGAATACGGAGCTTTTGCCTAACCTAGCAAAGAAAGCAGATGACATCTGTTGGATGAGGACTTTACATACCGAAGCGATCAATCATGAACCCGCGATCGCAGCAATGCAGACAGGAAATCAAGTACCGGGACGTCCTTGTTTGGGATCATGGGCCTCGTATGGACTAGGTTCCGAGAACGAAAACCTTCCTGCATTTGTTGTGTTAGTCGCAGTACCTAGTAATCGTGACCAAGAGCAAGCGATCTCTTCGCGGTTGTGGGGTAGCGGTTACTTGCCGGGTGAACATGCAGGCGTCTCATTTCGCAGTGCTGGTGACCCAATTCTCTACATCAATAATCCTGCTGGTGTTCCTGCAGCGGTGCGCAAACGTACGATCAACAATATCAATGCTTTAAATGAAATTAATTTTAAAGCGGTTGGTGACCCAGAAACGCAAACTCGGATTCGACAATATGAGATGGCATTTAAAATGCAGGCTAGTGTACCTGAGTTGACGGATTTAAATACTGAGTCGGATCACACGTTCAAGTTGTACGGTGAAGAAGCGAAAAAACTGGGTACGTTCGCCAATACTGTCTTGATGGCTCGAAGATTGGCTGAACGAGGTGTTCGGTTTATCCAAATTTACCACAATAACTGGGATCACCATGGTAACGTCGCAGGCCGGATGCCGAGCCAATGTAAAGATGTGGATCAACCCTGTGCAGCGTTAATTGATGATTTAAAACAACGTGGAATGTTTGAAGATACGTTAATTATTTGGGGCGGCGAGTTTGGACGCACGATTTATTCGCAAGGAAACTTATCTATGACGAATTACGGTCGTGATCACCACCCACGATGTTTCAGCATGTGGATGGCTGGTGGTGGTGCCAAGGGCGGTACAATCTATGGGGAGACAGATGATTTCTCTTACAATATTGTTAATGAACCCGTTCACATTCGTGATTTTCATGCAACGGTTATGCAATTGCTAGGTTATGACCACGAACAATTGTCATACAAGTATCAAGGCTTGAATCAACGACTTACTGGTGTGCTTCCGGCACAAGTCATCAAAGAGTTAGTGCTATAAAAAATTTATAACGTGATGGTGTTGTTATGATTCGATTGAGCATATGTTTGACGTTTTTTTTATTATTGCTTAACGGCGTTTCTGCGGCGGATCCAATTGCGATTGCTCATCGTGGGTTGTTGCGACATGCCCCTGAGAATACCCTACCTGCATTTGCTGCTTGCCTAGAATTACGTATGGGTATTGAGCTCGATATTCGCACGACTTCCGATGGCCACCTCGTTGTCATCCACGATGATAATTTACAACGGACCACGAACAGTCCAAGTAAATCCATCCGCAACGTGACTTTGGCCGAAGTCAAAAAACTGGATGCTGGAAGTTGGTTCGATGTTGGATATCAAAAAGTGACGGTACCCACGTTAGAAGAAACGTTTAAGTTGATTCAAAATCGCAAACAGGGTCCGACGATTATTGCATTGAATGTGAAACAAATCAGCCGTGATGGTGAACGAAAACTAGTTGCATTAATGAGCAAATATGACATGCTTGGTAATTCTTTTGCCTTTGACCAAAGTCGTGATGTGAGTGAACGCCTTAAACAAATTAATCCGCGTGTGCGGATTGGTCAAAATGTGAACCGTTCGTCGTTCATGGATAGGCTTGAGGAGGATTTCCTCGACGTGTTTTTGTTGACCTATACGCCAACCAAAGAAGATGTCGATCGATTACATCAACAGCACAAGCAGGCTTTATACAATTATGCCGGAACGGGTGAGAACCGACGGGACCCTGTTGCTTGGCGGCAAACCCAAACTGCAGGTGTCGATGGTATGTTGACGGATTATCCGACATTGAGCCAGCAAGTGTGGCGTGCAAATAAATCTCAACCTAACGAAACGGCTGAAAAGTAATTTATTCGGCTTAGGGAGCCGCATTAATGTCCGGTGCTTCCAGTCCGAGCAGATGTTTTTGGAAGAAATCCTTGCGACGTCTGTCGCCATATCGTCCACCGCCAGATCATTGCGATACCAAAAATGGGAGTTATCCGTCGCTCATTGGGGCTTAATCTGACTTTTATAGACCAGCCCAGCCGCATCGCCTGCTAGATACAGAATCATCAAAATAAATAGGATTAACCGATTTATGACTCGGCATGAATTAATCGATTAATAAGACTACATCTTCATGCAATTACTCTGATGGTTAAAGGCATTGTTTAAATCAAAGGTGCATTGCAACGTCAACGCTGTAACCACACTTGGCCTTGGATATCGACTATTGTGACACCGAACACCGGATCAATACATAAACCATACTCGGGTGAAAGATCCGTAAGAAGGACCACCCTGAGTAACCACCGGTTAGCTAATTGCTCGTAAGCTGCCTTAAAGTTGAAAATTGAATTCGCATCGCTTAAACTGAATGTTACAACGAAGCTATCAAAAGCAGTCTTGGCACTTCAGTAGCCTTGATGCTAGATTAGTTGTAGAGTTTGCCACTCAATAAGAGCTCTAATAGGTTGTGAGTGAAAAATGAATATAAAAAAACACGAATGGATATCTAAAATAAGTTTTACTGCTGTGTTGGCCACACTATTCTTTTGGTGCGGGTCGGTCACGTTTGCTCTAGAAGAACCCAGACCAGGCGTGCAAGTGTTTCAGCAATTGGATATAAAACAAGGCGATACGGAAGCAAGTATCCAGTATTGTCTTTTTCTTCCGGAGTCATATAAGGAAACCAAAGCATGGCCACTGATGCTGTTCTTGCATGGTGCAGGAGAGCGTGGTGATAATCTGGAGTTGGTTAAAAAATGGGGACCGGCAAAACATGTAGATAAGGATAAAAAGTTCCCCTTTGTTGTTGTCTCTCCACAATGTCCCAAAGGTATATTTTGGAATGCGACGCATTTATATGCATTGGTTGAACACATAGCGAAAACTCAGAAAATTGATCGGTCACGAATTTACTGCACGGGTCTGAGTATGGGCGGGTATGGAACCTGGACACTGGTCGCTAAATATCCCAAGTTATTTGCAGCGGCCGTCCCTATTTGTGGTGGAGGGAATCCAGCCACTGCGGAGCGTCTTATAGATATTCCGATCTGGGCTTTTCATGGTGACAAAGACAACGTCGTTCCTGCCTCCAAAAGCACGGCAATGGTAGAAGCGATCAAGAAACTGGGTGGAGAGAAAGCTAAACTGACGATTTATCCTGGCGTGAATCACAATTCTTGGAGTCAGACATATGCGAACAAAGAAGTCTATGATTGGCTACTCTCACACCGTGCGAAACGGTCAGATCCTAAAAAGTAGTCGAACGAGCGGTGACAAATTAAATGTATAGAAGAATGACTTAAACACCAAATATCTTTACCAAGCGATAGTCTAATTTAGTAAAATTACGGTTTGCCCACATAAAGGCATTTCGTAGATTTAGGAATATTGTAATGGCAGTTTTTTATTACAAAAAAGGCAGCAGTGTTATTGGACCGTTGACCGGCGTTGATTTACGTGAAGCTGCGTTTGCGGGCGCAGTGCTGCCAGAGACGCTAATCTCCGCCGATCAATCCGGACCGTGGATTATGGCGAGTCGTGCGGCTGGTTTTTTTGATCAGAAGGGCAATCCACTTCCGCATCCCGCCGAGACTTTGCAAGAGATGGCCATAATCGGGAAATCCACTACGATAGTAGCAGATTCCCAGCGTGACCAAGCTGTCCAGACGGATTACATTGACTTTACCAGTCCCTGCTGCTCTTTCACAATGCAAGTGCCTGCTACTCTGGAAGGGAAACAAGGTAAATGCCCTCGCTGTGGAGGTGCTGTACTTATCACTGCTACGCCAACTCCGTCTCCACCTCAACCAACTCCGTCTCCACCTCAACCAGCCGCGTCTCCACCACAACCAGCCGCGTCTCCACCTCAACCAGCCGCGTCTCCACCTCAACCAGCCGCGTCTCCACCTCCCCTTTGGACTCCTGTTGTGCCATCCGCCGCAATGCAAAATTCAAGTGGATTTGCTGCCGGTTCAGCATCACATGAAGTGGGGCAACCCTCACCAAAACAACAGTTTCGCAATGAGTCCTATTTAACTCAAGCGGCGACTCGAATTCACGAAAATAAGAAAAAACATGCTGCACAGAAGGAGCATAAAGGATTTGTAGGTGTTAAAATTGTTGCCAAATGTGTGATCGCTCTTGTGCTTACGGCTGGCTTGGTGGTATTCGGGATTTTCCTAGTTACCGGCTTTAATGACATGAAAGATTGGCGAGGCAAGTTTGTTGAAAAAAATATGGAAAGACAAATACAAAAGCGTTTCAATAAATAGTAGGCCCTGATAGCCACAGTTATCTCAAATCCAAGCTTTTCACAAATGGATTACCTCCACGGGTGCGTATATCAAATTCTATTGCCGTTTGACGAAGAATCTATTTGCGGCTAATTATCAATGGGCGCAAATTCGAAACCGCAATTTGCACATGCATCTACCTCAGCTGGCGCTCGGACGCCACATGCCGGACAGTGATATTTCTTAGAACATCCAATAAGTCCCATGCTAATTGAAATAATAGCAATACAACTTATGATTCTTAACATAACAACTCTCCGAATATAGATTAGAAGCGACTCAAACCTTGTTTTAGCTGATATGGCAAATTATATCGCCGATTAAGGAGAGTGCGTCTGAGTTTAAATTAATAAACACTGGTGCCATTATAGATATTTTCGTGTATTAAAAATTATTACGTCAGTCCAAGACCTGCCAGAAGTTGTTTTAACGATTTACGCTCTTTGTCAGGATGAAACATCTTTGCACGTTTTAGACAGTGATCACGTAGTTGTTTATAAAAAGTTGTGTCTGTTTCTGCTTGCAATAATAATTCGGCGAGTGCTACCGTATCTGCGATTGGAAAGTATCCTGGATAGTCCTTACCAAGCATGCCCAATGATCCAGAAATATGAGTCGAGAGAACCGGAGTTCCTGCGACAATCGCTTCGGAAATCACATTGGCGCCCCCCTCCATCTTAGACGAGACAACCAACAACCGACTGCGAGCAATTGCTTTGAGCGTAAGATGCCGTGTCAAACTGCCGCGCCAGGTATAACGGCGGTTGATTAGTTCTTCACGGTTCGCCCGAGTATTCATTGAGGGAGTCAACGCCGCACCAATATGTGTCACAACGATCCGCGAGGTATCTGGCAGAAGACGTGAAGCCATAGCCGTTCGAAAGGGGTCTTTGACAGTACGTAAATTACCAACTACCGTCACCTCAAAGTTGTGTTTTAGTGGTTCCCTAAATGCAGCGGGAGGCTTGGCCGATTGTAGGATTGTAACCGTTTTCTTCTGATATATATCAGGCACAGCGTGGATTCCGAAGGGTTGCAGGACCACAAGCCGTGTTGCCAATTCCAAGGAATTTTGGGCTGCCTGGTTGCCGACAATATCGCGATAAAGATCCGTTCCGGTTAAGACCACAACGATAGGAATGTGTGGGAATTGTTTAGCCATCCGTTTAATGCCCGCAGCATTTTTTCGTGCATGCAGAGCGATCAGTAGATCGCATGCCTTGGGTGTTGGATCGGAAGTGACCTGAAAGTCATGTCCCATGTCTTTCAGTAGTGTGCGCCACCGTTGAGAAGTTACTAAATTTCCACCAGTACCATATTTGAAATTCGGAGTCAGGCATCGGATTTTCATAGGCTGCTGGCGGGTTGTGTGGATAGAGATGAGGCCATTACGGAAAGTGTTTATTCTAGTGTGAATGCTGGCAACGATACGACCTGTCCACCTTGCATTGCAGATTCATGGGCACAGATTCCAACGCATGTCCAATTGGCGCTAGTTACAGCATTTGGCAGCGGGTCGCGGTTTTCGAGTAGAGCCGAGACAAATTCATTGACAAGATGTGGATGGGATCCGCCATGGCCACCACCTTGTACAAAGGAAAGGTGATCAGCATCTTCGATTGTTTGTGTGAACTTTTGAATTTCGGCAGGAAGTAGATGTGCGAAATCTGGCACGCTTACACGTTCAGGAATGTCGTGTTCGGCTTTTTTAGCAGTGTGAAGTA
>Ga0315331_10004291_pt1 | contig 10762 bp, 12 predicted proteins | sample M160m34915metaG_FD_203456 | JGI IMG/M metagenome (GOLD analysis project Ga0315331, IMG submission 203456) | Ammonia-oxidizing marine archaeal communities from Monterey Bay, California, United States - M1 60m 34915 | ecosystem: Environmental > Aquatic > Marine > Intertidal zone | place: USA... | reverse complement strand
TTGATATTCCCGAGAGCGGTTCAGTGACCATCACGCTGTCTCCTACCGAACAACCGGGAGTATTGCGAGGTGATGATGGATCGTGGTGGTGGGAGCCCAGCAATGGTGAGCCTCCGTTCCGACTGCCGGATCCCGAACCAAAGCCCGATGGTAATCCCAAGCCTGATGGTGACCCAGAGCCGGAAGATGAGCCAAAACCAGATGATGACTCCGACGGTGATGAATCGACTGGGGCGGGGTCACAGGACTACGACGACGACAGCGAGATGTACCTTGATCTTTTGTTGATTGAATTCTTGATCGACGAGGGATGCAGCATTGAAGAGGCGATTGAAGCGGTGGGTAAACAGAAAGAATACCCTCGACCAAGCAAGTTAGAGAGGCCGATCTTCGGCCCGCACATCATTACTTGCGATGTTCTGGGGCATCATTGATGAGAAGCTAAAGACAGGATGCCGCTTCGATGTAAATACGACAGGGTTTCCTTTTGTATTCACGTTCCCCAACGCCGCTGACCGCGGCGTTGGTTTTTTGTAGAGAAACAGATTGCGGGGCCGCGTCCCAATCTACACGTTGCTACCAGACTTGGGCCTCAATGTGTGAGAAATCGGTAGGAATGAGCCACCAACCGTTGACTTCGGTATTCAAAAGGTGTCGGTGAATGCGCCGGCACGGTGCAGTATGCCTGTTGCAAATTTCGGGCACCTTCTTGCCCTTACTAACTTCCACGTCGGCTTTACGAAGTTTGGCAACGATCTGATCCACTGTGTGACGTTTCTGAGGCATCCTGAAAGTCCTTTCGGGGCGATACGCCCGAGCAAGATTCTCCCACTCACAATGGTGCAATTCTATCGGGGGAGGTCACTTGCCAGAATGTTCAGTCAGTCTCACCCAGTGGTGGTTTGGCTGGACGGGTTGTAACGGGTCGCCGCAGATCCAACGACTTGGATTCCTTTCCAGTCAGGTAATGTTCCAAGTCGTTTTGCACATGCAAATCATGCAACGCGACTGTGAGTGAACTTTTGAGTGCCATCTCTTACAATAGTGGGCAGCCTCCACACCACGATGGACGGATCCATTTCCGTGTTCTGTTGGAGGGTATTAGATTGGTTCACTGGTTTTCGCGCTTCGATCACCAGGTTTGATAATTCTGGATGCAGCTGGGCATATGAAAAACACAGGTTTAATCGGCGTTGGATTACTTGGTTCGGCGCTTGCGAAGCGATTGACGGAGGCAGGATTCGAAGTGCACGGATTCGATACGAACCCAGAAGCACTTCAAAATCTGTCGGGTGACGGAGGTTTGGATGGCGGTAGTTCAGCGGATGTCATCAGGAACTGCGATCAGTTGATACTTTCGCTTCCCACAAGTGATGTTGTAACGCAATTTGTGGATCAGCATCGCGATGAGTTTCGTGAAGGCCAAATCCTGCTGGACACAACAACAGGCGATCCCCGACATACAGTGCTGGTTGAGCAGTCTCTTGCCGAGGTAGGCGTGCTGTACCTTGAGGCGACGGTGGCCGGATCCAGCATGCAAGTCAGGACGGGGAATGTTGCACTGTTCTTGGGCGGAGATTCCCGGGTCGTTGAAAAAGCGGCACCATTGATTTCAGCGATCACGTCCAAGTCCTTTCACCTCGGGCCTGTTGGAATGGCATCACGATTCAAGTTGGTGCATAACCTGTTGCTTGGTTTGAATCGTGCGGTGCTGGCAGAGGGTTTGGCATTTGCCGAAGCCCTCGGATTTGATGCTGGCGAGACACTGCAGATCCTGAAACAGACGCCTGCCGTATCCGGCGTGATGGAAACGAAAGGTCAACGGATGGTGGAACAGAATTACGAACCTCAGGCAAGGGTGTCCCAGCACCTCAAGGATGTCCGTCTGATTCTTTCGGCAGCTGAACTCGCCGGGTCGAAAATGCCACTGAGCGAAATTCATGAATCACTTCTTGAAACGTGTCAGCAACTCGGGTTCGGCGAGTCGGATAACAGTGCGGTAATCGAAGCTTATCGTAATTCGAGCTCCCAGGTTGACTGATGATTCTGATTCAAAACATTCTGTTTGCCGCGATTCCCGGGCTGAACTGGATCGATGGCGTGGTTGTGGTGATCTACCTTGTCGGGATCACGGTGATGGGTGTCTGGATGGGGCGACGCATCACCGGGATCGATGAATTCTTCATGCCACGTAAATTTGGCAAAGGCATGATGATCATGCACGCCTTTGGTACCGGCACTGCGTCGGATCAGGCTGTCACGGTTTCCTCGGCTACGTTTCGAGCCGGGATCAGCGGGATCTGGTATCAGTGGCTGTGGCTGTTCGTAACGCCTTTCTATTGGTTGATCGCTCCCATTTTTCGACGTTTTCGCGCGATCACTACCGCCGATGTCTATGAACTGCGGTATGACCGAAGTGTCGCGGTATTGTTTGCTCTCGTGGGTATGGCAAACATGTGCGTCAAGATCGGTTTGATGCTCAAGGGTGCTGGAGCTCTGGCTGACGCTGGAACAGGAGGTGTGATCGACGCAGATGTAGCCATCGTTATCGTGACTTTGATGTTCATTGTTTATGGTGCTGCTGGTGGCTTGGGAGCAGCCATTGTTACCGACTATATCCAAGGAATGATGACCGTCATTTTTTCGTTCATGTTGCTGCCCTTCATTTTCTGGGAAGTCGGTGGCATGAGTGGTATCAGGGAAAGCATGACTGATGATGCGATGCTGTCGCTTGTTGCTCCGGGAAAGATATCGCTGTTCTTTGTTGTGATGATGTCACTTCAGGCACTTGCAGGCATTGTGGCTCAGCCATTTATCATGGGCGTTTGTGCTGCTGGCAAGACAGAGTGGGAGGGCCGTGTAGGAATCGTTGGTGGCAATCTTATCAAGCGTCTCTGCACAGCGGCCTGGTCTCTGACGGCGATTGCAGCAGTCGCCTGGTACATCCAGCGAGAAAATTTTCCCGCACAGCTGGACCCGGATGTTCTGAAAACAACTGCCGACGGAATCTACGGTGAAGTGGCGCACACTTTTTTGCCACGTTTGATGCCAGGACTGCTGGGATTGTTTTTGGCAGCACTGCTTGCTGGGGTAATGAGTTCCTGTGACTCGTTCATGATTAGCAGCGCCGCGCTGTTCACTGAAAACATTTACAAGCCACTTCGTACAGGATTATCAGACAGACATTACATCTGGGTTGGGCGGTACGTGTCCGTGCATGTGGTTGCTGGTGGGGTCGCTTTCGCATTTTGGGTGCCGAATATTGTGAAAGCTTTGGAGATCTGGTTCATGATCGCTCCCATGATGGGCCTTGTGTTCTGGATTGGACTTTTCTGGCGACGCATGACGGTTGCGGGGGCTTGGGCAACAACCGTGACAGGATTCCTCGCCTGGTGGGTAACGACTCAGCCATGGTTCATCAGAATGTTGGCGGTGTTTCCAGTGGCCGAACCACTTCAATTGGTCTGGACCGAAGGGGGAACAGAAACGGTCTACCTGCCATGGCAGATTCTCTTTTACGGCACGGTGGCCTCACTTGCCGGTGTCCTCGTGAGCTTGATCACCAAGCCAGTGGATGCAGAAAAGTTGAATCTTTTCTATCGACTCAGCCGTACACCCATCCACCCAGATGAGCAGATCCAGCAGCCATGCACGCTGCCCGCAAACCTGCCCGAGGTGAAACGTCCCATGATGGTGACCCGATTCGGGTTGGAGATACCAAGGCCCTCCAGAACATCGGTGATTGGCTTCATCACGGTCTGGTCTTTGGTGGGTGGGATCGTCGGTACGTTTGTCTGGTTCGTATCCTGACTGCGCGCATTGTTAATTCTGAATACCGGTCAGATCCGGATCGTGGTCGGAACTGCGATGATCATCTGCATCGTACAGCGTTGCGGGATTGAACTCTTCGTTGTAATCGACTTCCCCCCATAGAATTGCACCATTGTGAGTGAGAGAATCTTGCTCGGGGTCAGTTCCCGGAAAGGAACTTCAGAATATTCAATACGTCACACAGTGGCTCAGGTCGTTGCCGATTTGCTAAAAGCCAGGCCGAGTCACATTCCATAGGTTCAACAATGACCCATTAAGACGATTGAACTGCAAAGGCAGTAAGCATACAACCAGACACATCCGGGCTAGCCTGGACTGAGGACTCAGACCTCAAAGAGCAATCAAGCCGCCAGGCCGAGAAGGACGCAGGACGTACCAACAGAGGCCCTGCCATTAGTAAATCAGAGGCAGGATTGAGGGGCATAACGCCCGATGAACTGGACGAGTTCAACGGCACTCAGACTATCCCCCTCCCGGCCCTGTCACCTTTCGGCAGCTACCGAAAGGCAGACTGAAATCAATGGTTTCCCTACCTAATTCAGGCCAGACAAGAGGGGAGAGCGACGACATCTGCAGAGCTAGTGATTATCAAAATGATTGAGTACGCAAAGTGAAAACTAAGCAACTTCAGACTCTATCGGGGGGATAAGGCAAGAATTTTCTTGACACTCTGTTCCTGTTTCCTAAAACGAGGTTGTAACAAGCCACAAATGGCATGATTAGTAACACAGGGGAATGTGAGATGCAGCTTTTCAAATATGCGTCGTTATTAGTGACGACATTTCTGCTTTCTATCAGTTCGGTCTCGGCTCAAGACTTATACCGAACGATCGATGTCATCCCACTTTCTGAAAACTGCGACTGGGCAGTTGCCCCTGATTCTACCGGAGTCGTTTTTTCAACCACTGATGGTGGTGTAGCTGATTATCTCGTTGGCATCACGACTGATGCTGGTTTTAGTTCAGCTGTGGTTTCTGTCTGTAATGCTGACTCTATCATGCAGCAATCAGGTGATTCCGGTCTCGCTCTAGCGTTACCCGTCGCCTTGCGGCGAAATAATGAAATTGCATTTGCAATGGAAGTAAAGCTTGACCCGTTTGCCGACCCTCCTCCAGGAGGAAATCGGTCAAGCTATTCATCGGGGAGTTGGTTGGATGACGAGATCATGGCCATGTATGTTGGAATTGTTTTCGCATCCACCCCGCTTGTTGGGGTGGGGGGGGGAGTGTGTTGGGCGGGAGGTGAGCCGGTAGAGTTTGGGGTGGATGTACCAGAGGGTGAACAAAACAAGAACGACAAATTGCACCCGTTGATCGACGCGTTGCCAGTCATCAATAGCATCGGACCCGGGCGACAGTGAAATTCGTTCAAGCCTTCTGCAACTTGAGTGGCGAATCGGTGTGGCGTGGGACGCTGTGCTAGCGGGCGATATCGAGGCTATTGACCAACATGTCGAGATGGAGGAAATGGCGAGAGATGATGGAAAACATTTGTTCTAAATTGCGAACAGACTTCCACTAATTAAATCGACTCTCGATTGAGCCCAATGAATTGCAAACTATAAAGTTGAGCGTTTAGCGACGCTTGCCGGTCCCACCGCCGTGCTTGGCATCCAGCCACAGCACAAAGCAGGACAGCACAAACCGCAAACCGTCTACAACCTCGAAGTCCAAGGACAACACGTCTTCAGGGTCACAAGCAATGGATTGCTTGTGCATAATGACTGTCCAACAAGAACAGGATGTAGTGCGGAAGCTCAAAAGGACCCCTGATGTACCGGAAGTGAGTCCACGAACTCCGGTTGGCCATCGTGGAAAGCCAATCAATGTCATTCCAGGAACGAATAAACCAACTACAATTAGCGGTCGAAAGTACACTGGTCACGCACTCGACTGTATGCAAGAGCAAGGACTAACGCCAACGGTAATTGAAGACACAATTTCACGAGGTACGCCAACTCCGAGTCGCGGCGGCACAACGGTAATCAAGACGGATCAAGCAGGAGTCGTTATCAACAGTGCTGGTGATGTCGTCACCGTTTATCCGCAATAGTCTAGGGAGCGACCGATGAAGTTAGAGATTCGATGTAACGAAGGATTCATTTCAATTGAAGTCTTGGAGTACGAAAACTGCTCTGCCGAAACATCAGAAGACGCGAACTGGTTGTCGTGTTACGTCGCTATCAAAACAGACGCGTTTTCTGGCGAATACCAGGCTTCTTTTATGACGGAAGATTTCATGGATTTTCAAAAACAGCTTGCTGCTGTCGTTGAGTCCCTGGAGGGTTCAGCCCGTTTTGAAACGATGGAGAATGCACTTCAGTTTTCTGTGGAGATGAAATCAAACGGTGAGGCTGCGATAATGGGTCATGCAAACGCAGTCAACGCGCCGAGGACAGTTCTATCATTTTCTATGACCAGCGACCAATCTTGCATCACTGAAACGAATGCGCAGTTGCAAGCCATTACTACAACATTTCCAGTCAAAACACTTTAGTGTTGAACCGCCACCTGACGCAATTGACTACCCCCCCCCAGTCTTTGCACCAGGTTGAGCGAGAGAATTGGGGTGGGTGAAGTGACGGTGTCCTTCCGGCGTAGGTTCCGCCTCAGCCTTCAGAACACATCCGTTTTATTCGCTGGATCGTGGTGATTTTGTTGCGGCCGGTGAGCGTTTAGCGACGCTTGCCGGTCCCACCGCGGTGCTTGGCATCAAGCCACAGCACAAACCGCAAACCGTCTACAACCTCGAAGTCCAAGGACAACACGTCTTCAGGGTCACAAGCAATGGATTGCTTGTGCATAATAGTTGTCTCGATGAAATCGGAAAGCTTGCTGATGACACCGCAAAGAAGATTTTTGGGAAGGGCCCAAATAGAGGATTCACCGGTCAGTTTGGCAAACTTGATCCGAACGACATCAGGTTCTCTCAAAATACTGCAGGTGGTCGTGGTCGTGGTCGCGCATCACAACTACGCGATTCGATGAAAGATGGATGGAACGGGCCAGCAGTTGATGCTATCCGAACGCCGGACGGAATTACGACAATCGACAACACGCGTATCGCGGTTGCTCGTGAACTCGGCATTCCAGAAGTTCCAGTTAAGGTTCGTCTACCAAGTGATCCACTTCCGAAATCCATGTTGGGGTGTTTCGGTGACGCGAACACTTGGGGGGAAGCGTTACTTCACCGCACAGGTCGTCAACGTCCGCCATTAGGGCCAACTGGCTCGCCAATGATCCCGCGAATACCAAACAGCAATTAGGGAAATTTCGATGAGCAAACAAATTGAATATCTGGAACCTTGGATTGTGCCTGGGCAATACGCTGACAATCTCGTAAAAGAACTTGAGCGAGAAGTGACCGAAGGTCACGCGCTCTGGAAAGTCGGGACGCGAGCGATAGCGCGACGATCCGATAGCGACGATGTTTTGTTCGAGATCAAAAGCGATCAAGGCAAATATGCGGTCGTTCACCTAACTTGGAGTGGCGAACCGGAACCCGATACGCGCTGGCCTAACACTCGAGTCTTTGCGACGATTGAATCATGGACTGATGAGTGCATGAAAACGGATCACGCTGAGTTTATTCGATCAGGCGAATAAAACCACTGCCGGCATAGCGACGTTGCCAAATCGAAACCGGGTTCAAGCGGGCGGAAGAGACGTGACCCCACCGGGCTATCGGGGGAAGCTTGTCGAACTACCGGATGGAGGACGGGTTGGGCTTCGACCAGTTTCAGGGTCGGCTGACAAATCTCCGTCTATGGACGTGAACATCCCCGGTATCCCTGTTAAGAAAATCCATTTTGAACCATGAGAATCCAATGGACATACCGCAGCAATTCCTGATTGAGATCATCGACGAGGCGAAGGCCGATGAAGTTGGCCTCTGGTTTATCATTGGCCGACTTCGTGATGACCTTGGGGTAGAGGACTCTGTATTGCTTCAAGTAGCGACTCTCCAATGCGTCAGTCAACTTCTTGCTTCGGGAGCAGTCGTGGCTGGGTACTATAGGCCCGACAGTAGCGGTATCGAAGTGTGGGACATGGAGCCGGAAAGGGTTGTTTCTCGCATTAAGCAAGCATGGAATGCACTAGGCCGAGAACCCGACATTGGTGAAATCGTCGTAATCATCGGAAATGACTGCGATGCTTCACGTTGAACGAATTCGGTTTGGCAGGCTGTGCCGGTTTGAATGGTTGCAGCTTGGCCGGTTGAGCAGGCCTCCACGGCTTGAACACCGGCACGCCTAACGGCGGATTGGTTGTCTACTCATCAGGCAACGTGGGCGGTAGGATCTACCTGTCGATGCCCGAGATGGGGGTTGAGGGGTACGGTGAGGTGATCTCGATTGGCAACTCACCCTAGATTGCCAGCGGGCCGGGCTGTGTGGTGACGGGGCGTTTCAGGCATGTCAGCGATGATGTGCTCAGCGTGCGTCTGAGCGATCAGCCGGCCGCACTGGGCGTGACGGCCCAGCATCCAGTCTATTCGCTGGATCGCGGTGATTTTGTTGCGGCAGGTGAGTTGTCAGCCGGTGAGCGTTGAGCGACGCTTGCCTGTCCCACCGCGGTGCTTGGCATCTAGCCACAGCACACAGCAGGCCAAAAAACAACAGCAGATTTGAAAAGACTCACTTTCACCCCAGTGGTTAAAGTCTTATTGCCCAGCAACAGCATAAACAAGAATTCCGCCGCTCGGTGCAGAGCGACAGGGCCGCGAAAGTTAGCTGTAGCGTAAAACCACACCTTGAGGTGTGGTTTTTTCTAAGCAACGCGAAGCACTCGCGATGCTAATCTGGTGGATAAGTATCAAAACGCGTAAAACTGACTTGCTGCTTCCTTAGGCCAGTTGTCCCGTCTGAACGGTAAACATAAACCTCGAGCTTTACCCCTCGCACTATCCCAATATCGGGATTTCGTTTCAAAAACGCTAGCATCTCCTGATGGACTTTTCTGATGGCTTTTTCATTGTGCCAACGCGTGCTGTTGGTCTCAAAGGCCACACCAAACGGCTGCGCGCTAATGGTGACGCCATCGATCTCGTGTCTGTGGGTATAGACGTCTTCCCTTTCGCCATTTGGATATTCAATGGTGCCGGAAACACGTCTGGGGATTATTTCATTGAGTTCTCCATCTTGCATTTTGGTTAGATCCCAACCTTTGATGTGCAAATTGGAGATCACATAGTAGCGTTGCGAATAAATTACAGGCAAAACGAGCCAGTAAGTAAGCGCGGCTAACAAGGGAAGTGCCAGTAAGGTTTTGAGACTAAAACGCAATGCTATAACTCCAGAAGCCGAGCACAAATCCGATGCGGAATGCTCTTCAACCGCCGGCAAAAGCATAAACAAAAACCCCGCCGCTCGGGGCAGAGCGACAGGGCGGGGCTGTATTAGGTTGAGCACAACTCAGGGGCAAAACCTGAAAGCTAAATGGCAATATTGCCAAAATTCTTTTGCTGGCCGGATGTTCCAGCTCGAAGATATAAGCGAAGTTGATCCCGACGAGGTGCCGGGTTCGGCAGTGGCGCAGCCTTGAGATGGCTACTTTCCGCCACTGATCTTTTCAAACAATTCTGTCGCTCTTTTCTGCCCTTCCGCTAATTGGTCGGGCGTGAGCTGGTTCGCGGCAGCGGTTGGCCTTGTTTTTTCGCGGAAACAAGAGGCCGGGCGTTACTGTTTTTCTTGCAAGGCGCAGCGTCAGCCGGTTGGCATCGCGGCAGGCTTGTTCTTTACCGCCTTCTGGTGCCGTATCGATTGATGTAGTCAGCAGCCCGCTTTTTTGCTCCGGCCAACATGCCGTTACGCTTGTTGCCAAGCGCCACCTCGGTGTCATGTAACCAAATAGTAAAGCCTTTGTGACCGATTTTACAACCAACCGCATACCAAGCGTACGCTTCTACCAGGTCCTGTGGCACGCCGATTCCATCCTCGTTCATTGCACCGATGCGCCCAACTGCGTCCACATGTCCTTGCTTGGCTGCCTTCAGATACCACTCTGCGGCTTCCACCTGATCCTGCAGCACACCTTCGCCGCGGTAGTACATTCCACCTAGCCTGTATTGCGACTCGGGATACCCCCGTTCCGCTGCCACGCGATACCACTTCACAGCCTCCACCGCATCTGGTGTCACACCAATGCCATCGGCATACATTTCCCCCAGCGTCATCTGAGCATCCGCACTCCCACCCTCCGCTGCTGTTCTTGTTTCGTCAAAATCGGGAACCTCCGCCTTTAGAGAATTCCTCCAAGACTGGATTTTCCTCGAAGATGGATCTTCAGAGCAGCCACCCAACAACAATAAGAACGCAGCCAGAAACTTGATCAGTCCCATGCCAACCTCAGTGGAGTAACAGTTTTCAGGCGAGCAATCAGAGAAAGCCAACGCAAATCCAGCAGATTTAAAAAGATGCTCGTTCACCCAGGTGGTTAAAGGTTTATTGGCCGCAACCAGCATAAAGCAAAACTCCGCCGCTCGGGGCGGGGCGACGAGGCGGGGCTGCAATAGGTAGAGTTTCGACCGACCCGCTACGTCCTACGCTACGGCAGCTCAGTCGCGGCTCCGCATCGCTCCCTCGAGCCTCCTGTGGACGATGATACTCGACGCTAGGGCTCCTCCCTCTTGCTAGCCGACAACAGTACGACACGTAAGCCAATGGTACCGTTTCGGCCCTGCGAATCGATAAACCGAGCCACCACCGATCCATAATCGGCTGGGGTACCAAAGCACCCGCCAAGGCCCTGACGGGCTGATCCCGGCACCGACTCAACACTGGTAAAGGGGTGACTGCTAGGCTCTCCTAACTCCCAATCCAAGCTCCACTCCCAAACATTCCCGTGCATATCATATAGCCCCCAGGCATTGGGCTTCTTGCCACCCACTGGATGCGTTCTTCCTCCCGAATTCGCGGCATACCACGCATAAA
>Ga0315331_10004290_pt1 | contig 10763 bp, 10 predicted proteins | sample M160m34915metaG_FD_203456 | JGI IMG/M metagenome (GOLD analysis project Ga0315331, IMG submission 203456) | Ammonia-oxidizing marine archaeal communities from Monterey Bay, California, United States - M1 60m 34915 | ecosystem: Environmental > Aquatic > Marine > Intertidal zone | place: USA... | reverse complement strand
GGTACCTTTTATCAGAATTCCCAATGCCACAGAAGGTGATATTCAGAAAGCCACCGATATCGGCGCACTCGGCTTAATAGTACCTATGGTGGATACGGCCGAAAAAATGGAGCAGGCAGTGCATTTCGCAAAATACCCACCAGAGGGCCGTCGCAGCCAGGGCGGAGGACAGTATGGTCGTCTCTGGGGCAGTGACTATCGTCAAACTTGGAATGACAACCTTATGGTCATTGCCATGGTAGAAACCCTAATCGGTGTTGAAGCCTCAGCTGAGATCGCCGGGGTGGATGGGGTTGATGCTGTCTTCGTTGCCAGTGGTGATCTAGCAAGCTTCAGCGGCAAGCGTCAAGGGGATCCTGACTATGAAGCATTGGTTGATAAAATAAAATCGGACACTGAGTCTGAAGGAAAAATTGTTGGTGGCCCCTCTGCCTGGATACAAGAACGGGAAGGCTATCAATTCTTCCAAGGCCCAAGTACCGGCAGCCTGATTCGAATTGGTACCCGTGTAGCTCTGGAAGAAGCCGACCCATGTCGCTACTTACCTTCCGGCGCCACACCTGTGGCCGGCGAGAACCCCTGTCCTTAGTTCAGGTTTTCAAAAAACCGATCCAAGAATAATTTGGATCGGTTTTTTTATGGACAGAAATTATTCTCCAGGCACTAAATTCCCAGCTACGTAAACACTCTCCATAGAATGGGAATTACGAATATCTTCCGCCGGGTTTTCCGTAAGCACTGAGAAATCACCCCACTTGCCTGGCTCTAGGGTCCCGATATCTCCCATGCCGATGCAGTCGGCTGCCACGCCAGTTGATGCTCGTATAGCATCCAAAGGGGTCAAGCCAGCATCTACCATCATATGCATTTCCATATGTTCAAAATAACCCTGGAATCGTGCTGGAGGTCCTGTATCGGTACCCATGGCAATTCTTACACCGGAGCTATATAAGGTACCTACGTTACTCATTGCTGTCGGTAATTGTGCTTTATACGCTTGTGCAGAGCGACTTCCTGCTATCCGAGACATACGTTCTGGACTAGAGAGTTCAGCGATAATTTCAGGCTCCACTTCTTTGAGGAAGTAAGGATCTTCGAAAAAATCTGGAACGCTTTCGTAAACAAACGTTGAAACTTCTCGAGTTAGGGTGGGGATATAACAAGTATCACTGGCTATCACTTTATCAATAAATTCGCGGTCTACAGCTAAGTCACGAACACTATGAGCAATAATGTCAGCATTAGCATCTAGCATGAATTTCGCATCATTAAGATAATAGAGATGAACTGCTACCGGCAATCGACGAATATGGGCTTGATCAACCAATGCTTCAAAAAATGGCCGTGACATTTTTTCGCTGGCACCAAGATTGTCATCGATGCGCACTTTGATGAAGTCGGCACCCATATCAGCATTACGATTAACTTCATCGCGAATGGCCTGCTCAGAATCTCCAACAACGACACTACCTGCTACGTAGATTCGAGCTCTATTCAAGCCATTGTCAAATTGTTCATTGCGCAAATCAAAGCCTTCCACTTGGTCACCGCCCAAACTATTCACAGCCGTAACACCATACCTCGCATAAAGTCCTAGCTGTCTAAGCAGGTTGTTTCGGGTATATCCCCCATTTCCATTGAGCCCAACTGTCGCGCCTACATGTCCATGCGCATTGATAAGCCCCGGCATGATATATTTGCCTGCAACGTCGATCACTTCGGTGCCTGGCGGCAGAGTCACCGCTGACCTGGGACCTACCGTCCGGATACGGCCATCAGTAATTACTAGAACACCATCTTCTAAGGGTTCAGCTTCCGTCCCATCAATAATGGTTGCGCCAACAAAAGCAATCGTGCCCTCGTTAGCCACAGCGAGAATACTGAAAACCCAGAAGCCGAATAACGCTAAAACACTTATTATTGCTTTTCTCATAGTGACTGCCTCCTTCTAGTTATTTGAGAGGATTATGAACGGAAAATCAATAGAATGCGGATACGATTCCAGTATCCTCCATGCAGAAGCTGATGTGGGATGCATAATTGCATCTCAACCCGAGAATTAAATACAAAAAAACCCACACTCGGTGGGTTTTTTTTGTATGGCGCACCCGAGAGGATTCGAACCTCTGACCCCCTAGTTCGTAGCCAGGTACTCTATCCAGCTGAGCTACGGGTGCTCATTTCTTCTTGATCAGGCTCTATTCGAACAAATTTAGAGCACTAAGTTCAACAATAATTCAAACAAATAATTGAGACTAAGGGTCAATTAAAGCCCTTTTTAAGAGGGCGGTATTATAGCGAAATTACTGATTTTTCATAGTGATAAGTCTATTGATGGACTCTCTTGGTTTTCAATCGATATTAGGCTGTAATATGCTTCAGGAAACTTGTTTGAGAAAACCAAATGCGCTCAATTGAAGCTCTAGAAAATCGAATAATAGGATTGGTTACATTAATGCTAGTTGCCATCGTCCTATTTTTTAGTCCGATCACTCAAGGAGATTATGAAGATGGAGTAAATGCTGCTTTTAATGGTGATTTTGATACGGCTTATCTCGAGTTTTTGACTGCAGCACAAGATGGCCTGGATCTGGCTCAATACAATTTGGGGATCTTATACTTCACTGGGCAGGGAGTATCTCAAGATTTAGAGCAAGCCTTTAGATGGACTGAGGCGGCGGCTAACCAAGGTCATTTAAATGCTCAGTTTAATTTAGGCAGTCTATATTTGGAGGGCCAAGGCACCCGCCAAAATGATGTATTGGGCATAGATTGGTTTGCCCGTGCAGGGCACAGTGGCCATCCCAGCGCTGCGTTCGCTTTAGCGAAAATGTACCAACAAGGCGATCCGATTCCTAAGGATTTAATTCAGGCCTACGCCTGGGCAGCCAAAGCGGAAAATAACGATCACGATGAGGGAACCACACTAAAAGAAGAAATTGCGAGTGAGCTTAATCCGGCTGAACTCAGCCAGGCGCGACGACTTTTTGCTACTTGGCAAATAGCGCCCCCTCTGCCGGATTTACCAAGTCAATAACCTTACTGTCTCAGCCAAGGATACTGGCAATCAGAGTTTTTTACGTCCAAAAGAATCGCTAAATAGAACCTAATGGCTTATACAGAAAGTTATTTTCCGCATAAGAGCAAAGACAGAAGCTCTTTCTACGTTTTATTAATTTGTTGCTTGCTGTTCTCGCTCTAGCTTAGCTTGTGCATTCTTCATTAAAATATCTAGCCATGCATCCCAGCTTTCCGGATCCACAAAGGGGTGTAGATCTCCATCTTCACGCTCTTGTAAAATTTCATAGCGCTCAAATATTTCCCCGGAGCCAGGATGATTTGGGATATTTACCTCAATATTTTCCAATTGCATCAAACGCTCAATGCTATTGATATACATTTCCGTGCGTTCGACTCCAGAAAAGTTAAGGCCTGCACCACCAAATAAAACGGCATCATGAGGATAACCATTATCATAAACAGTAAAGCGAGTAGAAATAACGCCAGGCGTATGCCCGGGGGTTTGCATAAAGCGCAGTCGGGTGCGCCCAAGGTTTAAGGTACTGCCATCTGAAACAGATAAATGTCGAATTGGTGTAGGATATTCTTGATACTCCGCCGGCTCAGTCGTCATATTCCAATCCGCTTCAGTCATCATAACCACTGAACCGAATTCTTCTTGAAAGCGACGTGCTCCACCGATATGGTCATAGTGTGCATGGGAGACAATCACATAACGAATATCATCAGGATCAAATCCGAGTTCTCTTATTCCATCTATTGCAATATCTGTTAAGTCCCCATATAGCGAATCAAACAAAATTAAGCCCTGATCCGAGACTAATAGCCAAGCAGAAACCCACCTCGCTCCGACATAGTAAAGATTATCAAAAACTTGGAAAGGTACGATTCTTTGAACTTCAGGATTATCCCTTTCGCTTAGCTCCTGAGCACTAACACCATAAGGCAGTAACAGCACTACTAGAAAAAATACTGCCTTTCTACTTAGATAATTCATAAAAAATCCTTATGGAAACTATCTTGCTGAGTTGTAACGATCATTAAAGTAACGATCTAATTCATTAAGTTCTTGTGTTCTGAATTGAGCTCCCTGCTTTACTTCAACACCGATTATCTGATGAGTTTCCTGTTCAATGTCATATACAGGCCATTGTGGCAATTCATTGTTATTCGGTGTGCCGGATCGTGCGAACTCTACCCAGTAATCATTCATTAGTTTAGCGATTTCCCAATCTTCATCTCTTGTTTCGGAAGGCAAAGTATTAAAGACATACATTAACTCCATTGCATGAGGTGAACGTTCTTCAGGATTACCAAGATTGCGAGTAAATAAATACATGTAGCTGTCTTCATTCGTCCGTGCCATAGCATTAAGAATTTCGCGAGTTGGACGAGCAAACCAAGAATCAGTATTGTAATCCACTTCAATGTTGTAAACATTTTCATCACTATCCGCAACATACATGTCTAAGAGACTTCCCGCATGCTCTCCGAATTCCTCAACTCTTGCTGCACGCTGTTCTTCAACAGTTTCAAATGTGCGACCTGGGCGAATAAAGAATAGTCCTTCTCCGTCATTAACACCTGCGATTAATGGCACTGCGTTATGAGATCCTTCAGCAAATATTTCCGCCGGAGATTTTGGGAAAATATGACCATCAACAATGAGTGAAACACCGTAAATGCCGAGATTCATTTCCATGAGCTGTGCCGCAGTGAGGTTGCGCATATTTTCTAACTGATCAGTACCACTAACTCCGAGTTCATCTAGTTTTGTGTTAATAGCTCCCTCGCCACGCGCTTCAGCGCTTGCAGTCATACCATTGTGAGAACTTAAATTGGTAACGTTGTAAGAAGTAATCCAGGTACTCTGTGATATTGCTTTGTGAAAGAGCCCTTTTGCCAACGGAGTGGCTAACAATGAGTAAACACTGCCGCCGCCAGCAGACTCTCCGAAGATAGTTACATTGTTTGGGTCACCACCAAATCCAGCGACATTGTCGCGAACCCATTCCAATGCGGCAATATGATCAAGAATACCGTAGTTTCCAGAAACGCCTTCCGGTGATTCTGCAGAAAGTGCCGGATGTGCCATCCAACCAAATGCATTCATGCGATAGTTAACTGAAATAAGAACAACTTCATTTAGCGCAAATTGTTCACCGCTGTATATGGAGATACTGTTAGCACCGCTTGTCCAACCCCCACCATGAATCCATACCATGACTGGCAGGTTTGCTTGGGCAGATTCTGCTTTAGTCCAGACGTTTAGATACAGACAATCTTCGCTCATATAGCGAGTGCCTAGCTGCATACAGGCAGGAGGCTGATTAGAGGCTTGTCTTACACCCTGCCAGGGAGTTGGCGGTTGCGGAGCCCTCCATCGCAAATCGCCTACCGGTGGCGCCGCGAAAGGAATACCGAGAAATGCCTGCACGCCACTTTCTAAAGCAGTCCCGACCACCTGACCAGACGTGAGCATGACAGGTTCTTCAATTGCATAACTTAACGAAGTAAGTGAAAAAAGCACACTTGTTAAAAGTCCCTTAAATATTTTCATAGAGATCACCTATATGATTCTTTACGCTGAAGTATTGAGCGAAGTTTATTCTGTTTTTTACAGCACTTTCGTAGTTATTTTTGCTGTTAAGCAAGCTGAAGTTCTTATATACGATATTTCTTGCGTTTAAAACTGCTTTTCTAATTAACCTAGGCTTAAATCCTTAGCTTTATGATGCGGCGTCACAGTGAGTACATCCTGTTCATTTTAATCTTGTGAACTTACCACCGAATTAAATTCAGCCTAGTAAGAACGTGGTAAGCCTAACTCGTGCTCTGCAACAAAATTTAGAATCATCTCCTGAGAAATTGGCGCTAGCTTCATTAATCGTGCTTCACGCCAATAACGTTCGACATGATATTCCCTGGCATAACCAAAGCCGCCATGGGTTTGGATGGCACAATCTGCTGCATAGAACCCGGCTTCCGCGGCTAACCACTTCGCCATATTGGCTTCTGCTCCACAGGGAAGATTGTTATCCAATTTCCAAGCGGCTTTTTTAATCATCAGCTCAGCCGCGTCTAATTTCATCTTAGCCTCTGCGAGCGGAAAAGATATCCCTTGGTTTTTCCCTATAGGTCGATCAAATACAACACGCTCATTGGCATACTGTACTGCTCTTCGCAAAGATGCCTTGCCTATTCCTAAAGACTCAGCAGCGATTAAAATGCGCTCTGCGTTAAGGCCGTCTAGCAAGTATCTAAAACCTTTACCTTCTTCACCCACCCTATCTGCCACCGAAACTTTTAAGTCATCGTAAACCACTTCACAAGTTCGAACTGCATTTCGTCCTAATTTTGGAATGGGTGAAATCGAAACTTCAGGTTTTTGCAATTCTGCCAGCAGCAAAGTCATACCGTCTGTTTTACGCTCTACTTCATCTTTAGTCTGGGTTCGCACTAGCAATAAAACTCTCTCCGATTCTAGAGCCTTAGTAGTCCAAACCTTTCGCCCTTTTACTACGTAATGATCACCTTCTAGACGAGCAAAAGTTTCGATTGAAGTAGTATCGCTGCCCGCATTCGGCTCCGTCACGCCAAAGGCAACATGTAACTCACCAGTTGCGACTGGAGGTAGATACTTGTCCCGCATGGCTTGTGAACCATGTTTCACGACCGCGTGCATACCAAAGATAGACAGATGTACGGGTGTCGCGCCATTCATTGCTGCACCTGATGCAGCGACTTCCTCTAAAACTATCGCCGCTTCTTGTAATCCTTTGCCTGCTCCGCCATATTCCTCCGGTATTGCTATACCTAACCAGCCAGCCGCGGCCATAGCATGATAGTAGTCATCGGGGAACTCGCCTTTTCGATCATGCTCTTCCCAATAGTCATCTGGGAAACCAGAACAAAGTTTGCGAACAGAATCTCTAATGAGCTTATGTTCTTCTGTCTCTATAAAATCCATAAGTGAATTTTGAACTCTCTAGTTGATCTCTTTGGCTATACGAGCGGCTATTAAAAGGACTTTCTTGGCATGCTGCAAATGAGGAACATCGACCATTTGCCCTTTAAATTTGAATGCCATTTTACCGTGTTTCTGGTTTTCTTCGAAGGCGGCAATTAACTCTGAAGCTTCTTCAATTTCCGCAGAACTCGGCGTAAAGGCAGCGTTTACAATTTCAATCTGTGACGGGTGGATAGTGACCTTTCCTGTATATCCCATATCGGCAGCTGCTTTGCATTCCTGTGCCAAGCCCTCTTGGTTCTTGATATCAACATACACTGCATCAATAGGCTGAGCATTTCCTGCAATAGCTGCTAGAAGGCAAGTAGATCGAACAAAGCTAAACACCTCAAGGTAGTTGCCTTGCGCATCGCGCTTCGCTTTTGCCCCCAGCGCTCCTGACAAATCTTCAGCACCCCAGGTAACCGCATCGACTCGATCATGTTTTGCCATCGCCGGCAAGTTAAAAACAGCCTCAGCCACTTCTGTGCCGATCAGCAATAGGGAAACAGCACCAGGAACAGTTTCTAGATTCTTTTCGATCTCTGTAACAACTGAAGCGATAGCATCCACATCTTGAAGCGTCGCGATTTTAGGGAGCACCAATCCGTCTGGTAGCACTTCCATAATGGCGCGTAAATCATCCTCTCCCCAAGGTGTGTCCTGAGGGTTTATCCGGACTAAACATTCTTGTATCCCGAAATCTGTTTCTGTAATCCAGTTACAAACATGATCTCGAGCAGCTGCTTTATTTTCGGGAGTAACAGAATCCTCTAAATCAAGAATCAAAGAATCTGCATTTGTGGCGAGAGCTTTCTCAAACATACGATCGTTGCCACCTGGCACAAAATGCAAGGATCGCCTCAAGCCTTTCGCCCCTGGCACAGGAGTATTACCCATAATTACTCTCTTTATTCTCGGTTCACAGAATTAATGTTACGATTAAATTCTGGTTAAGCATATACTAGAAAAATCGTTATTCCGGTATTCGCAACATCATACCCTTCCTAAGACATTCGCAAACAACCTCATCTCTTTGGTTAATCCCAGTATGCTGAAACCAAACAATACCACGATCCCGTTTTGTTTTTGATTCTCGTTTATCACTAATTTCTGTAGTTACGCGTACTGTGTCCCCAATGAAAACCGGATTCGGAAATTCTGTTTTTTCCATACCTAAATTTCCAATAGTTGTGCCTAAGGTTGTGTCTCCCACCGACAACCCAATAACTAATCCTAAGGTAAACAAGCTGTTTACGATAATCTGCCCATGCTGAGTATTTTTTGCAAACTCAACATCCAGATGCAGTGGCTGAGGGTTATGAGTCATCGTAGTGAACAAAAAATTGTCCGTTTCCGTTATGGTTCGATGTGGAAGGTGTTCGAATTTCATGCCAATTTCTAACTCTTCAAAATATTTGCCTGCCATGATTGTAATAGTCCTTTGGATTAGCAGCCTAAAACTAAACTTATTTGGGACCGCGATGGTAAAACGTCATCATTTTAGTAGCAACTTATAGCCGCATCTATTAAGTTCTCTTGTCTGATAATTCATCAAAAATTTACCAGGTAATAATCTGACATGAATATAGATACTTCTAACTATAATGAATGGATAGGAAGATCTGAATCTTCCAACGACCTTTTAACCTTGGCCCCACTAAAAGGGTTAGCGGCTACGCTTGATAAAAAGAAGGTGGATTTTTCACCAGGAGATAAAATACCCTCTCTATGGCACTGGCTTTATTTTCTAAACCCAGCAAAACAATCAAACCTAGCAAATGATGGTCATGCTGCGCGTGGGAATTTTCTACCTCCGATTCCCCTTCCTGGGCGAATGTGGGGCGGTAGCCGTTTCGAATTCCATAAGTCATTGCATGCAGGTGAAGAAATACAAAGAAAATCCACAATCAAAAGCATTGTTATAAAAGAAGGGCGTAGCGGACAGCTTGCTTTTGTTACTGTCTGTCATGAGATAGGAAAAAAAGGAGAGATAGCCATTTCCGAAGAGCATGACATTGTATATCGTAATCATGCAAAGCCAAATAAAATGATCCCCTCAGGAAATATCGCTCCCACTGAATCTGACTATGCAAAAACTATTGTACCTGACTCTATTTTATTATTTCGTTATTCAGCACTGACATTTAACGGCCATCGAATTCATTATGATAGGGAATATGTTACTAATGAAGAAGGTTATCCTGGGTTATTAGTTCATGGACCGCTTTTAGCAACCCTCATCGCGGATCTAGTTAGTGAGCAGTTCCCAGGGAAAAACCTCACCCGTTTCGAATTTAAGGCCATGAATCCAGTTTTCGACTTAAATGCATTCCATGTATGCGGTATAAATCCTAATCAGAATGGGCAGCTAGAGCTTTGGATAAAAGACCATGCTGATGTGCTTTGCATGAAAGCGAGCGCCACACTTGTTTGATTCAAAAATGAGTAACATAGCTCCATTGGACGGCATCACCGTACTTTCTTTCGAGCATGCAATTGCTGCCCCATTATGCACTCGTCAACTGGCTGAACTTGGGGCCCGGGTCATAAAAGTAGAAAGACGTGGAGCTGGAGATTTCGCGCGCTATTATGATGAGCGTGTTAAGGGTCAATCATCTCACTTCATTTGGACAAATCGTTCCAAACTCAGCCTCACGCTGGACATTAAGCACGAACAATCCTACTTAATATTAGCAAGGCTACTTAGTCAAACCGACGTACTGGTTCAAAATTTAGCTCCGTCAGCCATGAGAAAAATTGGCTTAGATTATGAATCACTTCAAGCAAACCATGAGAAACTCATTGTTTGCAATATCTCCGGCTATGGCCCCGGGGGACCCTATCAACATAAAAAGGCTTATGATCTATTAGTGCAGGCTGAGGCTGGCTTCCTTTCAGTTACGGGTACTGAAGAGCATATGGTTAAGGCTGGTATCTCAGTTGCAGATACCGCAGCTGGTATGCACGCTTTTTCGGCGATACTCGCAGCAATTATTCAGCGAGGAAAAACCGGCAAGGGAAGCCGTATTGATATTTCAATGCTAGAGGCTATGGTCGAGTGGATGGGATTCCCTTTGTACTATGCTTATGATGGCGCACCTCCACCTCCCAGAAGGGCCGCTGATCACGCCAGCATCTATCCTTATGGCGTCTTTAAAACTGGCGATCACAAAATTATTTTAATTGGCTTACAAAACGACAGAGAGTGGGAAGCTTTTTGTAAATATGTCCTAGCGAAACCAAACTTAATTAAAGATTCTCGGTTCTCCACCAATGCCTTGCGCTCTGAAAATCGAGATACCCTTAAGGAAATCATTCAGGCCCTATTTTCTACTCAAACATCTGACCAGATAAGTACTAAATTAGATGACGCACAGATCGCGTTTGCCAATGTGAATGACATGAAATCTGTTTGGAACCACCCCCAACTCGAGGCTCTAGATAGATTTGTGGCGACCTCCACTCCGGAGGGAATAGTCTCGAGCCTCAAGCCTCCGACAAATAATAGTGAATATGAGCCCACATTATCGGGCATTCCAGCTGTGGGCGAGCATACAAAGAAAATTCTCAAAGAATTACAGTTTAGCAATACAGAAATTGAAGAATTTGTTGCCAATAAGGTAGTTTAACCTCAGAAAGACTATTCTTTAGACGAATACCGCTGTGGTATCATGCGCGCGAAATTGAGAACACGGAGGGCTGGCCGAGTGGCTGAAGGCGCGCCCCTGCT
>Ga0315331_10004289_pt1 | contig 10763 bp, 7 predicted proteins | sample M160m34915metaG_FD_203456 | JGI IMG/M metagenome (GOLD analysis project Ga0315331, IMG submission 203456) | Ammonia-oxidizing marine archaeal communities from Monterey Bay, California, United States - M1 60m 34915 | ecosystem: Environmental > Aquatic > Marine > Intertidal zone | place: USA... | reverse complement strand
CAATTCTGTCGGATCTTTTTTCTCGTAAATCTGTAGTTTTCTTTTCGTGGTCTCTGAGTTGTTGTTTTTGATGATCTAAGTTTTCTGTAATTCTTAGTAGAGATTCAGAAGTGGAATCTAATTCGGTCTTTTCTTTGCTTAACGTTTCTTGTGTCTTCGATATGTCTTCTGAGTTCTGAGTAATTAAATTGTCTAATTCTGCCTGTCGCTCATTGTTGAATTCGATCCTACTTTTTGAAGAGTTAATTTTATTCTGATTGTCTATTAATTGTTCTCTTCTCTTGGAGATGTCTCCCTCTAGTGAGGACAGTGAATTTCTAGCGTTAATGATGGCTTGTTCTTTTCCGCTGATCGAGTTCTGAGATTCAGTAATTTCGCCTGATAAGGATTGTATAGATGTGTTAAGTTCACTTCTTTCCGCATCAAATTCTTCGAACTTTCGATGACTGAAATGGGTGTCCAGTGTTTTCACGTCAACCAATAGCTCTTGATATCTTCTGGCTTTGCTAGCTTGACGGTTGAGAGAATTTATTTGTCTCTTAACTTCTTCAATAATGTCAGTTACCCTAAGTAAGTTAGCTTCAGTGTATTCTAATTTCCGAAGAGCTTCTCTTTTTTGAGATTTGAATTTTGTAATACCTGCAGCCTCTTCAAAAACAGTCCTTCGATCCTCGGGCCGCGAACTTAGCAAGAGATCGATTTTGCCTTGTTCCATTATTGAGTATGCGGTGCGGCCAATCCCAGTGTCCATGAGTAGTTCGTGAATGTCTTTTAACCGACAAATATTCCCGTTTATCCGATATTCAGATTTGCCATCTCTAAAAACTCTACGGGTTAAAGCCACTTCATTAAATTCGAGGCCTAAAATGTCTTCGCAGTCAGATAGAGTCAGAGTAACTTCGGCCATTCCCACTGGCTTCCTTTTATCCGTTCCATTAAAGATAACATCAGCCATTTCTCCGCCGCGGAGGGCTTTTGCTGATGTTTCTCCTAATACCCAACGGATTGCATCAACTACATTGGACTTGCCGCAACCATTTGGTCCAACAACTCCTGTTACACCAGGATGAAATTCAAATTCAGTGCGATTGGCAAATGATTTAAAACCGTGAAGTTTTAGCGACTTTAAGCGCATATTTTTTAATAGAATAAATTAAACTGTTAAGATTTGTAGATTTTATTGGTAAGCTTTGTGTTTGAACAGCTTAAAAGACGAAAATTCACAATATATGGGTATTGTATTGTTTTTAGAGCTCAACATATTGTATGTATAATGTCGATTGATTTTTCTTTAGTGTTCACTTTTTATATTAAGCAAGTTAGATAATTGATATAACTTAGGTTTTAATATTAGACATAGTTTAATGGTATAGAATGAGTTGCGGAAAGAGATATAAAAATTAAAGGAACCAAATTGAATCTCATCGTCATTTTTATTTTTAGCTTACTGATTTGTGTGGCTTGTGATCGGCCAAAAGCTACAAATGCAATTGAATTAGAAATAGCTGAAGAGCTTGAGGAGTTGGACATGAGTCCTGAGCCTATGCAACTTCCAAAAGTGCTTCCAGATCCTATAATTGATAAAAGCTCTCGAGTTACTTTTTTAGGATATCACCAGATCATTACGCGAGGTAATCCTGGGGAAATGAGGATAAGGGTAACAAAATTTAGATCTCAAATGCAGGCCCTCAAGGATGCAGAAATCCCAGTAATTTCTTTTCGTGATTACATGAAATGGAGAGATGGGACAAAAGAGATTCCTGAGAGTTGCGTCGTCATTACTATAGACGATGGGTATGATGATCTTGCGGATGTAGCTTTGCCCATACTTAAAGAATTTAAGTATCCTTTCACATTTTATCTGTATACAGACTTTTTGGGAGGAAGTGGAAGGACTTTGAACGATAAAGAGGTGAGGGCGTTAATCGAAGGAGGAGGTGAGTTGGGTAGCCATAGTGTGTCACACGATTTTTTAGTGAAGGCTAAAAGGAAGTTTAGGAATGAAAGTGATTATCAAGATTGGTTAGTTAAAGAAATTAAAGGCTCTAAGGAATCATTAGAAAAAAAATTCGGTGTAACTGTTAACAGTTTCGCTTACCCCTATGGAGAATATAATGAGAGCTTAGCAAAAAAAATTGCCGAGGCAGGTTACTCATCAGCGGTGACCGTTAATGGAGCAAAGTCTGGATATGAGACGCTCCTTTATGAATTGCCTCGTTACATAATTCACGGAAACAATGACATCAATTGGAAGGCAGGAACTAGTTTTAGAGGGAAAGGAGGATTGGTCGGCGCGCAAAATATAATTGGGAACAATGACAAAGCAGCGGGTAATGCGAGTCGGATCAAAGTTTGGCCGGAGAACGGGAAGGAGATTATAGACAGGCTGCCAAATATACTTGTAGATGTTTCTGCATATGTAGAGATTGAACCTGATTCAATTAGTATGAAAGTTAGTGGTTTCGGAGATGTTCCGGTTGCTTATGATGAAGATCGCGGAATTATTTCCTGGGAAGTTAAAAGTAAATTACGCGCAGCTAAATACATGGTAAATTTATCATTTAGGGAAATTAACAATAAAAAACGACATTTTGCGGCATGGTCTTTTTTAGTTAATCGTAATGTTTTTTATTTGCCTGATTATGAACAAAGGGTCGAAGCAGAAAGGTCAGAAAGGTTTGATGCGCCGAATAATGAAAGTACATCCAAGACATAAAAATGATTTCTTAGTTATTGTCATTTTGTTTGAGACGGCTCAAAATGTAATAATGAAAATCAGGCAAAGAAAGAAATCGATGAAATTCTACCAGATTAATATAGTGATCCTTGCCCTTTTAATGGCTGGATGTGGTATCAGAGAGCGGGCTCCAATTTCTTTATTGCCATCAATTGGAGTGAAGGGAGGGGAAGTTCATCCGTTAAATGTGGATTTTGCTGATTATCCTGATGAGGAAGGTAAAATCAGTAAGGAAATTGAATCAATAAAGACAGAGGACTATGCAATAAGAAAAGGTGATAGTCTTTGGAAGATTTCGAGAGATCGAAAGACTTCAGTTTCAATTTTGAGACAATTAAATGGTATTAGTGGTGATTTGATTAGAGAAGGTCAAGTGATCAAAGTGCCATTTGTTGAAGGTTTGGATTTAACAGAGGCTCCTAAGGAAATTGTTACAGAAGAGAAGCCAAAGGAAGTTGAAGCGAAGTCCCCTCAAGATTTACTTGGCGGTGATGGGAAAGAAGTAAAAACTCAAGAAAAGGAAGTGCCAGAGCTGCTTCCGATTCCTGAAGTTGAAGATGATTTTATCTTACCTATCCCAGAGAAGCCATAGTGCCAGAGCTGAGAATGGATTGTTTAACAGGGTTATCTGTACAGTAAAAATAAATTAATGATTAAATTATTAATCATTAAAGGTGCAAGCAGATCCTAGCTTTCGATTAATTAAATCTAGGAAGTAAATGAGGCGGTCGGTTCGAATGTATTTAATTGGTTTTGGATCAGCTTCTTTAATTTTTGGTGTTTTAGCTTGTTGGTTTTATTTGTCTAAAGGGAATGGTAAATCTGATCCTAACAATAAGAATTCAAAGGTCGTCTATCGCGACAAAGAGGTAGTCAAAAAAGTTTTGGTAAGAGAACCTCTTCCGAGTAAATTTGTTAATTATAAGAGCATTGATACGGCTCGACTGTGGAACGGAATTGATTCCAATTCTTTAATGAATGTTACTCAAGGTGCATTCGCATCACAAGAGAGGACAGATAGGAAAAGTTATACTTTTGATTTCAATGTCAATTTGCGGGTTCCGTTGCCGGTTAAAGATGCACAAGGGATCTTATCTATTAATCAAAACTTGAGCGAAATTGTTCCTGAGTTTGACGATATGATCAAGACGGGAAAAGTATCTGGTTTTTACTACAAATTGTATGATTTGAAAGCCAAAAGATTACAACAGTTCCTGACTCGATTAAATGCAGTACCTGATAGGCATAATTTTTATGACTGTGAGACAATACTTGAATTAGTTCATCCAAAAACTAAGAGGAAGGTTTTATTTATTCAGAGTGATATGGATGTTGTTTCAGACGGATCAGATGGAGATCGCATGCCGGAATATGATCAATACATAGCAGAGTCTACCAATTACCAGCCCTTCACTAGCTATGGTTGGAAAAAGCAAACAGACCAGCCAAATCCATTGCTTAAGAGATGGGAAAAGAAATTGAGTGATGAGAGTAACAGGCTTGCGCAAGGCGAATTGAGTTCTTCGAAAGTAAAAATATCAAAACAAAAAATTGAAACTTTGAAACGTGAAATTGCTGATATGAAAGCGCGAAGTTTTTTAATTGCTCGAGCTGATCCATTTATTGTCATCCCTTCTTGGATGAGATTGTATGCGAGTCAAAATAAATTCGCACCTTCTGTCGGCGATTACGTTGCAATAATTTTCGAAGGTAGAATTTTACCCGCGATTATTGGAGACACTGGTCCAACATGGAAATTGGGTGAAGCGTCATTGAGGGTTGCTAAGGAATTAAATTCTAATGCAACTTCTTACAAGCGGCCTGTAAGTGACTTAAAGGTCTCATACTTAATTTTTCCCCAAAGTGCAGATTCAGCTTCTGCGCCAGATATGGATAAGTGGTTTGATAAGGTTCAGTCGCTTTTGGGGGAGGTGGGAGGTCTTGGTGAAGGAGTTAAGCTATTTCGGTGGCCCAATTACTTTAATAAAAAAAAGGAGTAAAAGAATCAAAATTTTATAAATGATTTGTAAGAAGTAGTGAGGAAAGAGTATAAGTAATTTACAAATCGTAAAGTAATCACGAGATCATGCCAGAAGAGGAAGAGTCAAATCGCCCGAAATTAATAATTCCGGAATCTGAAGAGAATAAATCGCAGAACCGTTTATTGGTTCCACCTTCGGATCAAGAAAAAGAATCTGATGTGCCGAAACCTCAATTGATTACACCAATAGATCAAGCAGAGGAACCCCAAGCAGAGGAACCCCAAGCAGAGGAACCCCAAGCAGAGGAACCCCAAGCAGAGGAACCCCAAGCAGAGGAACCCCAAGCAGAGGACCCCCAAGCAGAGGAACCCCAAGCAGAGGAACCAGCTGGCTCAGTCAAAGTGGTTGAAATGAGCCCGCCAGTTAAGGAGGAAGAGGTGATTGGTCAATTGCCCCAGCCACAACAAGAGGATGATTGGATGAAGGATGCATACGAACAGGTCGCTGACGCGGACAGAGCGGCGGAGGTAATGAGTGAGTTAGGGAATGAACTTTCTTCTCCCGAACAAAACGTTGAACAGACAGTTGAACCCGTCTACCAAGCGCCAGTTGAACCCGTCTACCAAGCGCCAGTTGAACCCGTCTACCAAGCGCCAGTTGAATCTCCACTTATAGCCTCTCAGTTGGCTCCAACACCTCAAATGTATGCTCAGCAGCAAGTGAATCCGTATCAGAATGTTCAGCCTTACCAGCAAACATATTCTGCTCCACCCTCAGCAGGAACCTATCCTTATCAACAAGGGATGCCTACAAATGTCCCGCCCAATCAACAGATCCCTGTGGGCCAGCCAAAGGGTATTCCTGGGCCAGCGTGGCTAGTCATTGGTTTAATCGTTGGTGCCGCTGTAGGTTTGCTTATTTTTAAGTATATGCCGCAGGATATGGCTGCTGGTTTCCGACCTGATCTAGTAGATAAAGGTAAGGCATTAGTAATCAATGCAAACACAAATATGCCAGCTCAAAATCAAACAGTTGCTCCTCCTATTTCCGTTCCTCAAGAGGAAGAAGCGCCAAATGAGCCAGAGGCTGTTCCTGATTCAGATTTGGAATCTGAATAGTGCTGATAAATTACTTTTTCTTTGTTAAAGAATCAGCTGCCGCTAGCACTTTTTCTGTGTGAGTTTTTGGAGAAACTTTACGGTCAATCCATACTATTTTTCCATCCTGAATAAGGAAGCTTTCTCTGGCGCATATCTTTGGTGTGAAGAGTTTGACGCCAAAAGCTTTTACTAGCACACCTTTCGTATCGGCAATTAGTGGAAATTTGTAATCGTTTTTGTCTTTGAATTTTTTTTGATCTTCGGCCTTGTCCATGCTGACTCCAATGACCTTGATTCCTCTTTTTTTCAAAGATGACATATTATCCCGCAAACTGCAGGCCTGGGCAGTTCATCCCCCTGTATTTGCTTTCGGATAGAAAAAAAGCAAGGTTGTTCCTTGTTTGTAATGTTTGGCAAGATTAATGGCTTTGCCAGTTTCATCACTGACGGTTGGAGCAGGAGCATTGGCTCCGACCTCAATAGAATCTGCTGCGGTGATTTTAGGGTGTATAGTTAGAGCAGCGAGTATTAATGCTGCTTTAAAGGTCAATCGTGCTTTTTTCATTATTAGACAATTTGTAGAATTTTCATCTGTATAGTAAATAAAAAAATAATCTTAAATATAAAATCTATTAAAGTGTCGTGAAAATAAGGTTTGAGGTAGGTTATTATAATTTTAAATGCTATATAATCTTTCTTTCTATTTCTTGTGGATTAAATCAAGTTTGGTTGAAAAGTTAGATCCTTGGTTATCATTATTTTACTCGTGAGGTTATTTCTAATAATATTTTTTCTCTGCCCTCTTTTATTAGCTCAAGGCCAAGAGGGCTCTGCTCCCATTGAAGGTATTCGGAGTAATGATTCAAGATTTCATGCTTTGATGGGTGGGGTTGTAGTTAGTCCTAAAGGTGATATTAAAGCAAATATTGTTCTTCGAGATGGGCGCATTGATTCGGTTGGTGAAAATGTGATCGCTCCAGAAGGGGCTAGAGTATGGGACATGCAAGGTAAGCGTATTTATCCTGGTTTCATTGAGCCTTGGTTAGAGGCGGAGATGTCAGATAAATTTACAGGCAGTCATTGGAATAAAAAGGTAATGCCAGATCGCAATGTATCAGCATTGATCAGTATTGATGAGGATAAATTAAAGTTGATGAGAGGTATGGGTTTCAGCGTCGCTCATACGGTTCCAAAGGATGGAATTTTTAGGGGTAGGAGTGCACTCTTATTGCTTCGGGATGGGGTCAGAGGGGAGCGACTTCTTAATTCATCGGTGGGTCAAGTTCTTGACTTTGATCATGGTGGTGGAGGATATCCTTCGTCTTTGATGGGATCCATTGCTTTGGTCAGACAAACTTTATCTGACGCAAAATGGTATCATGAGGCGATGGCTGCACATTTGAAGGATCCGTCCAGTTCTTTGCGGCCAGCGCACAGTCGAGCCTTAAATGAATTAGAATTGGCTGGCAAGTTCATGTTCATAGCTCGAGACGAGCTTGATTATGACCGTATAAAAACAGTTAAAAATGAATTTAAATTGGATATTGTAGTGAAGGGTAACGGATATGAATATCGGCGGCTTAGAGCATTAAAGGAGTTGGGATGTAATATAATAATGCCTTTGAATTTTCCTACGCTTCCTTCAATTGATGATCCGACAAAAGCTTTGGATTATTCACTTGAAGAACTGCAGCATTGGGAATTTGCCCCCTCAGGTCCTGCCTTAGTGTCTACGAATGGATTGAAATTTTCTTTTAGTTCACATGGTTTGGATGATCCATTAAAAAGCTTCTGGAAGAGGATACGAATTGCAGTCAAACGTGGAATGGATCCTAATGATGCGCTCCAAGCATTGACTTCAGTCCCAGCTAAAACGCTAGGGATAGATGATCGGTGTGGAGATTTAGAGGCTGGCAAATTCGCAAACCTTGTAGTTTCTGAGGGGGATTTGTTTTTGGACGAACAATCAAAAATACATACGACTTGGGTTGACGGCATTCCTTACCTTAAGGAATTGAGTCCTGATTTGGACGTTTCTGGGCGTTGGGAAATTAGTGGATTTGGGGGCAAAGAGTCAATTTTATGGGAAATTCCTGAAGGTAAAAACATCAAAGTGAAATACGGAGAAGGTAAAGAATTTTCTGGTGAATGGAAATTAGGGAGACTTCTCCTGTTCCCGCCTTCAGTCATTTTTGGAGAAGGAAAAGGTAATGCTCGCTTGTCGGCATCCTTTAATTCTAAAGAGAAGACTTTGAGTGGAGTAGGAGTGCTATCCTCAGGAAAGACACTATGGTGGAACGCTAAGCGTGTCGGAGGCGTTATTGATAGAAAGAAAGAAGAAGAGGAGAAGTCCGAAATTGAGGATGATGTACCAGATCTTGAGTTTTCTTCCTATCCCGCTGGAGCTTATAGTGTAAGGAATCTTCCTTTAAAACTTTCTGAAAGGATTCTTTTTCGAGGTGCTACAATATGGACTAGCTCTGATCAAGGGATTGTCAAAGGGGCTGATCTGTTAATTGATAAAGGGCGTATCGTCTCTATTGGAAAGAATCTTGCCCTTCCTGAGGGGGTTAAAGAAATAAATGCGTCAGGGAAGCATATCACTCCCGGGTTAATTGATTGCCATTCTCATAGTGCCATTAGCAGGGGAGTGAACGAAGGGACTCATGCCGTTACTGTAGAAGTGCGAATCGGGGACTCTCTTGATCCTACCGATATTTCATTGTATCGGCAGCTTGCTGGTGGTTTAACGACTGCAAATTTATTGCATGGCTCTGCTAACCCCATGGGGGGGCAGAACCAAGTAATTAAATTGCGGTGGGGTTCGAGCCCTGAAGGGTTGCGGTTTGTTGGTGCAAAGCCTGGGGTCAAATTTGCTCTGGGTGAAAATGTTAAGCAATCGAATTGGGGTGATAATAACACCACTCGTTATCCACAAACTCGCATGGGAGTCGAGCAGATCATGAAAGACACCTTCATCGCTGCTTCTGAGTATCGAAAGGATAAAATAAAAGCAACCAAAGAGAATCGCCCTCATAGAAGAAATTATCGATTAGAGGCAGTTTTAGAAATATTAGATGGCGACAGGATTGTTCATATTCATTCATATCGGCAGGACGAAATTTTAATGTTTGTGAGACTTGCTCAAAAGTTTGGCTTTGTTGTGGGAACTTTTCAGCATGTGTTAGAAGGATATAAGGTAGCTGATGCTATTGCCGAGATTGGCGCAGGAGGTTCTACGTTCAGTGATTGGTGGGCATACAAATTTGAAGTATATGATGCGATTCCATATAATGCTGCATTGATGAGTAAGGTGGGGGTGGTTACTTCATTTAACTCTGATGATAGTGAGCTCGCATGCCGGATGAATATTGAGGCAGCAAAGGCAGTCAAGTACGGAGAGGTTTCAGAAGAGGAGGCCCTGAAATTTGTTACCATTAATCCGGCAAAACAACTTCGAATTGATAGTAAAGTTGGGTCATTAGAACCAGGAAAGGATGCGGACTTTGTTATTTGGAATGGGCATCCCCTCTCTACTTATTCTAAAGCGGAGCAAACCTGGATCGAGGGGGTGATTTATTTTGATGTCGAGACCGATAGAGAGTTGCGTAATAAAGCTAACAAGGAAAGATCGCGGTTAGTGAACAGAGTAATTTCGCAGAAAATTAAAAATCCAGAAGATGATTCAAAAAATGACGAGAGCAGTAATTCAAAAGAAGAAACTGTTCAGTTATCGAAAAGGCCGCGCTGGTTGCCAGTAATCTTAAAGCCGTGCACAACAATTACTAGAGGATTGTATCATAACGGGAAGAGTTTGCACACATGCACTAGTGGAAAGTGCTGCCAGTCTAAATAGGATGAGAAACTGTTTTATATTTTACTTAATATGCTTGGGGTATTTGCAAATTGCCTTTGCGAATGACAATGTGCCGTCGGCGGAACCGAAAGGAACATTAGTTTTTAGTGGGGCGACCATTCATCCTGTCAGTTCTGATCCCTTTGTCGGGTCAATGTTCATTGAAAATGGGAAGATAACGAAGATTGAAAGAGCTGATTCTGACAAGCCAATCAAAGAGCGTAAATCAGTGAATGTAATTAATTCTTTGGGGAGGCATATCTACCCGGGGATGATTGCATCAAATACAGTCCTTGGGCTCACTGAAATTAGGGCCGTCAGGGCAACTAGAGATATGATCGAATCTGGTGATATTAATCCGAATGTGAGGGCTGAGGTTACAGTGAATCCCGACAGTGAATTGTTGCCGGTTACACGTAGTAATGGAGTCCTTCATGTTTTGAGTGTGCCCCAAAGTAATGGATTAATTGCTGGGCAGTCAGCTTTGATGAAGTTGGACGGTTGGACTTGGGAAGAAATGACAGTAAAACCTTCCGTTGGGATGCATATGCGCTGGCCGAATGTTCCTGATCCCGGGAGGGCTCTAAACGCAAAACAGAAGAAATCTCTTAAAGAAGCTTCCGATAAGACGAAATTGCAATTAAATAAACTTGAAGAAAGTTTCAATAGAGCCAGAGCTTATTTGAAGGCAAAGAATGTAGGCGGCTCATTGCAAAAGACGGACTTGAGGTGGGAGGCAATGGAGGGTGTGTTGGCTGGTACTGTGCCGATATATGTTCACGTTAATAGATTGTTCGAGATTCAAGAAGCCGTTAAATTCTCCGTTGAGCAAAAGGTAAAGATTGTAATAGTTGGAGGTTCAGATGCGTGGAGAGCGATTCCGTTGTTAAAGAAACACAATGTTCCGGTCATTATTAGTCCTGTGAATTCGCTTCCAGGAAGGCGTTGGGAGGATTATGACACGCCGATGGTCAATCCAGTTAAACTTCAACGCGCCGGTGTAAGATTTTGCATCGCGGGCCGTGGAGGATCCATGGATGCACCTCATGAGAGGAATTTACCTTATCAGGCGGCTAGGGCAGCTGCAT
>Ga0315331_10004286_pt1 | contig 10770 bp, 10 predicted proteins | sample M160m34915metaG_FD_203456 | JGI IMG/M metagenome (GOLD analysis project Ga0315331, IMG submission 203456) | Ammonia-oxidizing marine archaeal communities from Monterey Bay, California, United States - M1 60m 34915 | ecosystem: Environmental > Aquatic > Marine > Intertidal zone | place: USA... | reverse complement strand
TAGCAGGGATTTCAATTTTAGGGATCAACTTAGAAAGGATTACTAAACTTCATTGCTTTCTTGTTCTCTTGCTTTTGCTGCCCAGGTGTTAACGCTCCAGTAGGAAGAGCAGGGCCAGATAAGCCAGGAATCTTAATAGCACCCATTACTTTCTCCATTGCTTTATCTTGAAGCATCTTTTGATTATCCTCATTTGTAATCCATAAATAACCAAACACCCCGCCACCAGTGATTGCTGCTACAAGCACAAAAGAAACTACACTAATAATGTTTAAAACTTTTTGCATGATACAAGAAGCTATTTTTAAAGCTGTAACTCATACAACTCTAATCCTTTTTATGGGATTAGTTGCATTATTACCATTACACCTAATTCTTAGGTTGCAATTAAACCCGTCTCTCTTAAGCGAGCAAGAGCAGCTTCAAGCTTCGCTTCAAGTTCAACGCAATAGGTCAACAATTCTGCATTCGTAGGACTTGCAGCATTACTTATATTCACTGTTCCATCAGGAGTGGGAAGAGTACCGCTACTTGTACTATGTGCTAAATCAGCAACAGCAGCAGGTTGATCAACTGGTGTTGTATTCCAGAACCCGATCTTTTGACCTGTTGCAGTTCCTATCTTTGTTCCTGTACTTGTATTAGTTGCAATGTCAACAGCATCACCAATAGTTAATAAATTTGCATCAATAGAAAATTGTGTTGTTAATGCTCCCGCATCCATCACTTTAAAATTAATTTGCCCATCTTCTGTGCCATCAGAAGCATCAATTATTTTTGCTTCAATTGACGAATACAGAACAGTTTCAGGTGTTCCAGCATCATTCTTTCCTTGCCAAAATATCGTAGATAAAACGTCATTATCTTGACCAGCTCCACTTGCTCCTCGTCTGGAATATAAACAAATATCAGCCGTTGATGCTGCTGAATCGGCACTGTTTTCTATTTGAAAAGAAGTACCAGCAACTGTTGTTGTTAAATGTAAAGGATAAGCAGGAGCTGTTTCATGTATCCCAACTTTTGAATTTGATAAACGAATCCTTGAGGCAAGTGTTCCACTAGCTGATGACATTAGGTCAAGGATGCCATCCTCTGAACCATTAGTTACTGTTCCAATTGAGGCAACGATTGAGGCATAATCGTGAGCGTTACCACCTGAATCCTCACCTCTATAAGAAAGGTTTCCTAAACTATCAGAATTTGCAGGGCTGGCAGAATTACGATATAGAACAAGATCAGGAGCAGTATCAGTTCCTGCATCACTATTTTCAAATATGATCTGATCAGTTGTATCTGAACTAAATAGATGAAGTTGTGCTGCTGGTGTTCCTGCTCCTAGTTGTAATCCACTTGATTGAAATGATCCAACTAAAGTTTGGTTGATAGAAACAGAAAGAGTATTTGCAGCAGATCTATAAAGACCTGTTACCCCACTATCAGCCGTCCAAGCTAAAGAAGGTATCGTGTTACTTCCTGACGGTAGGTTTCTTAATAGCGTTGTATATTGAATCTTTTTATTCTTAGCCGAGTTTGATGACTCGCTAGTGTCAATAATTGGCAGAACGTCGTCACCAGCAGGGGCTGTCAGTTCAGTTAATGCCGTAACTTTGCGATCTGCCATTTTTTACTTTTAGTTTAATCTGTTTTTGGTTCAGATTCAGCAATTATTTTTTCTAATGTTCTTACGATTGCTTGGTCTTCTAAAAGTGGTTGCGTTAATTTCTGCCCTTCTTGCTGAAGCTTTTTAATATCATCTTGTATTTTTTGTAAGCTTGCTAAATTTGCATCAAGCCTAGTTTTTGCAGCTTGCAATTCGCTTTCTTGAGTTGTCATATTTATGAAGGTGTAGCGTCTTTGTTAGCAATTAAAAAGGCTGTGTAATCAGCTTTAACCGTTCCAACATTCCAGGCACTTTCTGCAATTGCCTTTACATCAGCGTCCTCAGAACTCAAATCAGTTTCGACTAGGGTGTCTTTGTCTGATCCTGAACCCCCTTTTAGTATTCCTGGTGTTAATACTTTTCTATGAAAGGAACGAGAAATCTCTTTACCGTCATCTTTTATAATTGTCGCATTTCTGACCTGTACCGACCATCTGTTAACGATCTCTATTTTATCGTTCTCTTGTGTTTTAGTTAATGCCATTTAAGGAAGCTCTCCGAGCTAAATAGGTTTATGGCGTAGTTTTGAGACTTGCTAACGGTCTAAATAGTTAATCAACTTGATAACAGCCACTTATTAAGACGTGTTTAGCACTCATTTGTGCATTTGTCTGCATTGCATCGTTGATGAAAAAATTAACTTGCGATGAAGTAGCACTAAATTGAACGACGAAATCTCCACCCGGAGTGGCTGTTCTTCCACAAGCATAAGAGTGAAACTGAGAACCCTTAACAGCCCAAGGCAAGGGGCCAACCTGAGCATTTGCTGAACTGCTAGTCGTTGGGAAAGCGAACCATGCTTGAATAAATACCAAGTGTCCGATTCTTATATAAGTAGACATAGTGTTACTTATAGTTAAACCTTGCGCACTACCATCTGTAGGAGTCCACACCCCACGTTCGTAATGATCAAGGACTTCATCGCCTGAGACTGCAGATGGGGTGACTCCTGAAGCACTACTTGTTGTTTGAGCACTAAAATCAATACCGTGACCACCAGTTCCTATTACTAGGTCTCCGTCAGCTATTTCAAAGTTTCCAGTACTTCCTTTTACTGTCATTAATGTTACGTCATTAACTTGTAAAAACACATCTCGATTTGCGCTGCCTGCGTTTATTTTTAAATCATTACCAGTTTTACAACGTAATTCGTTTAAACATTCAATTGTACCTTCCACGTCTAAGGTTTCACTAGGCGCATTTGTGCCTATACCTATTCGATCATTTCCAGCATCGACATAAAATAAATTAGCCTGTGTATCACCTTCAATCCTAAAATCAACATCTGCACCGCTTTCATTAAAGACAGTTGCAGCACCTAATTCAAGCCGTTCCGTTCCACCTGTTGAAATATTAAAAGTATCAGCCGCACTAGACCATATTCCTGTATTTAAATCATCTCTAAAAGCAAGACCAGGAGTTGCTTCTGCCCCGTCCTCCATTGTCAAAGTTCCGTCTAATTGTAATATTTCAACCCAAGCATTGTTGTCACCGTTTCTAATCTTTAAAATGCCGTTTGTAGTATCGGCCCACCACATATAGGCAAATGTTGTGCTAGGAGCAGAAGTGGACGAGTTATTCGATACAATTGCTAAAAGTACATTATTGATATCAGCTCTTACTGCACTTCCAGAGGCGTTTGCAATGTTATAGTCGTGTTGAGACATAATCTAGTGATAGCAAGGGGTTTTGAGGAATAAGTTAGGACTCTTCGGCCCCGTAACCGTTGGCAACATAACCAAAGTTTCGATCTTGACTTGCTCCACTAGAATTATAGAAGTGGATTGTAAAGCCAGTTCGACTTTCGCTAGTAATTGTATAATAGTCACCTGTCGCCATATTACTTGCAGTAATCGTTAGTTTTGGTGTTTGATAAAAAGCATTTGTATATGTAACTGCTTTTGCACCTGCTCCTGAAGCAAAGGAATTACTCTCTGTTCTTGAATCAAATAATAATTCATAGCCAAGCTCATCAATAATTGGAGTTTGGTCTTCACTTGCAGAAGATAAAACACATTTAAATTGAAAAGCTCGGCCTGTATATCTTCCTGTTTCCATCTTGACCCAATCACCAAAAGTTGTATTTAATTCTTGCTCTAACTTGTCGCCATCTTCTAGTAAAATATGATCACTATCCTCTGTGTCAAAATCACCAACAGCAGGAGCTACATTACTAGTTCTAAAATAAATATCTGCATCTGTTTCATCTGCTAAAGTCCCATCAAAGTCGCCCCATCTATCGATAATTTGTATTCTGTCATCAAAAGTATCGTTAGGAAATAAACCTCTAGTTGTTAATATTCTTTTAAATACAACACTAAATTTTCCACCTAAATCTACATAATTATTAAAGTAATACGTTCCTTCTGTATGTAACAATCCCATAAAATCCCAAGATGTCATATAACTGATTGCCACCCCCCAATCATCAAGAGTGTATATACTACCTAAAACTAAACCGTCAAAAGCATCAGAATAAAAAACTTTGTCCCATTGTCCTGAGAATGGTGGACTGTCTTGATCTTCTCTCCTAGTTGACTGAAGAAGACGTGGAAGTGCATCAGCAATGTTAATAATTGCACTAACAGCATTTGCACTTTTACCACCATTTTTATCCTTAAATTTGACAAGATATTCTCCATTAATTAATGGTAAAACAGCATAGTTTGTATTAGCTTCTACCTCTCTTAATAACGTTGAATCTGACCATGTTCCTGTCCCATCAGTCTTAGAAGAATGTCGAATAATTACTGTTAAATCTGAAATATTGCCACCCCATGAAACAGGGACACTCCACATTAAATTTCCTTCGTCATTAGATGTTGGATGAATATCGACTTGATGAGGATCAGGAGGTAATGGAACTTCAACAGTGACCTCACTACTTCCACCTGTTGAAGTAGGGAATGGAATCGTTATGTATTGCCCTGTGAATCTAGACCTGCGATCATTTAAAGGCCATTTAGAAGCAACAGCAAAACCTAAAGATGTTCCTGGGTTTAAATTATCAATATCAAAGGTGCTTGCGCTTGTTTCAGTAAAAACCCAATCATTAGGGTTAGATCCACCTTTAACAGCAACATCAAATACTGTTGAAGCCCCACTTAATCCTCGATTCCAGCTCCACGTGATCCTGTTAACAGTATTATTATTTATTCTTACTTGAGAGAATGACCAATTTAAATTCGTAGGAGAAGCCGGACTAGCATTAAAAAAACTAATTGATTTTTCTTGTATTCTTGTCTCATTTGATAAATCATCAACTGACTCATAAATTGAATCATTAAACTGTGAAGCTGTAATCGTATAAGTCCCATCACCTTGCTCATCAACTGCTAAACATTTAAATTTCTGAGTATCAAATAAAATAACAGTATTGAAAGACCAAACTGATTGAGCTTGTGGTGCTTGGCTAAAAGCTTCTGTTGTTGCAACATTGCCAGAGACAGAACTAATTTTTTGACTTTCAGTAGTTCCATCAGGAAAAACACAAGTTAAATATCCACCTTGCATTCCTGCTGCTGAGGCATCTAATGTGATTGCAGTAGTTGTTGCGCCTGTTGCTATACGTCCTGATAATCTATTACCTGCTCTTAATGTATCTGCTATTTCAAAAACTTGACCAGGGAAAACAGCAATGCCTTCAAGTCCAACTGAAAAACTAACAACTTCTTGATCTAATTCTTCTACCTTCATCATCCATCTGCCTAATCGTCTTGCTGCCCATTTCGATGAACATCCAAACGCTGTAATATTTTTTATTTGATAACCGTATTTATCAATTAATGATTGATCTTCAACAATAACAAAATTAGGTTTATAGAAATTTTCTGGATCATTATATTGAACTTTGACGGATGTACTACGAGTTTTCAAAGAAGAACCAGCATAATTAAATAATCCACCAATAACACTTGAATTACTATAAAGATGAACAGGTGAAACATCTGTTCCATCTAAGTTTCCATGATCTGCTGCGACTTGAATTGTATTAGAAGACCAGAAAATCATGCCTCTAAAAATAGAGGCTAAATCACGAATTAAATTATGTGCAGAATTTTGACTACCAATAACTGTATTAATTGCAAAACGTGGTTCTGTTCCATCTGGTGTTGTTACTAACTGATTTGCATATTGAGCTAATGGATAAAGATCAACCCAATTCAAAGAACTTTCTGCAATAAAATCACCTGCACCCCATGTTTTGTTTGTGCAAAGCGCATAAAAAATACAAACAGGGCATGTTGTCCATCTGCTGACTAATTGCCCATTAAAGTTTGCATCTGTTGGAAAATCTAAACTGCCATCATCACGTACATTTGCATTATGAGGTGTCGGTACAAGTAAACCTTTGATTTTATATGCTCTATTTGGTACTTGAGGGAATGTACGAGATGGTAAACCCATCCCAACTACAGCCGTATGATTGTAGTTGATATGATTATGAATTTTTTCAGAAATACTTGTAAGAAAAACCCTGTTGCCACGATCAACTGCAATAGGTTGTTTCTTTAATGTTTCATCTGTAAAGTCTGTATATTTAATCTCAAAATCATCTTCACCATTAACTTTTTTTTCTACTTTTACTTCATATGGTTGATCACTTGAAATGTTAATCCAAGGTGTTTGTATTTGATAATCACCGATAGAAATTCCTTCAATATCTTTAGCCCAAACTTCTGACCAACCTTGCCCTATTGTTCTTGTAGAAACAATAAGTCGAACAATTGCATTAAATAATTGACCTTTGGCTATTCCTTCTTTTGCCCTAGAAAATAAAGATGGAATTGTAAATGTAAGTTTTACATTGTCGATGTATTGGTCTGTTAATGCTTGTATAACTTGACCACCTCCATAATTCCTATCTATTACTTCATTATTTTCATCTGTTGTTTCACTATAGTTTTCACCTATCTCTTTACTAACAGCTACAACTGTTTGACTATCTATCTCATTTTGATTAAGAAATTGAATCTCTTTTTGTGTTCTTCCTCCTTCTCTAAAATGTAAATCAATATTAGCTTCTTTAGGATCTTCTCCTGGCTTTTCAATTGTTTCTATGAAATTATATTTTCTATTTTCTGGTGTGCTACTTGAATCTTCGACAGGTGTTTCATTTAAATAAACACCTTTCTTCCATCCAACTAATTCTTGTATTGGTCCTTCACAAAGGACATCAACAACTCTAACAATAGAAGTAGATTTTAAGACCATTTGTTTTTAATTAATCTCCTAAAAAGTTGTAACCCATGTAATCAATTCTTAATGTATTAACTTCAGGATCACAACTAACATCAATCAATCTTACATAAACACTATAGTCATCTTTGTGTTCTACTTTAGCAAAACTAAACTCCGTTGCCCATCTGTATTCCTGAGTATTAAGAAGCATCCCTTGGACTGTAAATTGAGTGGTTGCAACATAAGTCCCTGTCGACTGCTCTGTGACTATGATTTGAAACGTAATAAAACCATCAACATACGTTGTATCTGTTCCAATTCCTGATGCTCTGTCATATAACCCATTATCTAATAAAAAAGCCACTTGAAATCGGGACGCATCAAAACGAGAATCAGCAGGAGACTCACCATGTATGTTTCCAACGAATTTAGTTGCTTTTGCAGCATATTCACTGCTTGTTTTACTTAAAGGAACACCAATAGAACCTGCGTCACTATCTCTTCCTGGTGCCCTTAGATAAACAACAGAAGTATCTTGATAAGACCCATCTGCTAGTCCTGATGGAGATCGTGTAGGAATTAGCTGCTCAGTCCAAGTCTTAAGTATCAATCCTTTGCTTAGGTCTTCTCGATTAAATGTTGGTTTTGGTTGTTCTCCATTAACTCTCATTGTGTCAACACCAGGCGCGCCAATCCATTCGCTGAGTGGATCACTTTCATCTGTTACTTCAACTGAAGCTGTAACTGTATGACTTCCAACAATACATTGCCCAAAGACTAAGGGAATAACTGCACCAGCTCCAACTGTATTAACAGGGCCACGGTAGGAATAAGATTGAGAGCCATCCATTCCTCTAATAGAAGATCCTGGGCCTCTGTCACCTGATTGAGAAGCACTTCCTATTATATTTAATGGCTGTTCAGGTTGAGGCGAAAGCATTTGAGCAGTACCACTAAGAGCTAACAAAGCACCAACATTCGCTGTCATCGCACCTACGGCAAAACTTCCTGCTGTTAATCCACCAGTAAAACCAGCACCAGTAAAAGCCAAACTTCCCCCACCTGTAGCGAAAGCTAATCCAATTAATGCTGCTCCTGTTAGTACTTTCCAGAAATTACTACCACCAATGACAGGAGCAACGATCAAATCATTACTACCAAAAGGCAACAACATATCTTCCAATTCAAAATCTGTTCCTGCTTGAACAACCCTATATCCGACACCTCTTTCACCTGATTCCAGTAATTCTTTTTGAAAATCAGGGTGATTAATACATAAAAGTTTTATCGCATCAACAGGAGTACGAAGATTGTAGTACTCATGCACTGCACCGAATTTTTCTCCTAATTCATCTAGGAGTAACACCCGTTGCATATCTAAAAAACGACCTTTGTGCTGATTCTATAGTAAGAGTTAAACGGATTAATGGATACTAAGAAGGAAAAATAGTTATCCACTCATCTTCTGGAATCAAATAAATATGCCAAGGTAATTTGAATTGTGAACAAGCTGTCTGATCTGCTGGACTTGCTTTACCTCCTTTTGGATGTGAATGGATAATTGCTTGAATCTTTCCATTAGCTCTTGCTTTTATATAGTCTCTTGGATCTAAGACAAAGATTTCATCAGACTGATCTGCAATATTACGACAAGGATAATATGTGTTATTAACCAAGACACCACACGCCTCTTTAGGAGTTTCCTCCAACGCATGTGCCTTTGCCTTACATCTGAAGTCTTGCACCTGGGAAGCCTCCAAATGGCAATGGTTGATTTGCCAATACAGTTACATTTCCATAATTATCTATCGAACCAAATCTTTTTTTACAGCTTTCGTGACGATGACCACAAACATCTGCTGCTTCGGTTGTTACTGAATTGTCGTCAATATCAAAATATTTTGTACCTGTATAACCACATGCTTCGCCTTTATATTTAAAAGGGCAATATTCCATAACCTGCCTTTTAGGAAGACGTACATTCGTCAAATCTAATTTTGTTGCCAGTTCAAATGAAATAGCGTTTAAATTTTCTGAAGCAATTCGGTCAATGTACCAAGAATCATCAGCCTCAAAAGTAGCAGTAGGATCGGCTGTTGCATTTGATCCACCTGTAAAATTAGAAGCGTTTAAAAACTTTTTACAAGTACGAACACGCTGAACTTTTGCACCTAAAATATTTATTGTTGTTCCTGCGCTATTTGTTGTTTGAAGCAAGGCAGACATCGCACTATTAGCATTAGCGATTGTAAATGTAGGTCTTGGTAGTGTTCCTGTTGTTGTACGTTTAAATCCATCTATTTCACAAGGAATAGCTTGATAAGTTGTCTCTGTACCATCTGCATGTGTCCCAAATTTTATATCTGCATAAAGTTCATTTGTTCCTGCATAATAATAAAAAACAGAAGTATTAGAATCTAACTCTACGGCCCCATTAGTAACCATTGTACTGACATCTGCATTGTTAATATCTACATATACATGTAATTGAAATAGCTCTATAACTGCTGATGGCTCAAGGCTTTGTATCTGTTCTTGTATTGTTTTAGGTACAACAGTTGTTCTAAAAAAGAACTCTGAAGGGTTTGTAATTCCTGCATAAGATTCACTACCAGAATTATCAAAAGCAGTTGAATCAATTAATAAATAATATTTTGTATTTCCTTCTAAAACTACACTAGGATTAATCGTGATTACTTGCCCACCTGTGCCTGTAACTTGCCCACTTGTTACTGCAATTGTTTCAACAATAGAATCATCTGAATCTTTATAAAGAACAACATTTCCACTTTCTACATCAACTGCTTGATCAAAAACTAAAACAATATTCGTTTCAGTTGAAACATTAATATCACTATTTAAAGGGGTTGAAGATGCCCTTGTTAAGGTTGGAGCCGTCATGCTTCCGCTACCTGTTGAAAGGACGCTGTGATCGTAGCGATACCAGAATAAGGGATATTTTTATCCCATTGCATACAAATATATTTAGAACTTGAAGATTCACCTGGTGCAGTAAAATCAAAGTTTTCTGATCCCGAACGGGCATCAAGGAAGGTCTCTATCGTGTCCGCATCTGCTTCAGAAATATTTTCCCATCGCAAATCTAATACTTTTAAATTTTGATTAATCCCAAAGATAGACCTTTGAGAATAACCTGATCCAAATTGAGCTACACGAACAGCAGGCGCGCTTTTCTTAGAAAGGTTATAGGAAGGATCAATAGAGGGAAATGTTGCCATGATTAAGCACTTAATAAACCACCAGGACGGCGTTGACGAACAAGTTCCTGCTGAACAGCAGAAGAAATAGCTCTACCAAGGTTTCTTGCATCTTGAGCATCACCTTCAACGGTAGAACCTGATGCGTCAACATTAACAACAACTGAAGTACCACCACCACTTGCCTCAACACCTAAACGACCTCCTGCGCCTCTACGAAGGGGCATAATTGCCTCTGGCCCTGCTTCCGACATGAGGCCAATACCATTCTTAAAGGGGAAGATATGAGGAGAAGTTACGACACCACCTTTTGCGAAAGGAACAATTTTGTTCTGAGCGTAGATATTTCCTTTTTCATTCTTCAGTAAATTGCCAAGGATAGGGATACCAGAAAAACTTGACATCATTGCTTGTCTGACAGCGATTCTTGTCAAATCGTTAATAACAGAAAGAGCAAAATCTCTAAAGTTCATCTTTCCTGTCGTTACAAATTCAACCAAACTATCTTCCATCTTTTTAAAGGCATTTACAGTTGCATCTTCAATTTGTTTGGATACATCTTTAATGCTGTCTAAATAAGAACTAGCACCTGCTTTCATATCTGCCCAGACTGATTTACCTGTTTCACCTAATTTTTTTCCTCCTTCAGCAATATCATCTTGCGTTCCATCAATATCTTGAAGAACTCTAAATAAATCAACATTTGCATCA
>Ga0315331_10004284_pt1 | contig 10771 bp, 9 predicted proteins | sample M160m34915metaG_FD_203456 | JGI IMG/M metagenome (GOLD analysis project Ga0315331, IMG submission 203456) | Ammonia-oxidizing marine archaeal communities from Monterey Bay, California, United States - M1 60m 34915 | ecosystem: Environmental > Aquatic > Marine > Intertidal zone | place: USA... | reverse complement strand
CGATCCTTTCAGAATTCTCAAGTTTTCCGGCCTTAATTGCCAAGCAAGGGCTCAAGCTGCTCTGTTAACGGAAGCGGATAAGCCAACTTCAGTGGGCGTATGCCTGGAGCTGCTTGCCGGAAGGTAATGCTGAATGCTCAACTAGCGTCGCCTTGCCGCCTTTACCTTGTCAAATTTCCCCCCGGTTCTGCGGCTGAGGGAACGCAACATTTTCTCCTCTGATCTCTTATCACTGCCAGTAACATAATAAATAGTATGAATACGGGTGGGATAAGGAGCGTCTTGACTTGCCGCCTCAATAACATCGAGCAGTTCCTTTTCCGGTATCTCCCTGCCGCCCCTGTCCGAAGCTGTTGCATTGCCATCCGAGAGCATGAATGCCACCTCCGGGCGCAATGTAAAGAGTTTCTCGAGGGCATAATCGTGACGGGTGCCGCCAGGGCGCCCCCCAATTGGGCGTGCACTGTTTGCATCCACCTCCTCCTGAATATGCCGCCTCGCGGCCATCTTGTTAGCTGTTGTTGCCGGAACGAGTTGCTCCTGCCAGGATCTGGCACTCCCAGACCAGCGGATAATGCCAAATCGCATGTCAATATCAAGCGATTCAACCAACTTTAATGCCTCATCCCGCACCACCTGAAAGCTCTGCGCCTTCCCTTCCCTCAGCAACCGGCCGCTGGAATAATCCAGGTCACCAGTCCGCCCGAACATTGAAGCTGAAACGTCAATCATGATAACCACCGAGCGCGCCTGATCCTTAATCCCAAAAAAGCTTATTCCCTCTCCGCTGCCGTTATCTCCTCCTGTCCCCTCACCCAATCCCAGGCCAAGTCCTGCGCTTCCAATCAAGGCATTCACCTGATCAGAGATGAGATCACTGGGATCAATCGGCAGCATTTGATCAACGGGCACCATTGGGAGATCCGGCAATGCAAAATCCATCGGACGCCGCGAGAGGATCCGATCAGAAAACGCCGGCTTTGAGGTCAGCGCATGATGCTTTGCCATGTTCATCCTGTGTTCTCTGCTCTGCGGGGGAATTTTGAGTATCTCCCGCACCTCAAACTCCGCAGGAGGCTCTGCGAAATACCTGGCAATCACCCATATCCCGAAAATAACCAGGGCAAAGACATGAACGGCTATGCTGCCGATTACAATCGACACCAAAAGCCCCCGGCGACTCCTGCCGGAGGCATTTTTTTTCTCCAGCGACTTTCCTTCACTAACACTAATGGCAATCTCCCCCATTAACCTTCACTCCCCCCCGCAAATGATGAAAAAGTCACGTTGGTCAACTGCGCCCTGCCACAGACATTAAGCACATCAACAACTCTTTGATGCGGCACATCCCTGGCCGGGGCAATGGTCAGCATTGCCTTGCTGCCACTCAGCTCAGAAGCTTTCCTGAAACGCTCCAGGGTCGCAAACAGCTCGGGTAATTCGGCACTGCCGGGATTGTCAAACTCAAGGTCATTAAGAACGACCTGAAGGTCTCCACGAATAATGATCCTCTGTTCATCAGGGATATCGACAGATTCCTCCTGTGCCACTGCCCCGGGCAGGCCGAATCCCAGGTCACTTTCCTGCTTGATAGGCTTGGCCGTAACCATGAAAAAAACCAGGAGCAGAAAGACCATGTCTATCATTGGACCCATCGGCATATCTACCGTCTCTTCATGTCTCTTGGCGCGGCGCATTCCCTTTATTTTCTGTATGTCCCGAACAATACCTGACGCGCCCCGGCTTCTGCCGCCAATTTCATGAAGCTCTCAGTGACCTCATAAGGCGTATCTTTATCTGCCCGGTAATAAATCTTCAAGGGAGGAGCAGCCTTGAAGCGGTCCTGCAGGTGCCGCTTCAGTTGGTCCCCGTTCGCCATTACATTGGCAATATAGTAATTACCCTCCTTATCGACATTGATCACGTCCCGATCACTCAGGTCATCCGGTATTTTGGCGGCACTGGCAGTCGGAAGGCTGACATCCATCTTCACCTGCTCCTTGGAAAGCTTGGAGGTCACCATGAAAAAAATCAGCAACAGAAAGGTCATGTCAATCATCGGGGTGATTTGGAAACTCACCACCTCATCCTTCCGCTTACGCTGTTGCTTCAACTGCTTCATGATCCAGTCTTAGAACCCTCCCGACTCCCGCTTTACCTACCCCTCCGGAGTTCCCTCATCGGAAATCCTGACCTCGCCGGAAAGGACGTCCAGCGCGAAACTGGCGCGCTTCTGGATGAGGGACATGATTGACGTCAGTCGGTTACGGAAGAAAAAATAGAAAAACATCGCCGGAATCCCCACAAAAAGGCCGCCCGCCGTCGTGCCCATTGCTGCATTTATACCTCCTGCCAGGTCAGCTGGCTCGGATTTTCCAGCACTGAGATCCCCGAAACTCTGCATCATTCCCAATACAGTGCCGAACAGGCCGATCATTGGAGCAATGGTGGCGAAAACATTCAGGTAATTGACCCATTGCATTTGGGCCGTTTCTTCATAATCAAGCCCCTCCCCGGCCGCCTGGTCCATGGACTCCTTATTCGCCCTGTCCCGGTCAAAGTTGACCTTCAGCAGCGCGGCGGAAAGCACGTTAGTGAAGCTGTTTGCGTTTTCATTGCATAAGGCATAAGCCCCGCTCACATCCCTGGACTGCATCAGCCTGATCATTGCATCGCTGATTCCTTCCGGGCACATTTTCTTAGCCGAGAACCGCATAAAGCAATAAACAATCACCGCAATGGTTGCCATCGAGCACAAGAGCAGGACATGCATCACCCATCCACCCGATTTATAAACTGAAAGGACCGTGATCTCTTCACTTCCCCCTGAACCGGAAGTAGCACCCTCATCAGCGACCACCAAGCCCGTCAACCACCACTGGGCAAAAAGGAAAACAATCAATACGTAGAGAAGGGGCCTCATCATGGCAAGCAGTTCATGTCTTTTCATTGGCATCATGTTTAGTTTTCGATCGATAATTTTCCGCGTATTTCCGCAAGGGGATATTCACTTTTCATTTGCGGGTAAAGCTCTTCCAGATCACTGAGGCATTCAAGTGCCCGCGATTGCTGTCCGATCAGATAGTATGTCTTCGCTGCATGCCATAACCCCCGTGCCGCAGCAACGGACTCTGTCCCATGAAAAAGGAAGGGCTGCAGAAAACGATCAATCAGCATATTGTATTCATTCTCAACCCTCTCACGAATCCCCTCGTCTTCAATCCACTTCGGATTATCACCCACCAGCTTGGAAAACCGTTCAAAATCAGCGAGAGCAAGGACATGTTTGGCATCAAGCAATAACCCGGGATCATCATCCTCTGCGGCAATCCTCTTTGCCTCAGCCATCACCTCTTCCACCGCCCCGAGTTTGACGAGGGCTTTAAGCCGCCCCCTTTTGGCTAATGCCTTTCTTTTTACATTCCAGTCTCCCTGCTCAATGATCACATAAAGCCTGTGTGCCTCGGCGTGATCATCCCGCTCGCCGGTTGCGAGAAATATGCCCGCTAACTGAAGGCCAATATCCCCGGCATTGGAATTAGCAAGTCCAAGATAGGCACGTTCACGATCCCACAACTTCGAGAGTTCCTCTCTCGGGGCACGCGCCCCGTCCTCCAGCAGCTTCAACTCCCCTTCAATCGGATCAAAATCAATCATGCGCACCCGTTCCATGGCTATTACCCTCGTGCTGTTGCCGGCTCCTCCGGCCAAGGGAACCCGGATCCGCAGCCGAACCTCATCAATTTCGAGGATCCTCCCCCGCAATGCCCCGCTACCCTTAACGTGCACTATATCCTCTGCGAGGACATTCCCCATACTAAGTATCAGGACCATGAGCCAACTCCTACGCATCCGTATCCTCCTTAAGCTCGGTCAAACGCCTGCGCGCCTGACCACGTTCCGGCATCCCGTCAAGGTCTTTACGTTGCAAGAACGCGCGGTATACTTCAATTGCTTCACGAGATCGGTCCAACTCCTCCAGCAACTCGCCGCGCCTCAGGTATGACTTGGCAACCATTTCGCGAAACTTCCCGTAGGCGACATATACTCGCTCATAGTAGGCCGTCGCCTTTAATTTATCCCCCTTCTCGCTAAGTATTTCTGCTGAACGGAAAAGCGCCTCCGCTTTCGATGAACTTGAAATTGACTTGTCGGCAAGAAGCCCGGCAAGCACATTAAGTGCCGAGTCATGCTCTTCCTGTCCGGAAAGAATCCCGGCTATCAGCAAATCGGCATCTGCACATTTCCCTGAATAGGGTGTTTCCTCTTTCACCCTGCGCAGAAAATCCAGTGCCTGCCCGTGATCATCCCGCCGTAGGGCAATCCGGGCACGACCAACATATACCCGATCCCGCTCCATGCTGCGCGGGTTCCATTTCCTCAAGCCCGCGTAGAGTTCATCCGCTCTGTCCAGTTCTCCCTTATCCAGAAGGTAATCGGCACAATCAGCCACGATGCGGGGATTGTGAATTTGCGGGTCACACAGCCTGGATGCCATCGCAAACGAAAGTCGATAACTGGCCGAACCCACCGGTTCAGCACGAGCTGCCGCCCACCTTGCATTTAATTCCAGGGTCCTCTTCGACTCTGATTTCGCCTCCGACACCAGGCGCCCCATCTCGAAAACGTATTCCTGCCGGTTTTCCGGAGCATACAGTTTACGCAAGCCTTCCAATACATCAGCAATACCGAAGAGTTCATGCCGGTCACCATGCAGGCGAAAAACATCCCGGTATACCGAACGCGCTGCCTTCTCATTGCCCTCGGCCTTGTGGGCCCAACCGATCCAATAAACAGCCTCAGCCATCCTCGTACTATCCGGATATGAATCAATAAAGCCGGTAAAGTGCTCCCGCATGCCACTGAAATCGCCCTGAAGACGCATCACTTTCCCAATCTTGAAGTAACTCTCCTCAAGCAGGCGACCTGAGGAGGGGTTTATGTCTTTGTAGCTGGCAATCCCGGCATCGAGCTCACCAACTGCCAGCAAGCCGTCACCCAGCAGTAACCGCGCCTCATCATTATAGGAATCCCCGTCATAAAGTTTCAAATACTCACGCAACTCAGAATTGGCGGCAGGGTAATCCGCCATCGCAAAGGTCGCGAATGCGCGCCGAAAAACCGCGTCGGGGCGATACCTTCCCTGCAGAAATTCATTGAGATAATCCTCAAGATGCACCTTTGCCAGGTCATACTCCCCATCAAATGAATACCCCATACCCTGCCAATAGAAGGCATCCTCAAGGAGTGGGTGACCGGGCAACTCCCGGCGCATGTCCTCAAAAAGAGCTATCGCCTCCCCATTGCGCTCAAGTTTCAGCAACACGATGCCCTGCATGAAAAGCGCCTGCCCGGCTACTCCTGATTGCGGAAATTGACGATACAGATCACGAAACCCCTCCAGAGCGGGCTCATGCCTTCCCCAGTTGTGGAGAGATCGGCTGCGTAACATTAAAACCTCAGGCAACCTGGCCGGAATATCAGTAAATCGCTCGACAAACGCATCTGCAGCGGACACCGCCTTTTGCCAGCGGGAAATCTCCATCCAGCACTGGATCAATGTCAGCGCCGCTCCGGCGGCCATCTCTCCGGGTATTAACCCTGTCATCATTTCCTCAATAATAAGGGCCGCTTCACGGTACCTGCCCAATTGCCGGAAAGCATCTGCAAGACGAAGCCGTAAGGCAGCATCAAAGTCCTTGACCTCCCTGAAACTTGCCAGTTCAGAAGCAACCCGGCGACGCATCCCGTCATATCGGAAGATCAACTCCTCATGCCCCCTCGCACGGAGAATCTCAAGCTTTCCCTGAAGCTCCTCCAGTAGTGCCTCCTGATTCTCAATGAGGCGTGCCCGCGGCCATACACGCTGCAGACACATGATCGCATTATAAAACTTGCCTGCTGCGAGAAAGCGCGAACCAAGCTCGAGGGTGAGGCTCTGGAACGAAATGATCTGCGTGACAGCCGCAATATCGCTATACTGGTCAAGCACGAATTTCAGTGCCAAATCAAGCTTATCACTCTCCAGCAGCGAATAGAGCAACAAGACCGTTGCCCGTGCCGCAACTTCTTTCGATTCCCGCCTTAATCGCGGCATCTGCCAACTGAAGAAATCAGCAGCCGCGGCGTGCTCATCCATCAGGGTATTACAAACCCCGAAAAGAAGCAGTGCCTCATGGCACCTGGCGCGCTGATCTACCCGGAGTTTACGATCACGATAAAATTCACCAAGGGCAATCTGGGCAGATTGATATTCCCGGACCTGCATCAGGCAAAGCCCACGCCAGAATGCCAGTTCATCCCTCACACCCGCCAAAGGCTTCCTGCTATTGAGAACTTCTTCAACAAGGGGTAACGCCGCCTGGAATTTTTTCAACCGCAGCTTGGCAAGTGCCCTGAGCGGCTTTACACGGGCGATAAAATCAACAGCCTGTGGCTCATCGCGATAACTGGCCGAAAACTCGGAAAAAAGCATGTCCGCCTTACCGTAATCCCGCGCATCAAAGGCACGTTGTGCCTCCGCGAGTAACTCACTCATGGTCCTTTCCCCGGCAACCAAACCTCCTGCATCTTCTTGTGCCGTTGATGGCGTCGCGGGTATCAGCAGCAATGACACTATTAAATGCCGGAAAAACCGATCTTTCATGGCAGCACGCACTACCACAGGATAACCTTTGATCCACCGGCAGGTCGAACTTAAACCCTGCACTAGCAGGTTTTTTGAACAAGCCTGCCTCCCGGCAACGCCTATTACTTGAAATATTGAACTGTTTTTGCCTGACCTGAGGGCAATTATCTCCTACTGTCCACGATCATGAGAACCAGTCCCATTACCCTGCTTAGCATTCTGGCTATTCTGACCTGCTTCACCGGCTCCGCTTTTGGACAGCTGATTCCGCGCAAAAGTGATAAACCTGAATACCGTGAATTTACCAGTGCTAACGGCAAGGTGATCAAGGCCCTGTTGATCGACAAGACCGATGACACCCTGACCCTCAAGTTGCCAAGCGGTAAAACCGCAACACTATCCTATGACAAGATTAGTGATGCTGATCAGGAATACGTCAAGAAGTGGGACAAGGAAAAGGAACTATTCCTTGTCCAATGCAAGACACTTACCATCCGCGAACTCCTTGAGATCCGGGGATATGAAAGCTTCAAGTTCACGATCAAGGGAAACCATATTTTTGTCGATGGCGAACTCAATGGCAACAAGTCCCAATTCATGATCGACACGGGTGCCCACTCCACCATTCTCCATATTGAAGCAGCAAAGGCCAAGGGCTGCAAGGTAGGGCCAATGGACCAGGTCATTAATGGCATCGGCGGCGATGCACCGGCCGCCAACACTGAAGTGCCTGAAATCCGTCTCGGCCAAGCCTTCATTAAGGATCAGGTTCTGCTTTCCGCCGACCTGTTCAAGGACATCCCTGGGGCACGCAAGGATCACGACGCAATTCTCGGAGCAGAATTCATGACCCGTATGCGGGCGGTCATCTCATACAAGGAAGGGCGCATATTCTTTCGCCCCGACCTTCTGGACGATGACGGTGAAGCCCAGGCCGTCAAAGTCCCGGAATACCGTTTCTTCAAGACCAAGGACCGCAAAACCTACAAGGGTAAGGTCGCCAAGAAAAACGCCACTTCCGTGGAGCTGACAATCGAGGGAAAAAACAAGCCTCTGGTATTGCCCGTCAGCAGGCTTACCGATGATGACGCCAAGTATGTAAGCGCCTGGAGTCCGGAAAGGGAAATCTTCCTGCGGCAGTGCGGTGGACTTGCCGTGCAGGACATCCTGGAATTGCGAAAATACCAGAGCTTTGAATACAAGCGTAGGGGCAACCACATCTTCGTCGACGGGGAACTCAATAAAAAGGAGACCCGCTTCATGATTGATACCGGCGCCGGCAGTTCCGTGTTGCATGTTGACTGGGCAAAGGATTGCGGCTGCCAGGTTGGCCCAATGGATCAAACCGTCTACGGGATCGGCGGCAAAGCACCGGCAGCAATCACGCAAGTGCCCAGCCTGAGGATGGGTCGTGCCCTGTTTGAGAACAGGCGCTTACTCTCTATTGACCTCTTCAAGCAACTCGGCGGAAACCGAGAATATGGGGCGATCTTCGGCGCTGACTTCATGCGTGAAACCGATGCGGTAATCACCTACCGCGAGAAAAAAATCTTCCTTCAGCCAGACGCCTAGCGGCGTAAATAAGATTCCTGAAGATTACCCCCAGGAGTTCTTCAGGATTATTGCGCGGCCTTGACCGCAAAGTAGGACCCGGCAACCACCCGTTCGGCCAGGAGGACATTCACGGCAACGTCACGTCCGGACTCCTTATGTGATGGGTCGCCACCCCCAAAATCCCAAAACCATCCCTTATACTTGCCTGAGACGGCTTCCAGCACGAGCCCCTTCTTGGTAAGGGTAAGCTTCCAGTGACAATTTTCCGTTGCTTCCTTCGCAAGTCGCAGAGCCGGCGCGACTGTAAGCCTCGGGCCTTCAGGACGCGTTTTTGCGCTATCGTCACAGGCGATGATCCACCCCTTGTATTTCCCTGCAGCTGCACGGACTAGATAGCCCTGCTCGGTTTGCACAAATTGCCAGGAAGAAGTATCGCGCGATTCACTGGCCAGAGAAATACCCTCAACCGCCTCGACGCCATCCAGCTTACGCTGCTTGGCTTTTTCAGTCACATCGATAAACCATCCCTTAAATCGGGAAACCACTGGGCTCAAAGTGCGTGGTTTACTGGCATTCCTACCCCCTTTCTCCTCGACTTCCCGCAGACCTTTGATGAACACATCGTGACCGGCGACCGCCGGCGGGCTTTCCGCAGCCGCAATGCCGCCAAGGACGGCAAGAACAGAGACAACCTCTATGGAAATTCTGTGCATAAAGTTCATCAGGTCGTCATTTTATCACGGAAAATCGCCGTGAAAATGATCACCAATGGATTTTTACTTTTTTATCAGAAACCAGCTTGTCCCGGCATTACTTGAAAGCCGTTGATTTCATGTAGGCAATCCAGTCATCCTCAAACTCCTTCACGGTCTTGAAGTCAAAAATCTTGGCCAGCTCCAGAGGCACCGGGATCGATCTACTGGTATCCACAAGGTTCATCGCCTTGGAAAACTTGGCAAGGCGGTCAGGAGTGCTCTGCATGTAGCGCGCAAAGCCATACATCGATACCGTCAACTCAGGAGTAAGCTGCATAGCGCTCTTGATTCGGTAGAGCTTCTCGATACTGGGGACCACCTTTCCTTTCTTTACCAAATCTCGCAGGGTGCGCGCCCACTTCCTCCCGTCATCAAATCCCCCGGCCTTGACCAGTTCATCAGACTCATAGGTGTTGGCGTCGACCATGGTTGTCACTGTCTCATCCGTAAGCTGAATCTCCTTGTAATAACTATGCCCCGTGGTAATCGCAAAGTACCCCTCAGAACCGGCACCGCCGCCTGAACCTCCCATCTGGACGCTGAGAATGGAACCGGCCAGACAGTGTGCCGGAAAGGGATTCCACACACCACGCTTAAAACGCCGCTTGTCGGAAGCCTTGAAAGCGCGGGCCCGCATCATCACACCATATTCATCTGCCAAATCATTGCCCAACCTGAGCGTTGAACCTGAAGATGCCGGCCAGGTTTTTGCTGTATTGGAAGCTTCTTGCGCGTTTCCTCCCTGGGCAATCAAGTCAACACAATACTGACCGAGAATCTTGTAATCCTCATCCTCCCCGCAAAGGAATATTGCCATCTTTTCATCTCCCCACTTCTCCGCAAACCCAGGATGCTGAAAGTTCATCCCATACCAAATCCGCTCCGCGAGTTCCGCTGTATCCTTACCGCGCACACTGCCACTGGACATGACCAGAAAATGCTCCGTCTCAACCATGTCGAATCGCAGGGAATACCCATCGGGAAATACAAACTTATCATCCCGTCCATCTCCGTTGGTGTCCCTCCGCTTGATGGTCTTAGAATCAAACTTCATGGTCTTCTCCGGGACGGTGATCTTTGCCTTGGGATCAATAGGCGCACCCTCCCCTCCACCATATTCCTTGATAAACTCCAGATCACCAATGCTCAAGGTCTTACGCGGCACGGTCACGTCACGCCCGGTTTCAAGGCGCAAGCGGACATTCTCATTATCGGCACTCAGTAACTGTGCCTTGAGCTTCTGCCCCTTCAGGTTGGTCCACGTTCGCAGTTCAGCCGCATCCGCTGCACCTGGATTAAGAACCCCAAGGGCTAATACAAAACACAGAACGGCTTTAATGGGGATAAAGTTTTTCATACGCCCAAGTTAAAGGCTACAAGTTGAATTTGTCCATGGGGAAACTCTCTGTATCAACGGTTTCATCCAACCCGGGCATTGCCGGATTACTTTTCATGTTGTCCTTAGTACTAGCATCAATAAGCCTCTTATTATTACTGTTTTATAAAAAAACAGCAAAACTTAGACTGCTGGCTTTGCAGGGCAAAAGACACTATGCTGCGCTGATGCAAATCCCCATCCGTTTTGCACCGTGGCTCACGTGGCTCACGTGGCTCATGGTGACATTCCCAGCGCATTCCCGCCCGCATGTAGACCTTGGCAATTCCGACGGTCTCGCCCTCGATCAGCCAAGGGTTACCGTAGAATTTACTGGCAAAAACGAGACATCCCTGGGGCCGGAGACTTCCAGTAGTTTTCTGCTCGATACCGGATCTGAACGAATTCTCATCGCCGGCAACGCTCTGTCCGAACTTCAGCTAAACGGCTACCGGAGCA
>Ga0315331_10004283_pt1 | contig 10771 bp, 11 predicted proteins | sample M160m34915metaG_FD_203456 | JGI IMG/M metagenome (GOLD analysis project Ga0315331, IMG submission 203456) | Ammonia-oxidizing marine archaeal communities from Monterey Bay, California, United States - M1 60m 34915 | ecosystem: Environmental > Aquatic > Marine > Intertidal zone | place: USA... | reverse complement strand
ACTCTTGATCGATCAGGTTGGCGGTTTCAATTCTTATTGATAATTTCTCTGCTGCTTCCTTGAGATCTAGGATGCGGCGCTCAATATTTTGCATAATAGTAAACTTCAGGTAATGAGCCGCATGATATCATTGTAGAATGCAAATACCATGAGGCTTAGCAACATGAAGATACCTACCTGCTGTGCCCGTTCCCGGTTCCTTTCGCTAACAGGCTTTCCTTTAAGCATTTCTATTAGGAAAAAGAAAATATGGCCACCATCCAGAACCGGAATTGGTAGTAGATTGAGCAGGCCTAGGTTAATGCTCAAAAGTGCGGTCAACCGAACCAATTCATTTAGGCCTTGTTGGGCTTGCTCTCCATAAATTTGAAAAATAAGTATAGGGCCGCCGATAGAGTCTGCAGGGATGGAGCCCATAACCATTTTTTTGATACTGATTGCGATCAGATAAATCAGTCGGCTTGTTTCATCAATCGATCTTTTGAGGGCACCAAAAACTCCATATTTTTCTGTTGTCATCTCTCCGGCCATGCCGATACCGAGTAGGCCTACTTCTGTCCTTTTACCTTCTATATCTTTTACGACTTTGGATTCAGGTATTAGCTTCGTTGTTATCTCTGTGCCGTTTCTGAGGACTCTGAATGTTAGCTCTTGGCCAGGCTTTTCAATGGCTGATGTCTTAAGGTCTTCCCATCCAAAAATAATATTACCATCCACCGAAACCAGAACATCACCTTCCTCAATTCCCGCCTGTTCGGCCGGGGAGTTTTCTTTTACATAAAAAATATTCCTTACAAGCGGAGCTATTCCGATGAGCCCAACACTTTTCTTGTCACCAAAAAGATCACTAATTTTCTCAGAGGTAGGAGTGATAGCAACCTGTTCGATGCTTCCTGATCTTCTTTCTATCTTAAAATCTAACGAGCGACCAGGAGAATCATGGACGACTTTCTGGAGTTGTTCCCAGTAAAGTATTTCTTTGTCGCCGATGGCTAAAATTCGGTCGCCCGTTTGAAGCCCGGCAACTAAGGCAGGAGACTCATCTTTAACCGTGCCAACAACGGGGGCCAGTGCCGGGATTCCTGTGAGATAAACGCCATAATAAATTGCTATGGCAAACAGAATGTTGAATAGTGGGCCCGCGAAGGCAATTGCTAGCCGGTGTAAAACTGGAGCCGCAGAAAATGAGCCCTTTTCGCCTGCGTCGTCTTCCCCTGCTTCCTCACCTTTCATTTTTACATAGCCGCCAAGGGGAATCCAGGCAAGGATGTATTCAGTGCCTCCTCTTGTAAAGCTTGCAATCTTAGGGCCGAAGCCTAAAGAAAACTTTTCTACGACGACACCAACTTTTCGGGCGACCAGAAAATGCCCTAGTTCATGAACGAAGATGAGAGCAGCTAACCCTCCTATAAAAGCAAGCATTTTAGTCCCAAAGCTAAGGATTGTGTCTAGTGAAAAGATAGAAAGTTCAAACATGAGGTCTAAGGAGTTTGTGTGTAATCCAAAATCTCCACGTTTGGTGGAGTATTTAGTTGGAATTGTTTTTCCGAGATTTTCTTGTTAACTCGAATCTGGTTGAAACGAATTGTTGTTTTGTTTCCTAATTTATCATACACGGTAGATCCAGTAATTTGGTAGTTTTTCTTGTCAGCAAAAAGGACTAGTCTTGCCAGACCCTGCTGCGCAGTTTTTGGTACGAGGGTGACAATGATCTTCTTTTTTTCCTGGTTAACGCTCTCAACTTTAAAGGCTTCAGTAAGTTTTCCTTGTCCTGCTAGAAAAAGTGCTGGGGTGTTAGAAGAATAAATGCTTTCAACCGGCACCTTTGTGGCTTGCTCTTCTTCCGGGATATAAAGCCACAGGGTGTTCTCATCGCTGATTAGAACTTGTTCTTCCGGGGCCCCATAGACCCATCTCATCTTGCCAGGTTTTTTGATTTTGACTTTACCTTCAACGCTTTGGGTCTGGTTCATCATTCTGATGTAAGATTCCTGGATGAAATTGGCCTCAAAAGTTAAAATCTTTTCGTAATGGTTTTGAATGGCGTCAAGCGCTTGCTGATCAGATGTATCCGCAAGTAAGGTTCTTGGAATTGTCAGAATGGTAAATATAGCTAAAAAAGCTACAATTTTTCGCAGAAAGTTCAAGGAAATTTTCTCTTCTATTTGCTGTGAATAGCTCTTCGACCGGAAAGGGTTAATTTACCCTCAAGAATCAGCCGAATAGCTTCGGGGTAAATAATGTGCTCCTGCTCAAGAATCCGTTCGGAAAGAGAAGCCTCATTGTCATCATCAAAAATAGGGACTACTGCTTGCGAAATGATGGGCCCGCCATCAACTTCTTCGTTGACAAAATGTACCGTGCACCCTGAAAACCGCGCCCCATGTTCTAAAGCACGTTTTTGTACGTTTAGTCCGGGAAACGCAGGAAGTAACGAGGGGTGAATATTAATGATTCGACCTGAAAAAGCTTCGATAAAATTTTTACCCAAAATTTGCATATAGCCAGCCAGGCAAACAAGGTCAACGGATTTGGACTGGATTTTCTCTATCAGAATATTCTCATAGCTATTTCGATCGGGGTAAGACTTTGGGTTTAGAAAAAAAACCTCAAGACCATGCTCGTGAGCTCGTTCCATGGCATAGGCATGATTCACATTGCTAATAACTAAAGAAATTTCAGCCTGAAGATCATTTTTTTTTATACTATCTATGATGGCTTGTAGATTAGAACCTCGTCCTGAAACCAAAACAGCAAGTTTAAATTTTTTGGGCGACATTAAAGGGGGACGTTGGGTATCATTAAAATAGAGCCGTATCTTTTTAGGACGGGCGTTTACTCTGTTTTAAGCTTATCATTAAACAGTATTTTAAATCAATGATATCGATAACGAAAAGTATTCAGGGTCTTTGACAGAAGCGGCAGAACTGTGACCACAGTAATATTAAATCGAAATAAAACTTCATATATTAATTGGTTACCATTATTTTTAGAGTTGCGATTTGCGTAAATGACATGGAAGGGCAACTCTCCGATTAAACTGGTAGGAGTTGAAGAATAGTTGTATTTAATATTTTTGAACCAAGTTGTTCTGGATATTTTGAAGTAGGCCTATGTTTTGGGTATGTCCTGACTTAAAGGCTTTGATACTTCCTCGTATTGGGTTTCCTAGTAAATAAAAGTCACCGAGTATGTCCAAAATTTTATGGCGTGGGAATTCGTCTTTAAAGCGAAGTTTTGTGTTTAAAACTTTTTTGTCGCCTAGCAAAATGAAGTTGTCAAGTTTGCCTCCAGATGCATAACCCATCTTGGTCAATTGCGCCATTTCTTCGATGAAGCCAAAGGTTCTTGCCGGGGCAATTTCCTTTTTAAAACTTTTATTTCCTTTGAACTCATAAGTATATTTCTGGATGCCAATTGGCTCTGGATAGTCCATATGGTAGCTGACACTAAAACTATCGCTGGGTTCAATGGAGATATAGGGGCCGCCTTCTTCCTTATTACCAAAGGTGTAATTTTGGTCGATCACTATCTCTTCATAAAAACCATCCTGTTCTTCAAACTCCCCATCTTCTATTAAGTCACAAAAATCTTTTGCTGAACCATCCATTACTGGAGCTTCATCACCTATTTTAATAAGCAAGTTGGTGATCCTATACATATGGAGAACTGCCATAATATGCTCGATAGTTCCTACAGAGGACGAACCTTTCTGCAAGCGGGTGGCGTAATCTGTTGACTTTACATTTTCCAGTCGGGCGGGAATAGTCTTGCCGGTAGAAATATCCCCAAATATAATTCCGCTTCCCGGAGGCATCGGTTGTAAAATCAACCCAGTTTTAATGCCAGAGTGTAAGCCACTACCGCATAAGACCACGCTACGTTTGAGAGTCCGTTGGGCATGGCGGTATCCGTTGTTATTTTTTTCAGAATCAAGTATTTCGATAGAATGACGTGCTATTTTTTCTTTAAGTTGTTTTTTTTCTGTACTAAGAGCTTTGCAGGTGTTTTCGATATTCCAGTTGTTACGTTTAAGATGATGAATAATAAAATGTTTCTCCCAGACCAGTTCTGCTTCTTGAAGTGACCTTGCCTGATCAATATTTTTAATTTCTATTTTGGGTTGCCAAATTTCCGAAGGTAGATCCTGAGCCGTTATATTCTTTTGGTTGGCACCGGTAAGAATTAATTTGTTCAATACTGATCTCAGCTCTTTCATGTTTCCGGGCCAAGTATAACGGCAAAGAGCGGCTAGAGCATCCTCACCTATTTCAGGAACAGAACTATTCTGGGTTTGCCTGATCGTATTTAAATAATCTTTTGCCATAGAGGGTATGCTCACGGCATAATTCCGCAAAGGCGGAATAGATATTGTGGAGTCTTTGAACGTATCCAACAATGCCGGATGAAACTGCCCTTTTAAGGCCAGCGCATCCAGATTCTTAGTGGATGAGGCAAAAACCCGGATAGGGATCAATTCTAAATAGTAGCCATCTTGTTGAGAGCCTTTGGAGAGGAGAGCTTCCGCAAGCTTTTCTTGTAGGCCCTTGCTTAACGTTTCGATATTACTAAGATAAATGACTTTTTCTTCGTCACTCAGACTGGAAAGGTGAGAGTTTTTTAAATCTTTTCGTAGGTGCTTAAAAAGCTGTGAGTGTATTGCTCGCGTCTGACGAAATGCACAATTTATTTTAATGAATGGGCGGTCGCTCTTACTGCTTTGTCCATGGATAGTCTCAGCTATGAAACCTTTACCTGTTCCATTCTCACCATGAATTAAAACCGGCTTTAAATTACAAGAAAACTCTTTCACCGCCTTTTTTACATCTACCATGGATTCAAAGCAAAGAGGGAGTTCTTTGGTTGAATTTGTCAGGTTGTCCTCAGTTCTTAACCTAGAGTTTTTATTGTTCAACACGCCTGAAATTGACTGGGTGATTCTGTCCAGCGAAAAAGGTTTTTCTATGAAGTCCTGAGCCCCAAGCTTGGTCGCCTTGACAGCCGTGTCAATAGTGCCGTGACCGGACATAATAAGGACTTCAATTGCAGGATGATAGGATTTTACGGTTTTTAAAACTTCAATTCCGTCCATTCCAGGTAGCCAGATATCGAGTAAAACCAAGTCAGGCGGATCTTTTTGGATAATTTCTAGTGCTTTAATGCCGTCATCTGTATTGGTAACTTCATAGCCCTCATCCGTGAGAATTTCGGTCAAGGATCGAACAATATTTTTCTCGTCATCTACGATGAGAATGCGCGATTGAGGCATAAGGTTTATTTGTGACGGAGGACTTAAGTGATTGGTTTGGAAACACCCAACCGTGAATATTCGAGATAATAGATCTTATGTCCAGCATTTATAAAATTTTTTTCATATTTCGTTTTAGGCAAGTCTACACGACTTTCTAGAAAACCTGCCTCTCGATCTTGATTTTTAAACATTGGTTCAGAATTAAAGTATTCCAGCATTTCAATAGCGTAAGGCTCACTATCTGTTGCTAAGTGAATTTGTCCTTCAGGAGCAAGTTTCTGTCCTATCAATTTAACAAAACCGGGTTTTATCAATCTCCTTTTGATATGTCTTTTTTTAGGCCAGGGATCTGGGAAGTTGATATAAATGGTTTCCAACTCTCCATCTTTGAACAAGAGAGGCACTTTAAAACGAACGTCTCCATAGGCCATTCTGATATTTTCTAACTGTAATTTTTTTATTCGCGTCATTAACTTTCGGATTCCCTTATGATAAAAATCCATGCCAATGAAATTGCTCTTAGGTTCTTGAGCAGACATCTCAATTAGAAAGTTTCCCATTCCAAAGCCAATTTCCAGCTTTAGCGGATGATCATTATCGAATAGAGTTTGCCAATCCGGCCACTTCTCAATATCTAAATAATAAGGATCTTCTTCTTCAATTTCAGCAAAAGATATAAGGGCCATTAAGCTAATGCAGAGTTGCCCTCACTAGGGGTATCATGAATAGTCGTCACTTCTAATACTTCAAATTCTATTTTACCATCAGGAAGTGAAAGGGTAATTTCATCACCTTTCTGTTTACCTACCATGGCTCTTCCTACAGGTGAGGCTGCGGAAAGCTTCCCTACATCAGGGTCAACTTCTTCAGGAAAAACCAAATAGTATACTTTCTCCTCACCAGTATCTAAATTTTTAAGGTTCAATGTACTTCCAAGCCCAGAACGGTCTTTCGGAATCTGGTTGACGTTTATGGACATGATGTCACTGATGCGCTTTTGTAAAAGTGAGACCCGCGCCTCAAGAAGCATTTGTCGTTCCTTTGCTGCTTTAAACTCTGCATTTTCACTCAGGTCACCATGTTCCCGAGCTGTTAAAATAGCTTTTGGAATATCTACTTGTAGTTCTTTTTGTGATTGAGCGAGGTCCTCATCCAACTTGTCCAAAATGGGAAGTCGCTTCATTGCAAATTTATCTCCCTACTCTAAAATAATGATTAATTTGGTTTATAGCCCGGATGGGTGAAGGATGATCTTTATCAATCCTTACCCTCAAATAAGAAATAAACCCAGAAGCTATACATATTTGTTGTGGGCTAACTTAATTAATCGGGGAAACCAGTTGTTAGAAAACCCTAAAGGGTTTAAATGTTATACTTTACACTTATCTAGTTTGCCATTGTAGGGGGTGAGCCACTGTCGGTCAACATAAATTTCAGGAGTATTTTTCTTAAAGTGAATGGCCTATGTCTTCCTATAAAGTCTTGGTGAAAAATGGAATAGCAGAGCATTATTTTGAGAGTTTAAAAAATTTCAATGTGATTTTATTTAAGAAAATTTTCTTAGTCTACTGGAGAAAAATGTCTAAGAAAGTGTTGTCCGTCGCTTAAAATATCTCGTGCACCTGTTGAAACGGATCGAAGCGAAATGGGCTGTCTTTATGGGGGGGGGTAAACAAACGTAGTTAGTTAGGCAGTTCCCGGCATTTTTAGGTTTTTTAGGCAAACAGTAATTTTTGGAAGGAACCACTTTCTATTGGTAAGGTAGAGATTGTGCTTTCGGTTCCCTACCTAGAGATTCTTCTGATTCCAGAGAATCAGCCATTGTTGAAGTAGCTTGATGGGTTGGGTGCCCCGAAATTTTCGGCGTTTGATTTTTGGGGTCATGTCGTGCTGGAGTTTGGCGATAACTGTGGCGCCCACCGCTTCTTCCAGCACCACACCACGTTGGGCGTGTTCGAGTTTTTTTGATTCGCAAACTCCACGAAACGCAACTACCATCCGGCAGTCTAGAGGACGGTCTTCATAAACTTCGCATGCACCTTCTTCGCTAAGAAACGGGCAGGGTTGATTGATGACCAGTCTATGCCAGTCCACTTGATCCATATTTTTGCCTGCCTTAAGAACTTCGTCTACCTTGTTGATGGTTCTTTTCGATCGTTCGAAAACGGCATTGAGGTCAACGTTATTTTCCTCAGCATTTTTTAGAATACCTTCCCATTCTAGTTGGGTGCAGGATACACCTGTATGGCAACAATGAGCGCATCCTCGATGACATTGTAAGGGAGGTATTTTTTCATTATATACTTTTTTCAGGTGTTGCCAGAACACTCGTAAGGGCGATTTTTTTTTCTGACGGGCTTCATCTTTTGATGCTACCACAAGGTAATCGTAGGCTTGCTGGATCTGATGTTCAGTAAACTTGTGCTTAAGAAATCCAGTCAGTTCATCGGTATTGGTCATACCAAAAATGAACATCCCATTACGATCAGTCTTGAGTGACATATTTAGGAGGGGACTTACTTTTTTGATTTAGCTACAAACTTCATCTGTAATTCATAGACGAGTTGTTCCAAAAGTTTAGCTTCTTCTTCGGTTAGGTTTCCTTGAGTTTTCTCTCTCAGCATGATCAGCATATCAATAGTTTGCTGGACGGCAGGAAGGTTGGTTTCGGTTTTCCCGGTTTCTGGATCGGCTATGTCGCCCAGATGATAAAAAGCCGATGAAGTAAGAGACATGATAAAGGTGGAAAAGTCGAGTTGGAAGGGTTGTTGCGTTTCTCCCTGTGTAGGCTCAGTTTTTTGTGCTTCTTGGGTATCATGGTCTTGAGCTTCGTCTTCTGAAAGTTGTGAAGAACGGTTATCCTTAAAAACGAATCCTTCTCCTTCTATTTCCTCATCACTCATGGTGTACCTTTAAATTATATTGTTAGCTGTCTTTATCATTGCCCATCAGCAGTGGAACTGAGAAACCCAATACGATCATGATCAAGCCCAACATTAGAGCGAGATAACCTTTTCCCTCTATAAACTCCATATAGGTTTTTCCAGCTAACGGCCATTGACGAATTATTCCCACCACGACAAATAATGCACCCAGAGCAAAAAGAAGTTTTTTCATAAAACTTGAACTTTCTTCATGGTCATTCAATTCATTTGGCATTGTAATGCGGGGTTGCTCTTAATTGAATAAAAGGTAAGTTTGACTGTTTGAAGACCACCACTTTAGGTACTTTAGAAATCCATTTTATGTTAACAAAAGGTCCATTTCATGTCAAAAATTAGTCGCCTGTTGTCGAACCGTTCTGCTAGAATTAATTCATGAAACCGTATGCTTTATTGTTTTTAGGTTTGTTGTTTGTTGGGTGTTCGCCTAGTCGTATAGCAGTTGAAGCTTCCTTGTCGCTTGTGGAAAGCCAGGTTGTTGCTATGCAGGAAGAAAGAGATCCAGAGCTTGCTAAGCAGGCTATCCCGTCTAATTTAAAAATGTTGGAAGGGCTCCTCAGGCATGATCCTGATAATGCACGGATACTTGTAAACCTCGCCGAGGGTTTTTGTGGTTACGCGTTCAGTTTTCTGGAAGATACAGAGCCAGAAAGAGCCTCTTCCTTATATGCAAGGGGTAGAGATTATGCTGCGCGCGCGATTACTATTATGACTGGCAGGGAAAAATGGAAAGACCTATCTTTAGATGAATGGTCCCGCGCTCTAAATGAAGTACAGGCTTCGCATCAGTCGGCCTTATTCTGGATGGGACAATGCTGGGGAAGTTGGTTGACGCAGAACTTGGATTCGGTGGAGACTTTCTCTGATATTCCTCGGTTGGAGAAACTGATGAATAAAGTTCATGATTTGAATCCCTCTTTTCATTACGCCGGTCCGCATTTGTTTCTGGGTGCTTTTTATGGAGGGCGTAGTAAATTATTAGGTGGCAAACCGGAAAAATCTCTTTACCATTTTGAAAAAGCATTGAAATTAACCAAAAATAAATATTTGCTAGCGCGTTTAATTTTCGCCAAAACCTATGCGGTGCAGAATCAGAACCGAGAGCTGTTTGAGATGCAGTTGCAGGCTATTTTGCAGGCTCCGAATGATCTTTTCCCTGAACAACGACTCGCCAATCAAGTGGCTCGCAAGAAAGCTACTAAACTTCTAGAGCGTATTGATGAGCTTTTTTAACTTTATAGGCAGACCTCTAGTTTTGCTGATTTTATTATTTGCCTGCATTGGGACGAGTCCGGTCCAAGCCAAAGAAAAACATGTTATCAAGTTTGCCACGCTGGCTCCCGAAGGATCTTCATGGATGAAGTCAATGCGCAAGCTTTCTAACAAAATCAAAAAGGCTACTGATGGTAATGTCATTTTTAGGTTCTATCCAGGAGGTGTGTCTGGGGATGAGAAGGACGTAATTCGTAAGATGCGAATCGGCCAGTTGCACGGTGCTGGTTTTACGGGGGTAGGGCTCGGGCAGATTCTGCCCGGAGTGAGAGTTCTCGATCTTCCGTTCCTGTTTAATAACGATCGTGAGGTCGAGTATGTTTATAGCAAAATGAATAGCTATTTTACAGACAGCTATGAAGAAAAAGGTTATATTTTATTAGGTTGGGTTCCGGTTGGATGGGTACACTTTTTTTCTCAGCAACCCATCCGCTCCGTGGAAGACATTCGCCAGTCTAAACCTTGGATATGGGAAGGTGATCCATTGGTGGAGCAGGTTTATAAGGGATTAGGAGTTCAGCCGATTCCTCTTTCTATAACAGATGTTCTGCTTTCTTTGCAAACAGGTATGGTGAATACCGTTTATGCATCCACTCAAGGTGCCCTAGCTTTGCAATGGTTCACCAAAGTGCAACACATGACACGACTACGGATGGGCTTCGCGACAGGTGGCGTGCTTATATCGAAAAAGCAATTTTATAAGCTCTCTCAGCCTTATCAGGATACGGTAAGGAAAATTGGTGCCGAGTTTTTGCCCGAACTGGTTCAGCTTATCCGGAGCGACAACAAGAAAGCACATAAGGTGTTAGAGAAAAATGGAGTGAAGTGGGTGACGCTCCCCGAAAAGAAAGAAATGAACCGATTTAAGGAAGCGGGGGCATTAGCCCGAAAAACCTTGGCAGGAAAATATTTCCCAATAGAACTCCTTAATGAGGTGCTTAAGCACTTGCAAGAATTTCGTTCGCAATACTAATGGAAATAATCAATAGCACCCGGCTATATAGCTTTTCTCTCGCCGTGCCTCTATTCTTTGCTCTGCTTGATTGCTAGTGGGAGAATCAAATTTTTAGTGTAATTTTATAGCTTCAATCCTTGTAGATCATTTAAAAAAAGTTTTGATTTTAGCCTCTTTTTTTAGGTCTTCTACATAAGATGCTACAAGAACTTTTGCTTCCTCCATAAATAGATGCTTTTGGATGGCTTCTTCCAATTCTCTGAAAGGAGCCTGTTCTGGGGGACGTTTTTCGGTAAGCTTGATGACATGGAACCCGAACCGGGTTTCTACTTTTCCGCTTATTTCTCCGGG
>Ga0315331_10004280_pt1 | contig 10774 bp, 10 predicted proteins | sample M160m34915metaG_FD_203456 | JGI IMG/M metagenome (GOLD analysis project Ga0315331, IMG submission 203456) | Ammonia-oxidizing marine archaeal communities from Monterey Bay, California, United States - M1 60m 34915 | ecosystem: Environmental > Aquatic > Marine > Intertidal zone | place: USA... | reverse complement strand
GCTACCGCCCTGACGGAACGGCCTTGCCGATGATCGCGATCCCGACCTTCGGCTACAAATTGCACATTGCGATCGACCGTCGATACGGCTTTATACACAGCTTCGCCGTGACCTCGAGCGTCCACGGCGATGGCAAAGTGCTGCGCCGGGTCGTGACCTATTATTGTCGGCATCGACGGCGATGATGTACTGTTCGGTGGCGATGACGCAGACACCCTGTTTGGCGGAAGTCATAATGATTAACTCCTCGGTGAAGCTGGAATGACATCCTGAACGGCGATGCCGGTAATGACCGCTGCACCGGTGGACTTGGCGCAGACCAATTGCTGGGCGTTGGATGACTGCTTACAGGCGACAGCCAAGACAACAACATTCTTGGTAGCATCGCGGACGACTTCATTAATGGCGGCGGTGGGGATGATCTTTTGCAAGGCGGGGCTGGGAATGATCTGCTAGCTGGTAATAAAGGCCTCTACAAACTGGATGGTGGACTGGTCGATGATCGTATTAATGCGGGCCGTGATAGCAACACTATCATCTATCGCCCCGAAGACAGTCGCGATCGCGTGTTTGATTTTGGCGGCGATGGTAAGCTTGATCTGACAGCATTCGATCTCGATTTGCTGATCGATATTTTTATCCACGCACGGGAAACAGATCGCGGTAAGGCGTTTTTTAATTTTGGTGATGGCGATGTCCTAAAACTAGTTGGCTTCCCCCGCGAATTCCTGAACGACAGTGATTTCATCTTCTAGGTAATCCCTAAATGGGGTGGGGTGGTAGTCATCCCGTGATTTGCTAACCTACCGCTTCATTTAGCGGAGTTCGTACTTATGTCTGGCCCATTCACTGGCCTTAAAGTTATTGATCTGACGACTGTATTCGTCGGCCCCTACTCTACCCAGTTGCTGGCTGATTTAGGTGCCGAGGTTATCAAGGTTGAAGCGCCCGACGGTGATTTGACGCGAATGACAGGGCCTGCACGGAATGCAGGAATGACCAGCAGCTTCATGCAGCTCAACCGTAATAAGCGCAGCATCGCCCTTGATCTCAAAACAGAGGCAGGGGCCGACGCGATGCGTGACTTGATCAAGGGTGCGGATGTCTTCGTGCACAATATGCGGCCGGAACCGTTAGAGCGCCTTGGCTTTGACTACGACAGCGTAAAGCCCCTGAACCCCAGCCTTGTTTACTGCAATATCTGGGGCTTCGGCATGAAAGGCCCCTATGCGGGCCGGGCAGCGTTCGATGACATTATCCAGGGGGTGTCTGGCCTGGTGGCACTGGAAGGGTTTGGCGGCAAGGACCAGCGGTTTGTGCCTATGCTGATCGCCGATAAAGCGACTGGTGTATTCGCAGCTCTCGCCATGTCCGCCGCCCTCTACCACAAGCTGGCGACTGGTGAAGGCCAGGAAATCGAAGCGCCAATGTTTGAATGCATGACATCCTTCGCCATGATTGAGCATTTGGCAGGCGAGGGTTTTGTCCCGTCTATCGGACCGCCAGGGTCTGAGCGCCACGCTAAGCCAATGCGGTTCCCAGTAAAAACGTTGGACGGCTATATGTGCGTCCTCGCTACCAGCGACAAGCATTGGCGTGGCCTGACAAAAGCAGGTGGGCGGCCTGAATTGGCATCGGACGAGCGGTACAATACCCGTCCCAAGCGCTTGGCACTGCGCCAGGAGATAATTGATCTAACGACGGAAATCGCAAAAACGCGCCCGACTGCTGAATGGGTTGCCGAACTGGCGGAGGCTGGCGTTCCCTGTATGCAGATTAATTCACTGGATGAGGTCGTCGCAGACCCCCATCTGAATGCCGTCGACTTTTGGCAAGAACACGAACACGCCAGCGAAGGCACCATACGTCTGATGGCACCACCATATTCGCTGAGCAAAACGCCGCCGACCATACGCACTATGCCGCCACGATTCGGTGAGCACACCGCGGAGGTTCTGGCGGAACTTGGCTATGACCCAGAAACAGTCAAAGCTATGGTGGAAGCAGGTGCCGCCGTCGCAGAAAAGCGCAACGACGCCTAGTCTCGATCAGTACATGTGTTGGCCGCCATTGATCGACTTGTTGGAGCCCGTAACGAAGGTTGCGTCATCGGCTACGAAGAACATCACGCCGCGCGCAATCTCATGCGCATGCCCTAGGCGTCCCACCGGAACTTTAGCAACGATCTTCCGGAGCACATTCGCAGGAAGAGCCGCGATCATATCCATATCGACGTAACCCGCTGCGATGGCATTCACGGTGATGTTGTAGCGCGCACACTCCTGGTCCAAGGCCTTAGTGAATCCATGAATGCCTGATTTAGCGGCGGCATAGTCTACTTGCCCGTACTGGCTTGCCTGTCCATTGATTGACCCAATATTGATGACGCGCTCGTATTCCCGCTCGCGCATGGCCGGGAAAGTCGCGCGGGCCATGTTGAAGCAGGACCTAAGATTGGTATCAATCACCTCATCCCACTGCTGGCGGCTCATACGTATCAGCGTGCCGTGCCAAGTGATACCGGCGTTATTCACAAGGATATCAACCGGGCCTTTCTCAAGCATGATTTGATTGATGCCTGTCTGGCATGCGTCATAGTCGGCGACATCAAACTTATAGGATTTAAGACCCATTTCTGCTGCGAACTTCTGCGCCGCTTCATCATTACCTGCATAATTTGACGCGACATCATACCCTGCATCGCGTAAAGCCTCACGGGTCGCGCGGCCAATGCCGCGGGTGCCGCCTGTGACTAATGCTACTCTGGTCATGATGTTCTTCCATGAATGCGCAATGCAGGACCGGTTAGGCCGTCTACGTGGTTAATTGCTAGGCTGTATCTATGGCGCTACCATTTCATTTGAGATCGGTGCGCGTAGCCGCGCGCCATATTGTGCAACGCACCATTTGTTGGCGATCGCAGCATGCAAGAATCCATGACGGTCTATATCGACTACAAGAGCCCATATGCGTATCTCGCTATGGACTCGACGCGTGAATTAGCCAAAGAATTCAATTGTAACATTACTTGGCGACCGTATTCGCTTCAGATTAAGGACTATTTAGGTGAAGTAGACACACGCAATTCGCACCAATGGCGGCGGGTTAAATACTCATATATGGACGCGCGGCGCATGGCGAATGAGCGCGGACTGATCGTGCTTGGGCCACAAAAACTATTCGATAGCACACTCTCGCATGTTGGGATGTTATACGCTGGCGATGCAGGCGCTGACATCCAAGACAGATATCACGACATCGTATTTGAGCGATTCTTTAAACGCGAATTGAATATCGAAGACCCTGTTGCAATCACTAACGTAATGCGTGAAGCAGGTGCTACGATAAATGATTTCCAGACAATCCTGGAGAACGAAGGCCGCGCGCGTCTGGACAGGGTGTTGAAAGACGCAGAAGATCGTCTGGGCATATTTGGCGTGCCGACCTATGTTATCGGTAACGAAATTTTTTGGGGCGGGGACCGCATTCCCCAGGTTCGCCGCTACTTCGAAAAACACGCCTAACAGGGCATCAACTGGAGGATTATTCCATGGACGGCATAGCAAATTCACCTTCGGCCCGGGACAAGGCGTTTCTGGTACACCCGATGACTAACCTCAAGACTCATCAGGATATTGGCCCGACCATTATCGAGTCCGGCAGTGGCGTGCGTATAAAAGACGATACAGGCAAAGAATATATCGAAGGCATGGCTGGCCTCTGGTGCACATCACTCGGCTACGGCAATGAGCGGTTGATTGCAGCAGCAACTAACCAGATGCGCGCCCTGCCCTATGTCCAGCAGTTCCGTCATATGAGCCATGATCCAGGCATTGATCTGGCCGAAAAACTGGTTGGCCTCGCGCCGGAAGGCATCACGAAAGCATTTTTCGTGAACTCCGGTTCCGAAGCAAATGACACGATCGTCAAGTTCATCCGCTTCTACCACAACTCCATCGGCCAACCGGAGAAGAAGAAAATCATTGCGCGGGACAAGGGTTATCATGGAACAACGCTCGTCGCTGCCAGCCTATGTGGGCTGCCACATATGCATGCTGCGTTTGACCTGCCAATGGCAGGCATCTCGCACACGATGTGCCCACATTACTATCGCTACGGCCTTGAAGCTGAGAGCGAGCAAGAATTCGCAACACGCTGCGCTGAGGATCTGGAAAAAATGATCCTAGCCGAGGGTCCCGAAACAGTCGCGGCATTCTTTGCAGAACCCGTTATGGGCGCCGGGGGCGTCATCACCCCGCCGAAGACCTATTTCGCCAAAATCCAAGCAGTCCTGAAAAAGTATGACGTGCTGTTCGTTGCCGATGAAGTGATCTGTGGCTTTGGGCGCACCGGCAACATGTTCGGCAGCGATACATATGATCTGAAGCCAGACTTCATGACCGTTGCGAAGGCGCTTTCTTCTGCATATCTGCCTATTGCAGGCGTGCTGATGCGGGAAGAAATTTTCAATGCAATGGCCGATCATGCTGGTGAGCTAGGCATTCTTGGCCATGGCTACACTTATTCTGGCCACCCGGTCGCCAGCGCGGTCGCCCTTGAAACACTGACAATCTACGAAGAGCTCGACATTGTTGCGCGCGTTCAAGAAACGTCAAAAACGTTCATGCGTGAACTCAAGGCATTTGATGACCATCCATTGGTTGGCGAAACGCGCGGCGTTGGCCTTGTCGGCGCAATTGAGCTTGTTGTTGATAAAGAGACCCGCGCACCGGTAGATGCCAAGGGTCCTGCTCCTGACTACCTATATGGCCGGATCATGCATTCTGGCTTGATCACGCGTCCTATTGGCAATTCCATCGCATTCTGCCCGCCGCTCATCATCTCCCCAGCGGATGTCGAGGAGATGTTCAGCCGGTTCCGTACAGCGCTTGATGAAACGCTGGACCACGGTACCCGTAAAGGTATGTTCAAGGCGGCATAAATACTTAGGCTGATCATTAACGGTATATGCACCCAATCTGCATTTACTGATGGCCTATTTTACCTTCGTAGCTTCTAATCATGGCAATACTGCCTATCTTAGAAGTTGGGGCCGGGATGGGCGCAATGATCAGAGTCTTTGGAAAATTCTTACCGGCTGTAGCCACCTGCGCCATGCTCTTCAGCATGAGTGCTGTGGCCGAGGAAGGTATTTATATCGGGACCGGCGGCACCAATTTGATTGGCGGCGGACCGTCCGGCCCTATTGGTGCAAAGTTAGACCTCCATCAACGCTCAACAGTCGGCGCTTTGGGATCGCTTGGATATCATTGGTCGGATGGTTTCAGCGCTGAACTTGAAGGCGGCATGCGCGCCCGACAAACGGATGGTGCTGCTAGTTTTGCAACAGGCAGGCGTGCGGATGAGTCCACAACCTCATTCATGATGAGTGCCCGAATCGAGCCTGTAACCAGGGACTCCGTCAAGCCCTATGCAACGATCGGCGCAGGTGTTGCGAGCACCCAGCGGAACGACCACAGCTTGCGTGAACGGGCTGGTGACGTGGCACCAGCCGACCAAGCCATGGCTGGTTTCGCTATGGTTCTTTACAGCCGCACGGCCATCTTCGCTGAATACCGCGATTTCAAATCATTTGAGCAGTCTGAAGCTGCATCGAATGGTGGCGGAAAAACGGGCAGGCATGCAGGCCTTCTTGGGCTGCGTGTGCGCCTTAGCGGGTCTATACGGTAACCCGTCCACCGCCTTCAATATATTGCTGGCCATCAATCTCTGAAATTCGAAGCGTCTGGCGGAAACTGCCTGATGCCGCCGAAAAGCTCTGGAATCGAACGTCGGGCATAAACTTTGACCGCGCAAATGTTTCGCTGAGCACCCTTCCCTGCATGCCTGCGCCGCTCAGCCCATAGGCCGCCAAAATCGTTGGTGCGATATCAATAAGGCCGGCTCGTGCATTTAGTTCCACGCCCTGCTTAAACACCGATCCGCTAAATGCGAGCAGCGTTGAAAGCTCTGCGGGATGCAGCCCGCCGTGGACCCCACCAGTTTCGTCATCCGGCATTGAGTCTGCACCGACATAGGAGCGGCCGGGCAAGCCGAACCGGTTGACCTGATCATCAGCGCCAAGAATGAAGCAAAGCGGTGGTGTGCGCGGGTGATTGTTCTGGACCAGATTGAGCGACAGCGCGCCAGGAGCCAAAGCTGTGTCTCGGGCGAATAGCATGCCGAGCCAGTCCTGTTTAACTAGCCAATCGGCCATTGCATGGATCAGCTTCGGATCATCGTCACGCACCCAGATATTGCCGCTGGAGCTTGCCAGCACAACGTAATCTACGTCGTCCCGATAATAGTTTGCGGCTCTAAACCCTGCAGCCTTCATCGCGCCGATAACGTCAATCCGACCTTTGACTGTCACCTGACCATGATCAGACAACGCAATGATGTGTATGTCTGCCGCATCGGGCTGTGCATCCCGCCAAGCCAATACATCGCCGAAAATCACATCCATCGCGCGTAAAGCCTCCAAGCTTTCTGGCGATCCTACACCGCGATAATGAAAGCTGATGTCGGGTTCTGACAGCCACAGAAGCCCAACGTCTGGCTTATGTTGTGGCAGGAAATGTTCGAGGAATAGCCGCGCGCCATATTGGCAACGTGCAGTATTCGGAACAGCTGCTGGCGGCGGCGGGCCCAACTTAGCGGCACAGCCTTCAAAATCCGCTTCAGCGCTTGAGGCCGCATCACCCATAATCGAATAGGCCACCAGCCCCTGCTCCCGCGCGCGTGGGTTTAGGAAGCGCGCATTGCCTGCTGTGCCGGTGCTGACAGTCAGGTAGCGCTTACCGCCAGCCTTCAGGGCCCCGCCAAGTGTTGGTGCAGTTACGAGCGCGCCATGGGCTGCCTCTGTAACTGCCGCGAGTTGCGCAACATTTCCTGTATCAAACAACTTCCCATCGCCAGTATGCGGTTCGTAATAGCCGTTGGCGACAATCCCGTGAGAACCAGGCCATCCACCCGTCGCAATAGACGCCATGGCAACTTTGGTTTCCGATGGAAAGACTGAACGCGCATTCTGTAGCCTAGCAGCGCCAGATAACCATCCAGCCAAGTTCGGCGCGTGTTCAGGTATAGCCAGTTCCGGCCGCAACGCGTCGAAGCCAACAATCAAAAAACGGGGGCTCATGTAGGGCTCCTATCCGAACAGGATGGCTTTCGCATCGCACCAAGGCTTCAGGTAGAATAGGGCCTTCAACATGATCTGTCTGATGGCACCCCCACCACGTGCACGATAGCTCAAAGCGGTCTTCAATGTTCGTCCTTATCGCGATGACCGCACTTGGACCCGTGACGCTGAATATCATTGGCCCCGCCATGCCTGGATTGCAGGCTGTATATAGAGTCTCATATCAGGCGGCGCAGTCCATGGTTTACATGTATCTGTTCGCATTTGCCGCAGCTCAGCTTTTCGTCGGCCCATTGGCTGACCGTTACGGCAGACGACCCTTGGTGCTGATTGGCCTAGTAATTTTCCTGGCAGGCTCACACTTAATGCTCATCGCTCATATAATTAAAGTTCTGGCAGCTGGGCGGGCCTTGCAGGCGATTGGCGGGTACGCAGTCATGGCGCTCGCCCGCGCTGCCATCCGTGATGTTCATGACCGCGCAGGCTCCGCATCCATGATTGGCTATGTAACCTCAGCCATGGTCATAGCCCATATGTTGGCATCGCCCGTTGGTGGCTGGCTGTTTGAGCACCACGGCCTTTTTGCCGTTCTGACAATCCCATTGGTTGCGGGAATTGCGGCGTTCTCACTCTGCCCAGTCGGGCTACATAAAACGCTTGTCACGCGGGGGACAATGCCTGTTCACATAGGCGGTATCACCCTTGCAAATTTCCGGGTTTTGTCGAATGCCAACTACAGGGCTTGTGCGCTGTCAGCGGCATTCAGCGCTACGGCATATTAAATCTTCCTCGCTTGTTCGCCCTATGTCTCCGAAACACTCATGCATCTCAGCCCAACCGAGTATGGGATTTGGTTCATCTCGCATTCCATTGCTTACATGATTGTGAATTGGCTGACGGGTCGCTTTAGTCGCCGCATTGGCAGTGCCCGCATGATATGGACCGGATATTACCTGGCACTTTTCGGCCTTGCGATCATGGCCTGGCTTGCGGGGATAGCCGCCCTTGGCCCTGCCGTGATGTTCCTGCTGATGGGATTTGTATCCGCTGGTAATGGCCTTTCAACGGCAAATTCCATATCAGGCGCCATCAGCGCGGACCCGGCCCAGGCGGACGCTGCTTCTGGCATGACAGGGTTTCTGCAGATGATCATGGGTGCCTTTCGCGGCATCCTGATCAGCTTCGCTCTTGAAGCAAGCAAGCTTCCGTTTACCCTGACTTTGGGCATGCTGGCGTCTGCGCTGATGGCAATCTATTTGTTTGCCGCCGCTAAAGCCTCTGGAAGCCGTTCGGGCCGCCCTTCACATTCCCAGTAAGGCACAGGCCCAAAGGTTTCGACTAAATAATCGACGAAGGCGCGGACTTTTGCAGACAGATGTCGCGCATGGGGATAAATGGCGTGAATAGCCGTTTCCTGGGCGACGAGATCAGCTTCGTGGCCCGGTAACAATCGTTCAAGTCGACCATTGAATACGTCATTACCGCACGTCCAGGTGGGCAGTAACGCAATGCCAAGCCCGCCAAGTGCTGCCGAATGCAAGGCTTCCGCATTATTCGCAGTCAATGGTCCGGTCACACGTACCTTAGAGAGTGCGCCATCCTCGGAACGGATATGCCATTCTGCCAAGCTGACGTTCAATTTGTAGACAAGGCACTTGTGGTTGGCCAAATCCTCTGGTGATTTAGGCGCACCATTGGCCGCTAGATATTCTGGCGATGCGACGAGCACTCGGCGATTAGGGGCGAGCCGTCGCGCAATCAAGCTTGAATCGCTCAATCCACCAACGCGAATAACAACGTCTGCGCCCGATTCAATCACATCAACAAAGTGATCTGTCAGCGTCAAATCAATCGAGACATCCGGGAACTTGTAACAAAAACCTGCAACGTGCGGCGCAATGTGTCGGCGGCCAAAAACGACGGGCGCATTCAATTTCAACAGCCCACGCGGGGTTGCCTCCAATTGGGCGACGGCAGCATTTGTTTCTGACACTTCGCTTAGAATTCGACGCACCCGCTCGTAGTAAATCTCACCAGCGTGTGTCAAGCTGAGACTTCTGGTAGAACGGTTTAATAACCTGGCATTCAAGGCATCTTCCAGGCCGTTGACCTGTCGTGAGACAGATGATGCCGCCAAGCCCAGGCGCCGACCTGCCTCAGAAAACGACCCGGCATCAACGACTTCCGCGAACAAACGCATACCCGCTAGCATATCCATAGTCATCCCCCGCCAATTGGCTTAGCCACGAAAATAGGCGTTATACACAAACAAGCAATGTTATGGATCACACAAAAGTTCTAGATAAACTCTGCTAAAACATGGGCTACCGGTTCAGACGCCACTGATATATCCCCTTGGGGTATAAAGAACCTCGTGTCCGCCAAGCTTTGTTTGCCGTGTCCTGGATGACCCAACAATGATAGTCGTCAGCATATCGCAAGAGTCCGGGGTGAGCGCTTCGAGCGTTGAATACACAATTAATTCTTCTGGTCGACCAAGATTCCGTGCATAGGCGATTGGGGTATTGGCCCGGCGATGTGCAAGCAGAATATCCCTCGCTTTGATCAGCCCTTCACGCCGTCGTTTAGAGACCGGATTGTAAAATGCGATCACGAAGTCACCTATTGCAGCTCCTTTCAAGCGTTGCTCAATTGTGGCCCAGGGCGTGAGCAGATCTGAAAGTGAAATCGCGCAAAAATCATGGCCGAGCGGTGCGCCAGTCCGCGCCGCAGCCATTTGCATCGCGCTGACACCTGGAATGATATCGAGATTGATGCGGTTCCATTGAGCATTATTTTCCGCGTCCATCTCCTCAAGCGCCAATGTCGCAAGCGCATAGACGCCAGGATCGCCAGACGCTAGCAGCGCCACGCGTCGGCCTGTCGCTGCCAGCGCAAGCGCATGACACGCCCGGTCTCGCTCCGCGCCTAGGGGGAATGGATGCAATGTCGTCGTGGAAGAAATGGCATCTGCGGCAAGGTCCAGGTAAAGCCCATAACCGACGATATCTTCGGCTTGGCGGATTGCATTCGTTGCTGCAGGAGTTCTGAAGTCTGGGTCGCCAGGACCCAAACCAACGATCTTCAGCTCACCTTGAGGTCTACCTACAGCTTCGCCTGCAATCGGCAAGACTGCTCGAGCAATGGCGGTTGTGACTTGCGCACCCTTCACTTTTGGAACAATGAGCGTCGCACCAGGACCTGCTGCAGCCAGTGCCGCCGCTTCCGCAACGCCCGGAACGCCAACTTCTTGCAAGACCACGGCGGATGGATTGCGCAATCTTGGGGCAAGTTGGCGGAGTTCACCGGGACCGAAGAACCTTGCCGGCACGCCAAATTCAGCGCCAACTGCATGGACAGCGCCCTCATCCGCTTTCACGTCAATTGACGCAATGACGGAGACAGAGGCTGGATGCAAATCTGCCTTTAACAGCACAGCGCGTACATGTTCGATAAGCGCATCCGGCGGTGTATCCCGCTCGCACCCGACGCCAATCGCGATCGTTGGCGGGATAAGCCGTGGCGTTGCGCCAGCAGGCTTTGCCGCATCACTTACCGAGATCAAAGGACCAGCATCTGCCTGGATCAACCAATTCGGCTGCGGGCCAGCGCCTGCAAAACGGACGCCGCCTG
>Ga0315331_10004274_pt1 | contig 10783 bp, 9 predicted proteins | sample M160m34915metaG_FD_203456 | JGI IMG/M metagenome (GOLD analysis project Ga0315331, IMG submission 203456) | Ammonia-oxidizing marine archaeal communities from Monterey Bay, California, United States - M1 60m 34915 | ecosystem: Environmental > Aquatic > Marine > Intertidal zone | place: USA... | reverse complement strand
TTAAGCCTAAACTCTTTGCAACATCACTTGCCTTGAGTTGCTCCTGGACACTTTCCATAATTTTAAATGCATCAGGTGGGCCATCCATCTTATCATAGTTAAATAAACCCATGTCATTGCCATCAGCATCTAATGCACCAATTGGAACAACTTCATCTTTAACCCTAGCTTTGTTAACCGTGTTACGCACAAAATCCATATTCACAAAGGTTTTTGGTGCTTCTGGTTGCTTTGGTGCAGTCGTCTTAACTTTTGGCGGTATATCAAGTTTTGCCATTGCAGCTGCAGGGTCTTCTGACTTTAACGCTACAAATGTTTCAGCGTTTAGACTGTTTTCAGCTACATCTGCATCAACTTCAAGTTCACTCTCTGGTTTAATACTTGTCTCTGCATCAGCAATTTCCGCCAATGTTTCATCAGATACTACACCATTTTCTTCAATTTCAGCTTTTGCCTTACGAGAACCACGAGCAAGTCTAATTATACCTACAACGCTTTCTACACCTAAACCTAGAATACCACCTTCTACAGAGTTCCTAAGTCTATTCTCCCATTCACTATCATCTGCATCAGTTGCTAACGCTTCGTTTAAATATGGGACTGCCCAGTCATTATCGACTAACCAGTTTGAAATGTTTGCATCATATGGGTCAAAGGCAGTCGCATCTGCTACAGCACCTATACCTATACTTCTTGCAAGGCTTTTGCCGCCCCCAAGTGCATAAAATGATGTGGCAAACTGTGAGATGCCCTTAACAATACCACCAGCTGTTGTTTCTGGTTCTGATATAAGGTCTATGTTCTCAACAGCACTTGTTATGAAATCTTGACCTAGCTTGTCTTTATTGGCGAGAACTTCCTCTCTATTATAATAAGTTGGTATCAGGCTATCAGCCTTACCATCATTATCATTATCTTCCCAAACAAGTCGTCCAGTATTGAATTTATCTTCAAGAAACTCACCTGCACTATTAATTGTTTGTGCAGTTTCATTGATTGCTGTCTCTACGCCATCTGCAAGACCAATACCCATATCAGTAACAGTATCAAATATACTACCCAATATGCCTTGTTCTTCTGGTGCTGCAGGTAACTCATATGTATCTGTTATGACTTTCTCTGCAGAACCTGCACCATATATCTTTTCAAATGTTGGAACTGAACCAGCACCACCTTTTATGAGAATATCTTTGGCTCGTTGTAGCTCTTCTGGATTTTTGAGGATTTTAAACTCTTGCACATTTTCATCTGCCATTAGTTACCCCCCTCTATTTGGTTTAGCATTTCATCTGTTGTTAATGTTGTTCCAACAGAATTTGATTGTGATGCAGCAACAATTGCTGCTGCTCTAGCTGCTTCTTCTGCTTCTTCTGCAAGTAATGCCGCCGTCTCATCAAATTCATTTTCATTTGTTATTTGGTCAGTTAAAGCAACACCTGCGTCATCTATTGGAATGAAAGACCTTTCAGTTAATACTGCAGCATCTTGTGCAATTTTATACTGAACAGCATCTGTAAACATTGCATCTGGATTAGCCTGTTTCCAAAGAACTTTTTGTTCCATGTAATTTTTATCAAACATATTACTGGCATTTCGAACTTTTAAACCACCAGCGATGTCAAATGTATTTAGGCCATCAATAGCTTTTAAAAGAGTACCTTTTACAGTTTTAGATGGTGAATTTGGCGTTAAGAAATCTAGGCTTTCACCTGTTCCATAAACAGTTTTCCACTGACTAAGCAGCGTGGTTGAGTCTTTTGGGTCGATAACATCATCTTCAACAGCCGTTGTAAGCAATTGATATACATCAGTTATGCTAGATTCAGAGGCAAGCTGTGACATGACAGCTGCAAATGCGTCATCTTTATCACCTCTATTTTCAGCACCGACCTTGGCTTGCGCCTGTCGAAACTTAACTAGGGTTCTATAAAGACTAGAAGCATCACTGTTACCTTGTTGTCCTGATTTCATCAGCTCAACCATGACAGCATCAACCTGACCGTTTAGTTCTACTAATTTCTCAGGTGTAATATTTGATACTGTTGATTGTATGATTAGGCTTGTGATGTCAGTTTCTGCATTCGCCACAAACTTCTTCTGCTGTAGTGCGAGTGCCTTACCTGCTGCCACTTCTTCATTAGCAATAATCGTTGATATATTGGCACGAGCATCAAAAACAGCTTCACGAGCTGCAATGCTTCCACCTAGCTTACCTGTTCCTGTTACAACACTATCAAGCACATCAAGAACATCTGGGTCTTTCAACTCATAGGCTGATAATACAATGGCATCGATTATAGTCTTATTGACCTTCTCTCTGTCCATTCCATCTATTTCAGCTAGTTTAGCTTTGTTGTTTAGCCACTTAGCCATGTTATCTGCTTTAATTGTTCGCACTACATCAGTGTCATCTTCTAAGAACATTGCATCTGCATATGTGCTTATTTCATTTGTCCATGCAGCATAGTTTTGGTCTTTCTGCCATGCCACATTTTTCTCAGTCCATGATTGACGGAATGCTTCATTTGCTTTTGATGCTGCGCTTGAGAAATACTCTGCTACCTCAAGATTTTCATAGTCATCAAGACCGTTGTTTTCTTGGAAATCTGTATAAAATTTATTCGTAAAATCTGAGATGCTTTCAGGATTACCATTCTTGTAAAGTTCTTGGTTATCTAAAGCATTGCTCAGTTCATTTGTATATCGTGCGCCCATCGCACTGAGATGTGATATTCTATACCCTTTTCTCAAATATGGACTTGCACCTTCATCGATAAGACCATCCTTAACGGCTTGCCCCATTTCAATACGGTTTTTGTTGTAAAGTTCTACGCCCTCAGCATATTCAGCATTTGCTCTTCTCTCTTCTTCTCTTTGAAGTGCGGGAACAGCTTTCTTTTCAAGATTGCTTAATAATTTGGCTAATCCTTCAAGTGGACTTTTCTCTACAACAGCACGAACATATGTATCTACAGGACGTGCAGTCGCTGCTACTGTGGGCAATTGGTTCTCGAATGGGTTTCCGACTACTCTTCTAGCCATTAATTATACCCCTATACTGCTGCGAGACGCGCTTGCGAATCGAAATAATCGATGCCGAAACCAGCTATTGGTTCGACAACATTGAATAATGTCTCTGTGAAACTCTGTGGTTGCATTGAGTTAATTCTGTTTTGCGCTTCAGATTGGAATGCAAGTTTATCCATTTCATTCTGGGCTTTCATGCCTTCTAAGCGTTGAGAAATGCGGTCTGTAAGTACACCCTCTGAACGCTCAAAGTCGTTTACAAGCTGCTCTACATTTGCACCTTGCACACCTGCCCCTGCAGCTGCGGCTATTGCAGTGCCTTGAGAGCGCATTGCCTTTAAGTCAGCATCCATTTTTTGTTGTGACGCTTGGATTTGTTCTTGGACAATTCGTAAGTTTGCCTGTTTAGATTTTAAAAAGTAAGCATCTTTGGCTGCTCTGGCGTTACGTTGGACAGCTTCATTTTGTTTATCCGCTGCATCCATTGCCCCTGCAACCTGCGCAATAGCAGATATGCCCTTAATAGCCATTGATGCTGAAGATGCAGCAGCAGCTGTTCCACCACCACCTGCTACAGCAGCCATTGTCATTGGTTCACACATGATTATTTATCCTTAGAAATTCGTAAAAGGGCCTGTCTTCAGCCCCATATTTTTCGTGCTTGTTGATGAACGTGAAGCCCATCCATTCAAGCCATTTCATATGGACAGTGTTTCGGGCATCTACACAGTTAAATAAGACAGTATATCCCTGACTTAACTTAGCCAGAGCTGCCTTGCTGTTACGCAGAAAGGTCATTTGATGTTGATAGATGTCATCTGTTGCACACATCCAAATGATACCTGCGTTGTCTAGGTGAGACGCAACGACCCCACACAACCCAACTCGTTCACCTTGTGGTGTTCGAAGGGTCAGTGTGAGGTCACCTATTTCCAAACTTGCCAACAGGACATCTAGCGGCTCTTTACCTGTTGCCGCCTGACATTCATTCTTATCTGCTGTTCTAAGTTTTGGAGCTATGTATCTTACGTCTTCCACCGTGGTTGGTGTAAGTAATTTATCCATTAACTCTTCTTGACCTGAGATGCATATTTCCTTCCCATTCTGCCGATAAGAATTGGCATGGGAGATGACTATTGCTCTCGATTATAACTCTAATACGGTCAGCTTTTGACATAACAGGAAACTTAAAATCCCCTGATGTGAGTGCATTTGCACCTAATGTACTTGTGCCATCACCCACCACAAAGCCTGTAAATACATAATCCTTTGAAGTAGAGCTGCCCTTTTGTTGAATTTTTACTGTGAAATCACCACTGTCTTGATAGCGAAGCAACCAATGCTTTATCTGCAAACGTCCACCAGTAATGGCAACACGACCCCCAGTTGCAGTTGGTTCTTTCAAGGTTGGCTCAGAGAACTCATATGTCATCGAATATCTCTCACCCACATAAAATTCAGTAGATGTATGATTACCTGACACAACAATAGTTGCACCAGATACAGAAATATTAGGGAGAATAGTTCCTTGGCTTGAACCACGAGTTACAACTACAGGAGCTGTAAGTGCGTATGGTGTGGTGATAGTAGTTCGATTTGTACTGCTATTATATGACTTGGTTACTTGAGTGTTTGTTAATCTATAATCAAGCCTGGTTACATATGATTGGTTTGTATCAAAGCGACCTGCATCGAAATGCATTTGAAATAAAATTGTTTTACCTGCTTTGTTTGCTACAACAAATAATGAACTCTCAATAAATTCAGCACTTAGTATTGTTGCGCCAGTGCATGTGTATTCAAACCAAGATGATTGCACCTTTTCCCTACCAGCCATGTGATATTTATATATGTATATTTTACTGGGTTCTTGTGAGCTGAGGACAACCAAAGCGTTCTCTGCTGTACTTGTCGCCATCTTATAAACACTATCAGGCACATATTTAGCTACGTGAGCTGTCACATCTTGCGCATCAGAACGGTCAGTATCATCAATAACGTAGTATTCTCGAACTGAGGTAAATCCACCTCTCGTAGACGGGAAGTAAACCACACTGCCAGCACTAACAGGTCTGGATGTTGTACTTGATTCATACTCTGTTGTTTGGCTTATCGATGTATTCTTAGGTGTAATGAAATCTCCACCCTTCAAAATAAACTGAGTTTGGTCTGAGAAGAGTAATAATTTACGGTCAAATGGTATCGCATGTTTAAGTGCTGAAACCTTAACGTGACTTGCTGCAACATCAATTGGGTCATTATCCAATAGACTTCTTGCAGTTGTTCCAAAGAAATCAAAGTAGTCTGATGTTCTCGACATCACCACATTCTCATCTGCCAATACACCTAAACGGTTTTGGAAAAAGAAAACGTCTGTAATCTTTTTGCCCACGAATGAAGGATTAGGAATAGAGATTTCATCTCCAACTGCCCTATCACCCCAATCTGCTTGCTCAAAAGTAAAGTTACCATTGGCTTGGCGTATTAATAAGTGAGGCATAGTAGCTGCATTAAGCTCATATTGGATATTTGGTTTTGCCCACTCAATCCAAGTACCAGCACCAATTTTGCTTTGTGTTCCATTGTCACTTACAAATTTTACATAGTAATCATCAAAATCGTTTGTTTGGTCACCTTGAATGTGAGCAATATATCCATGTGGTGCTTGTCTTGGTAAATCATCAAATCTTTGTACTGTTCCTACAGTTGGACTTAATGCTGTATCTCCCAAACTATCATAAGTAGCTAAGTCAAATGATGCGTTACCAGTTTTATTTATGACAACTGTTGAACCATCTGCTTGTGCAGAGAAGTTTGATTGACCATTTATAGCTGATGCCAAGCGTGAAGCGATGTCATCTGTACGAGTTTCAATTTGGTCTGTTTCAGAAGTAGTGATGTTCGCAGCTACGTTACCATCAAGATAAACTGTGAAGCGTTGATTATAATCACCTTGTTTTACAGCTATCAAACCAGTGTAAGGATATACTGGGGTAGTTGCTGTACTCATTGCAACTGTTTGGTTTGAGTTCACAATAAAAGTATAATCAGCAACAGTCACTGCTCTGAAATCAGTAGAGGGTGTTGAAGTGTTTAAGTACCCAGTACCATTAGGATATGTTACAGTTTTTGCATTCCCTGCTAAATCATAAATAGAAATCTGATTACTTGCATTTATGAACATGAAATAGCGTTCATTTGCATCACGATTTATTAATTGTGTGAATGACCCCGTTGTTTCGGATGCACTCATAATAGCCACATGTTCGAGCGGTGGTCGCTTTTGTAGTCCCTCAACCAGAGAAGGAAACGCATTAACTTGCACTTCAGCCTGAGACGAAAGCCTCAGAGCTGGTGATTGTTGCGATATGCCTTGTATCAAGTTGGGGATAGCAGAGCTTATCATTCCCATTAAAGTATCCTACGTTTATTCCCACGGTTCATTACACGAGATACTGAATAGCTATCCATCATGTTGAAATCCGCTGTGTCCCCTTCAAAATCTTTTAGGTCAATCAGGGCTTTTTGCTCATCACGAGATACCATTCTGTGTATGGTTTCTGAGTTAAGCATTCGGTCTGAGAAGATACGAGCAGCTCTTGTTGTAATATACTTCTTCACAACATCAGGAAGTTCTAAGAAATCCTGGTAGTAAACAATGGATGCTTCAACAGTTGTGGTAAATTCATAGCTGCGTGTGTCTAAGTTAAATAGTTTATCACCACGTATTACAGTGTTGTAATCAGGTGTATCGATACGTGCTACGTCTGCAGGTATTACGATAAAATTAAATTCGTTACGGCTGAGGACAACTTTGTCTTCTGTGTTGAAGTGCCAGCCTTGTGCTTGTACCTCACGGCTCACTTCAGTTAAAACTTGGTTAGCTATTGTCACATCAGTAACTTGGTTACCTGTAAGTGTATTCACAGGTGCTTCGCCAATTGTTGTCAACAGGACGTTGACCGCCTCTAGTACGGTCATGGACGATGGTTTTGTCATGATGTCCTCATAAAATAAAAAAATGGGCTGACCTCATAAAGGCCAACCCAAAAAAGTTTAAGCAGTTTTGATTTCTACTGAACACTCAGGACGCAAGATGCCGTGGCCCATTGCGTACTTCGCAGCCATTAATGTACCTTGGTACATAACTTCGAAGTCACCAGATGTTCTTTCAACTGCTAAGTCCATTAACTTAACAGTACCAATCGCTTGCTTCTGCATTACAACAGCTGCAGTCGTTGAGAAGTTACCGTGGTAAGTATTCTGTTCACCAGCTACTGCTGATACGTTTGTTGATGGTACATTGTTAGATTTCACAATCTCAATACCAGCCACACGTAATACTTTACCATCAGCGTAGACACCTGCTCCACCCCAATCACGGTTAATAACATCAGTAGTTTGTACCAAGTTATAATATTGTGCGGGTTTCATGATGGCTACACGTTCATTTTCAGGAACGTCTTTCTCATCCAAGATTTTAGCTGCTTCAAAGATTGATGCTGCTAATGATGCACCGTTTGTTTTAGCATCTGCATCAGTAATAGCTGAACCACCATTACCACCAGAGATGGTTGCAGAGGCACGAGCCGCTAATACAGCTAATTGTAAACAGCGAACATCAAATTGTTTAGCAAGAGCCATACCCAATAGACGTGAGTATTCTGCACGTACATCGTAGTGGTTCTTAGCTTCATCGATGTTTGCGATGAATGTATCAGCAATCAACATGTCATCGATATTTACAACGATTTCATTATGTTTAATCGCTTGTGTACCCAATAAAGGCGTACCCACAGTGTGGTATGCAGCGTTAGCTTTACCTGTCACTGGGAATGAAGCTGACTTACCACTCGAAATTGTTCGAGCAACATGTAAGTCTTTCATTACGTTTGTTTCGTCAAAGGCAGTTAAAACTTCACCAGCAAAGACTTTAAGAAATAAAGCATTTGTTTGCGTGTAGTTAGCTGCCGCAAGGTTTGCCGCGCCGAGGCGTGACGGAGTTACGTTTGTCATTATCTTTTCCTATGATAATTTAAGATTTAAGAATGACTTTCGCTCTTACTAATCAGGGTTGTCATACGCATATGGCTCTGTCGTTCATTGTCGATAGTCTCAACCACCTAAAGAGGTGTGTTAGTTACTTCTTCTTTGCAGTCTTAGCTGCAGCTCTAAAATTTTTTGCAGTCGGTGCGCCTTTTGAGCCAACCTTACGGGGTGTCCCACCTCTTGCACGTTTTGCGTGGATGTTTGCATATAAGCCAGGTTTTTTAGCCATAGTTATTCCTTGTGATAAATTGACGGGACTGATGCCCCGCCAGAAGGTTTACTTTTTCTTTGGTGGACGGCCTCGTTTTGTACCGTAAGTTCCCTTGCCTTTTGGCATCCTAATCTCCTTTTAAAATACTGATGAACGCCCTAGCTTTTCTTCAACGTCTTTGGTGTAAGCCGTATCCTTGCCATATCGTGGGTCTTTCATTGCAGCTACAACTTGCGCTGTGCTTCTAAATTCATCTTTGGGTGCAGCTGATGCCTTGCCTTGTAATAAGTTCGGCTCATTTCCTTCAACTGCTTCACGCTTTGAAGACAGCCATTCGACAGCCATCTTAGCGTTTTCAGTGCTACCACTGACCATATTATTATAGAGTTCTAGCTCTTTGACATCGAGTGATGCCTTAGCCCAATCGGTCAGTTCTGCATAACCTTCCTTACCTCCAACAGTCGCCATAACTTCATTAGCGTCTGCAGTCTGTGAGGATTGCATTCCTTTAATATAAGTCTCCACCATTTCTTTTGGATAACCCATGCCTTCAAGTTCCGTAAAACTATCTGCAGTCAATTCACCTGCCTCAGCATATTCATCGGCAAACTTGGTAAATGAAACAGGTTCACTCTGTGGTGTCTCTGTTTCAGCTGCTTGCTCATTTGGAGCAGACATCTTCTTCTCAAGTTCACTATATGACTTTGCCATATCCTCAGCTGAATTAAACTTTTCTGGCAACCACTCAGGTCGTTCAGATGGGTTATCCTCAGCAACAGGTGCAGTTGGGCCAGTATCTTCTTCTGTTATTGTGATGCTCTCTGCCATTTAGAAATCTTCCCTTTTAGTTGGGAAGGGATTTCCTTTGAGTATGGAAGGTGCAGCCAGTGGCTTTTTGTCAGGCTCTACGGATGGTTCATCCTTCGCCTTGTTGTCTTTGGTTTTCGACATAAGAATTTCCTAATGCTTTTACGCCCTCTTGAACGGCTGATGGCCCAGCTTGCATAGCCATAGCTTGCAGCTGCGCTTGCTGTTGTTCTTGAGCGATTTGTTCTTGTGATTTGATTAAACCATCAGTCTCGATACCGAGAGCTGTGGCTCTTCTTTTGATATAATCTTGTAGGTTTACATATTGTTGTAATACTTCTGGCCCTAGTGCTTGTGACATTCCCTGGATAAACATATCGAGTTTACGCAAGTCATGCCCACGTCCAAGTGCTTCCATACCAGTAACGATTGTGGGTTTCACAATACTGTCTGGTAATTTTGGTAGCTTCTTAGCTTTGGTCAGTACGTCTATTTTACGGTTCACATATGGTAACTGGAACTCTTGAGATAAAATTGAATATATCCCAGACAGAGTATCCTCTAGTTCACCAGCGAGATACCTAATTTCTTCTGCGGTTACCCGCTCACCATTACGCTGAACAGATGACTGAAGCATGAATTGTTGGGAAAGACGTTCCTCAATACCGCCCATAGCTTGGTAGGCCACACGGAAATCGTTGAATTTTTCCATCTGCAATACAGATACGTCATTACTATTACCCTCGATAATTGCTGTATTTTCAGCTTGAGCGATTGTTCGCATCCGAGTTGTACCGTTAGGATTAACCATGAAGAGAACCTTTGCAGCTGCGGCTGCGCCCTCAACGATAGCTTGTGATAATCCCTCAAGTGAGCGTAAGTCGCCAAGTAGTTCTTCAACAAACCCACGACCATAATCTTCACCATCAATGCGTGAGAAGCGTAAAGGTAAGAAAGGAACATTGTCCTTCTTATATTTACCCTTAGACCCAGAAACGACTGAGCCTTTGCATTCTTGATAGACGGTAAAGAATTGATTCTTGCGTTCAATATGAGTGTAGACCTCAACGGTCTTCTCATCGCCTTCGAGTTTTCCAGAGATATTAGCAGCAGTCGCTTTGTCCAATGCGTTAGGTGAGACATGCTCTACAATAACAATTTCTAAGACATCACCATTTGGTGAGCGAGATACAACATAACTATCTAAATGTACTACTCGTGTTTTGTCAGCACCAACTTGCAAAAGCACGTTGCCACCAACGATTAAGTGTTTGAGTGCTTCATGCACCGCAACTCTGTCGCCAGATGTTTCAATCTCAGACATGACCGCCCGTTCATATTCACCTAGCTGTTGCTCTATTTGTGTACGAGCAGCATCATCTTGAGCCAAATCTTTAAGGGTATAAGGCTCAACCATGAATCTAAAGAATGGTGAGTTGGGTGGCATGAGAGCCAGTGACAATTTGGATGCTAAATTATTTACCCCTCTCGCACCTATGCCCTGAAACGGAGTATATAAATCACTTGTTTCATTGTGGACATCAGGTGGAATGAGAGATGGTATTGTTAGTTCCGAGCAGTCTCTGGCTCTATCTAAGTAAGATTGTCTTGTCTGTTCGAGTTGTCGGTAACGAGCTTCTGCTGTTCCTATACTCATTTAATTCTCACTTGTTAATTTGTAGACCAGTG
>Ga0315331_10004271_pt1 | contig 10789 bp, 13 predicted proteins | sample M160m34915metaG_FD_203456 | JGI IMG/M metagenome (GOLD analysis project Ga0315331, IMG submission 203456) | Ammonia-oxidizing marine archaeal communities from Monterey Bay, California, United States - M1 60m 34915 | ecosystem: Environmental > Aquatic > Marine > Intertidal zone | place: USA... | reverse complement strand
CCTAAGCGCAAATGATCTGAATATAATGTCGCCTCTAAACAACGAATATTATCTATATCATTTAACAGAGGACGAAACTCTTTATACATTTCTTGATCTAATATACTAAGTTTGGATATATCCTCAGGTTTATTGTTGAGTACATCCTCGCAAAGAGTATGAATTTTCGTGCCTCGAACAGATGCAACTCTAGAAATTCTATCTGCTTCTTTAGCACCTACTCTTTTACGCCACTCTTGTATGAAAGGTTTTGTTTTATGAGATAGGATTGTAGTAACAGAAGGATACAAACGACCGTCAGGTGTTTGATACCTACGGCCTTGATCTGTATTCTTTCTTTTTAGTTGATCTATTTCAACTGAAATGTGATTGAACAAATAGTTCTCCTTATATCCAACATTTATAACCAGTGCAATCGTCTATGTCGGAACCACAATGTATGCAGTATCCTTCTTCTTTTGCCTGGCGCTCTTCCTGTTCCATGTGGTGTGCCTCAGCAGCATAGTCTGATGCTGCTTGTTCTTCGGCAGGGTCAAAGTTAAATTCTGGTTGTGCCATTATTTGTCTCCATTTACAGTTACAGATCTTCCTCTATTAAGGCCTTCTGTTCTAGTGCCACCTGCTGAGTAACCAGCTATGTAATGTGGACCTGTCCACGCTACGCTGTATTTTTTGAAGATGTTACCTCTTGGTCTGTTAAGAGCTGGAGCATTGTAACCTGCTGCTTTTAGGATATCGCCTTCATTGAATTTTTCATGTGTTAAGTTAATAAAACCCCAAACACTTCTTTCTGTTAAGATTTTAATAAATTTACGACCTTTTTTAACTTCAATATTTGCTTTGAATTCAGCTACTTTTTCTTCTACATCGAATCTAAAACCATTGGCTTTTTTGGATGCTGTATTCCATCGTCTGTAATCGTCTGCTATTGCTTCGATTAGTTTTTCTATTTGTTTTTCCATTTTAAAGTCCTCACTTTTTATTTAATATACATACATTATGCACTCAACTGAACCATAAGTCAACCTTTTTCTGTGCTTTTTCCAAAAGAATTTTATCAGCCTTATCAAGGATTTGTAACAATAAAGCCTTTTCTTTCATGTAAACCTTAGCAAAATGTTCGTCATGCTCGGTTATAGACTTAGTGTTATCCAATAAATCGGCTATTTTTATAGTTTGTCCTGATCTAGAAGCTTGTGCTGAATGTTCTCTATCTAATCCTTTTCTAAAAGCTCTGTTACCATCCTCAGGTTTAGATACATCAGTTAATTCTTCTACTAAATCAGCCACAACATGTCCAAAATGGAATGCTATTTGATCTAAAGTTACATCACAATCCTCGACTGTATCGTGTAAAACTGCTGCCATAAGCATTTCTTCTGTATGTTCTACAGTTTTAACAATTTCCATTACTGCCAAAGGGTGTACGATGTAAGGTTCACCAGTGTATTTTCTAGTTTGGCCTTCATGTGCTTTTGTAGCGAATTTTATGGCTTTATCTAATTGTTTCATGCTTACATTATGCACTCTTTAGGACCAAAAGTCAAGCACTTTTATTCATTCTTTTCCTCATATTTTACCCTAGCAAGTATGTACTCTTTGACTAATTCAGAGCGTACAATGTCTTCGGGTAAGAATTCTACTGTTCCAAATGAGGGCATATCCTCTGCTATTTGTATGAACTTCTTAAGACCTGATTTGTCATTGTTCTTGTATAAGTCTGTTTGTCTAAAATCTCCACAAAATATTATTTTTGAGTTGTGTCCTATCCTAGTCATTATGGAGTTGATTTCCATGTCATTCATATTTTGACATTCGTCTACTACAACAATAGAATTATCTAATGTAATACCTCTTACAAAGGAGGTGCACATAAAGTATAGCTTCTTTTGTTCCATAAGTCTATCGTATGGTTTTTCTTTTTGTGGGAATAACTCGTCCATCATATTCTGATATGGTATAGAATAAACATCTATCTTTTCTCCATAGTCTCCTGGCAAGTGTCCTATTTCTCTAGAAGGAACTGCTGAACGAATGATTATTAATTTGCTATACGGACCACCTCTGTTAATCACATCTTCCATTGCTTTATACATGGCAATAAAAGTCTTACCTGTACCAGCAGAGCCATGCAACAATAACGCATCTTTGCGTTTGTACATTTGCCAGAATAAATTTTGTGTGTTAGTGATTGGATCGAATCTTGCGAGATCCTGTGGTTGTATTTTGAGTGGCGTTGATCGCCTTGTGTGTTGCTTGTCTTGAACTAGTTGAAGATTTCTTCTAGCCATTTAATTGTTCTCCTGTTAGTTATAAATCTACGCTACGATGGTAGCCCTAACATGATATAATATTTTTGTATAAGTTCTCCTATAAATGTTTGGGTTTGTCGCCCATGATTGAACCGACTTTCTTTTTAACACGCTTTACGCTATTTCTTATTGCAACAGATTTTGCATCCTTTTTCCCATAGTCATCTGCTAATGGGCTGTAAGGAGAGTTGTCTGCTACTCTGGATAGTACTTCTTTAAAACCACCGTCGGGTTTAGTTCTATCACCAACACCTCCTTTATTAATATTAGGTGCAGTAATAACTTGTTGCATGCTTGGATTTTTTTCTAGGTATGTTTCTCTTTCTGCTATTTTCATTAGCAAATCAAACTCTTCACCTGTTTCATTATTTAAAAATGTATATACTGGCATATTTTATTTTACCTTGACTTCAATTTTTTCCATTCCGTCTATAATTTTATTTATAAGCTTTCTACCAAGAGCAGAAACTAAATCTGAATTATAGCCTTTAATTAAACATTCTTTAATATACAATGGATCTAGTTGTTTAAGTGTTTTCCTTGTATAACCAATTTGTTTAAAACCAAAGGTATTCACACAAAGCAGAGCTAACTCTATCTCTTCGTCTGTGTAAAAGGACATTCTATACCCTTGGATAACACTAGGTGTAGGTTCCTTTTTAGGAAATTTTAATACCTTAGCCATTATATTTTTATTTATTACTTAAAAGACTTTTACCTTGTACTTTTCTTGAAATTTGGTTGCATCTTTTCTTGTATTAACCATAGGGTAACCTTTGATGTTTAGACTTGTATTAAGTAACATAGGACAACCGGTTTCTTTATAGAACTCATTTAAGAGCGTATATAGGCCTAAATGTTGCCTCTTATTTACAGTTTGAACCCTAGATGTGCCGTCTTTGTGAATTATTGCAGGGTACTCGGTTCCCTTGCTACATTGTATAACATATTGCATATAAGGAGACTTATCCACAGGCATATTAAATATATCTTTTGCGTGTTCTTCCATTACAACAGGTGCAAAAGGTCTAAACTCTTGTCTACGCTTAATAGCATTTACTTGATCTTTTACTTCTGTTCCTCTAGGATCTGCTAACAAGGATCTGTTACCTAAAGCTCTTGGTCCAAACTCAGCTCTACCATTTGCAACACCAACCATATTGCCTTGTAATAGTTCATTCATAATTTTACCTACAGGATAGTCGCCTTCTATATTATGTCCTAAATAAGGACCGTGCCAATTTACTTTTGTTTCTGTTTCTGCTAATATAGCTCCTAATGATGAGCCCGAGTCTCCAGGCGCTGGCATAATCCACATATCATCAAAATATTTTAATGCTATATTATTTGCTACACAATTTAAAGCGCACCCTCCCATTAAAACTAGACTTCTGTTATGTGGTAACATCTTCTTAGTCTTATATACTAATTTTTCAAATTCTTCTTCATATATTTTTTGAGCTGCTGCTGCCATATCATATGTATCTTGTAATCCTTGAGCCCAGGGCAACCACCAACGACAACCTTTATGTAGATTAACATCCAATAATGTTCTCATTCGTTTATAATATTTGTCAGGGTCTCCATATGCTGCCATGCCCATTAAAATATATTCTTCTTCATTAGGTTTTAAACCAACTCTATGTGTAATAGCAGAATAAAATAACCCTAAAGATTTAGGATAAGAATCACTCCAAACTTTTGAAAGCCATCTTCCTCCATTCCAGATACTTGTTGTTGTAAACTCTCCTATTGCATCTATAACAAGAACAGATGCAGTTTCAAATGGACTTGTATAGAACCCAGCAGCTGCATGTGTTTTGTGGTGTGTATGAGATTTAATATTGTATCGTTTTAAATAAGGATGTTTCTTTATACTTTTCCAACCCTGCCCTGCATATAGCCGTCTTAAGTTTTTTAAAAAATTACTTTCATACCAAAGTATTTGTGTAGGTTCGCCATACTCCAAAGCTGCTTCAATTATTTCATCAGGTAAGTTAGCATCATTCTTTATGCCACTATATCTTTCGGACTCAGAAGCAAAAAGTATTTCATCACCTTCGACTACTGCCAAAGCTGCGTTGTGATTGTATGCCGATATTCCCCATCTAATCATATTTTAAGTTATCCAATGTTAATACTTGATATAGTATAAATCTATCTTCTGGGCCAGGTTGTTTTATAATATGTGTTGTATTGTTGTGATTAAGAAAAAATACACCTGTTCCTTTTTTTACAGGACCACCCCAGTCTAAATCTGTAAAGTATGTTCCAGAACCTATAGGGTTGTCTTGTAAGTTTATAATTAATACTCCCAATACATATCTATTATCTATATGTGCTGACATATTAAAACCGGGTTTGTCTACAAGTAAAGAGTATCCTCCCATAGGCCAATGAAATCTTTCTAAATGTCCTTTCCACATTTGATCTAACAATACAGAATTATCTTTTCTTAACATTTCTTCTATGATATATCCTTGTCCATACATATCAATAGATGTGTTTACTGTATGGCGCAAATCAGAAGATTTATAATGCTTACTGCTTTGATCGTAAGCATGTGTTTGCGTGTAATCTATATGTGGTACTTGCCAATCAGTTACTTTCCATATAGGAAAATCATTATGTATTAGGTCTAAGTTCATTAGTCATATATAAAAGGATCTTTTTCCTTAACATCTTCTAAGGCTTTATCTCTTTCCTTTTTCCACTTCCATTGTTTATATTTGTAATAAGGTGTTTTTAACCACTCCCAAAATTTCTTCATAATAAATCCTCCTGAATTTTTTTGTGTACCCAATCGGCAATAGTCCTGTGTCCTTTTTCGGAAGGGTGTGTAAATTTTGCACAATATTGTTCTGGTGAAGGTCTAGATGTAAACCAAATTTCAGAAGGTCTAATATTAAGCTCGTCTTCTGACAATAGTATGCCTGGACAAGAACCACTATCAGGATGATCATACTCATCAAAACCATATGATTTTGTCATGTTATTATTTATTGCATGAAAACCTAATCGAGATGTAAATACTCTATGAATTGGGAATATCATATTCTTCAATCCTTTATTTTCTCTTAGTTCTATCAACTGTTCAATCCAAGTCAAACTTCTAGAAAAGTTTGCAGCGTTGTCATAGTAATATTTAAAATAATCTGACACATTTTTTAGTACATCTCCTTTTAAGTAATTAGGAAACCAGCCTTGTAGTGATTCTTGACTTGATCCATAAACCAGAAAGCCTGTTAAATCTGTATCCACCCATGTCGCGTCTGCTCCTATATTAAAAGTTAGACCATATCTAGGCTCATTTGTAAATTGCCATATTAATAGGTCTGCTGTATCACATAGGTGTTTAAAATTTCTTTTATCATTATAAAAGTCTCTAAAGACATGGTTTTCACCGATAAACTTTCTTTTAGGTTTATATAAACCACTTGTTATGTGCCTGCCTTTTGCGTCATATTCTTTAGGCATTCTAGGTATGTTGTAAGCAAGTTCAAAATAAGATAAACCAGCCCCTCTAGTAGAAAAATTATATACTTCATATTCTTCATTCTTATTTAATAAAGTAGGCCAAGAGAATTGATCGGAATATTTACACCAAGATAATTGTTCTACATAATGATTGTTACCGTGCATTTTAAATAACAATTCGTTATGTGCCTTCCACTGTTCATCATTATAAAATCCGTCAGGATCTTTTTTTAACAATCTATCTGGGTGTTTGCTAAAGTACTCTGTTAACAATGTATCCTTTTTAGCGTCGTACCAATCTTGATGCGTTATATCTGATTTTTCATAGTAATCAGGAACTAATTCGTAATCTCTTGTTTCTTCGCCTGTTGAATTGCTACATCCTATAACTACTATTTTTTTCATTTGTCTATTATCCTATTTTTTAAGAACCCTTCGTAAATTTCTGGACAAGACTCTCTCCAATTCTCTCCTCGTAACTTATCCAATTGTTCCATTTTATATATAAAGGAACCATGTAGTCTTGCCTCGATTCCTACTGCTGTAAGTCTACCCAAATTAGGTGGTTCACTATTTAAAAAGTTTATTGCTCCTTGAAACTCTGATATGGGTGTCTGTGCTAAGTGTATTCCATAAGTAGCTTTTAACCAATCTACATGTTCATTCCATTCTTGTGTTAATTTGTCTTTCATAGGTCTTGGTAGATTTTTAATACTCAACCAATCAGGTCTATGTACTACATTAATTCTAAAGTCATATATGTTATCAATAATTTCTTCGTGTATTAAATGTTTATGAAATTCTGCAATATGAAAAGCATTTGTTATGCCTGTCGTTGCACTAACATAAAATATTGCATCAGGACATTTAATTTTCATTTGCCTTCTGTTCGTTACAATTTCATTCCAATCAGTTCCCGATCTTACAAATTCTCCTCTTTCACCGTAACCATCTAAACTTGCTCCCACCTCTACATGTTTAAATTTAGGCCACAAGTCTAATATATTTGTTTTCTTGTATGCCATTGTACTGAAGTTACTATTATATTTTAAAGTTACTTCTTCTGTTCTACCATCATCAACAAGACGATTTAATATACGATAATGTTCTTCCATTAATAATGGTTCGCCTCCTGCAAAATATATTTCTTCTACTGTTTCAAAATGAGGCTCTAAGTCTTCCCATAACTGTATAAGCCTTGCATCAGATTTTTGTGGTATATCAGGTGGCAAGTTTCCTGTTTTAACAATAACGCCTTCTTCTTTTTTATCTAAACGATCCATTTCTTTAGCGTCTGGATACCAACCTGAACTTAACTGTGGTCCACACGATCTACATTTAAAATTACATACATTAGAAAATCTAAAATCCCAATATCTTAAATCCATTTTTTCTAAATGTCCATCAGGTTTTGTTTCTAATATTTTATGGAAGTGACTCTTAAATACATTATTAGAATGTTTTCTAAAAGAGTGTTGTCCATTCTTTTCAATCATATAACAAGTTTTACATGCATCGGGCTCTATATCCTCAATCATGTCTTTTCTTATTTTCTTAAACTCTTCGGTGTTCCATACTTCTTTTAGTTCTTTGCCTTTTGTATTTCCTATTTTATGGTTTGTAATACAACAAGGAAAAGCATCATTGTTTGGCCAGACATGAACATGAATCCACGGCAATATACATTTTGTTTTCCAACCCTTAAAATCTTTAGGTGCATAGGCATCTAATATATTAATTGTACTAATAGGATCTGGTGGAAATAATTTTGTAAGATCTATTGTATTAGACATTGTGCTTCCTCAATATATCATTCCATTCAGGAAATGTTTCTTTAAAAGATTGATTTCGTATAATGTCTAATGAATCTGTATGTTGTAAAAACTTATCCAAACTATTTTGTCCGTCTTGCATGAGCCATGCTTTTAGCTCTGTATTATTAAATTTTGCTATTACTTCTTCTTTAGCTTTTAAGGGTAAATTCCTTATATCATAATAGTCAGGGTCGTTAACAAAGTTTAAGGAAATATAATTTGTTTTGTTTTTATAAAATTCAAAATACTCTTTTAAATAATATACATTTAAGTTAGAAACAGTACACATCATATTCGTGTTTACATTTTCTAAACTTGTAAGCCATTCAAATGTTTCTAATACTTTCTCCCATTTAGATAGATGTCTTATATAGTTGTTTCTTTGTCCCACATCATCTAAGGAAAGCATCATTTGTACTTTTCTAAATTCTTTCCAAGCGTCTTCGTATTCTTTATTTATTATTGTAACATTAGTAGAGTAAACTATCTCTACATTTTTTGCTACACCCAGGTCTACTAATTTGTATAGAAAGTCTTTGTGTTTGTCTATTAACAATGGCTCGCCACCATTAATATATAACACTCTAAGATCTTTTACATAGTGTTCTAAACTTTCCCAGAATAAACTATCTAAAGGCCAGTCCATTAATTTTTGAGGTAGTATTAAGCGCTCATCAAATTTAGCTTTTTGCCAATCTTTTTTCCATCGTGAACTTGATATAGGATTACAAGTTCTACATGCTAAGTTACAATGATTGCCTAATCTCAATTCTATAAACTCATAACTAACATCATTTATAGAACCGTCTTCGTTTGTTATTTGTCTTGCTTGTTCTTCTGTAAAATTTAATTTTCGAGAATCTATAGTTCTTTTACTATCTAAACCAGCATCTTCTTTATCCCAACATCTGGTACATACCTCTGGCCTTTTGCCATCTAACATTTGTACACGAATTTTATTAAAGTTATCGTTATTGTGTATTCTATTAAAGTTATAACTTTCTGTATGTAATGTTTTAAACTCTTTAGGATCGTCTCTTGCTTCTGAAGCTCTTTGTATTTGCTCAGACTCACAACATAGTGTAACAGAACCATGTGGGTGTGTTGCTAAATGCGTCCAGGGTAAAGGACAGAAACTTTTAGATGCCATCCCACCACTCCTTTGCTGGTTCATTTAATATATCTCTAAATGTTAATTTTTGATCTCTTATCTTTTCTAAAAATAGTATTTGGTTCTTGCCTCTTTTTAATCCTTCTTTGTAGTTAGGAAACTCCTCATCAAAACTTTTTCTTTCCATTAAATTTTTTAATGAGTCTATATAAACTTGTGTTTTCCAAGTCTTTCTAGGTTCCATATATTCTATAAGTTCTTGACAATAAGGTATTGTAATAGACTTGGGCAGTGCTGTCGGTGCAATTATTTTTGTAGGATCAAATGCGTATGTAAATTTAAAATAAGACTTAACATCTAACTCTGTTACTTTGTCAAACATATCTTTCAATCCAAATAGTCCAGGTGTTGTAAGTGTTACATCAAATACTATTGCATCTTGTCCATACTTATCTATAAGAAACATACCATCATAAAAGTTTTGTAGAAACTCTGGCCATTTCAAACCTGTTCTTATATACTCTCCTATATCTTCTATTGCATCTATACTGGCACATATATTAACATTTTTAAAATTATCTAACATGTTATACAAATCATAGTTTTTATATTTTGTTCTACTTAGATTTGTGTTGTATCGAACTGTAACATTCTTTGACTGTCCGCTATCTACTAACTGTTGCATAATAGTCCAATGCTTTTCAAACATTAAAGGCTCTCCACCTACCCAATATATTTCTTCTATTACGCCTTGATCTACTGCAGCCTGTAATTCTTCTTCTAATACTTCTATTTGGAAATTATGTATTTTTCTTCTTGTATTAGGTTGTAACCAAGCATCTGTAGGGCTTGTATGTTTTTTGTTTTCTGTTTCCCAAGAAGAAGAAAGTTGATCACCACACATTCTACATTTGAAGTTGCATAAATTAGATAAACGATAATCATATGAAACTGGAACCATTGTAGTGTGTCCTGTTTCGTCTGTGTTATCTAATATGTCTTGTATTTTGTGAGGAAATAAAGTTTCTGTAAAATACTTTCTATAAGTATGTAGATTTAATATGTTATCATTACATACAGCGCATTGAGGTATTGCTTCTCCTGCTAACATACGCTTTCGTATGTCTTTCATATAATCACTGTTCCAATGTTCTTCTATAGATATAGGTTTAAAATCTGTACTACCCCCTCCTGAGTCTAGGTATTGTTTTGTAAACTTTGCCTCTTCTCTGCTTGCACAGCACAATCTACGCTCGCCTTGTGGGCTAACATAAGTATGAGTCCAGGGAGCAGTACAAAGATACTTCATTGGTAACCATGCTCCTTTAGTACTTTGCTAAACTCCGGAAAAACAACAGTATAGTTTTCTCCTCGGTAATTATCGTGTTGTTTTGTTTTGTCAATAAAAGATTGGAAATCAAAGTTAGATGTCTTACTATTCATAAAATCTAAAACAGGTTGATACTTTTCTTTAACACCAATTTTTTCTGTAATTGCTTTTTTAATATCCTCAGGTATATTTGATATGTTATATTCCGCAGGTCCATGAACCATGTTTAAGTATATATCCCAGCCTTTGAACCACATGTATATTTCATTAATATACCAGACATTTAAAGTGCTTACCGTATGTGCTATTTGGCAATTGAATTGTTTTATATTTTTAATTGTTTCCATGTTTTGTATTACTTCTTCCCATACAGCTGGGTGTCGCATAAACTCATATCTGTCTTTAATACCATCTATACTAAAGTCTATAGATATATGTTTGAACTCTTTTAATATATTATATTTCTCTTTGTCCCATATTGTTCCATTTGTATTATAATGTAATGAAATATTTTTTGCTAAGTCCTCTTGTATTAGATGTTCTAAAAACTTCCATTGTTTTTTCATCATCATAGGCTCACCGCCATACATGTCTATAAACCTAATATCTTCTCTATATTTTTCTAACTCCTTCCAAACCAAACCATCTTCTTCAAAAGCATCATTATATTTTTTAAAGTAGTTTTTGTAATCCTTGTAATCTACTATATCTCTATATGCGCCAGTAATATCCCAAAACTCTTTAT
>Ga0315331_10004270_pt1 | contig 10795 bp, 7 predicted proteins | sample M160m34915metaG_FD_203456 | JGI IMG/M metagenome (GOLD analysis project Ga0315331, IMG submission 203456) | Ammonia-oxidizing marine archaeal communities from Monterey Bay, California, United States - M1 60m 34915 | ecosystem: Environmental > Aquatic > Marine > Intertidal zone | place: USA... | reverse complement strand
TGGCTGTCGCCGGCCTTCTGCTCGTCACGTTGCTCGGTGTTTGGAACATCCGGATGAACAAGGACATGAAGCAGGTCAATGACGGCCTCTTGCTCTGGCGCGAATCTACCGTCGCGTTCATGAACGGAGATCCGAAGAATGGCGTGCGTGGCAACCTTGAGTATGCGCCCAAGTCGATCTCGTCTTATACGGAGAGGACGACAGGGCAGAGCGAGCCTCGCGTCTATCGTGACGATGACGATCGCAACCGCTATGAACAGCTCACCTACATCAGGGGCAAGCTTCAGATGGAGATTGACGCGCTGAAGCGCGAGCTAGGTCAGGGTGGTGATATCACTCAGCCACAGTCAGCCTTAAAGGGTCTGACCTATGTGCTCGATGTGCTAGAAGCGACCAAAGAGAACGGAGCGAGGCCGTCTCTCCGCAGCGTGAAGGCTGACTTCACGAAGGGTTCGCGCAGCCAGCCAGATCGCGTGATGGTCACTCTGGGCCTCACCTTCTTCGCTGAAGACACCCTGGCCGCGACGCGACACTTTGAGGGTTTCAGGGCGGACATCGAGTCCAAACCCTGGCTCATCGAGTTCACGCCTGCGAAGACCGATCCCTTGGACACTGGAGAGGGAATCAGCATCAAGACGCTCAAGATCTCATTGGATGTAAACAAAGCAGTGGAGGAGGCCTCATGAGCTTCTTTAAGGACATGACTCTAGAGCGGGTCTTCATCTTGCTCGCGCTCCTCGGCTCGCTCGGCCTCCTTTACGTTGGTCTAGGAACTAGGAGTGAGCTGGCTGAGCTCAAGGTGGCTCTGGAGACGAAGGTGCCCAAGGTCAGCAACCAGATTCAGCAGTTCTCTCGGTCTCATACGAAGCTCTCTAGAGACAAAGAGGGCGATGAGTTTCTTCGTCAGGAGAGCCCGATCTCTTACATCCGCTTTTGCGCTGACACCCGAGGGGCGGAGATCGGACAGATCTCTATCTCTCCGAACACGACTCCGCTCGGGAACGGGCTCGAAGATCACACCTTCAGGATCACGACTCAAGAGGCTGGTACGACCTTCCCTCGCGAGCGCATCGCCATGTTCCTCTATGAGCTAGAGAAGGGCAGCGAGCAGATGCGGGTGACGAGCTTGGAGATCCGCACTTCGAACAAGCCCAAGGTTGAGGATCATCAGGTCCCGCCGAACGCTTGGACGCTGAAAGCGACCTGCACCTCTAGACAGAAAGCAGGCGACGCCTAGGGCTTCAAGCTGTGGTGGGAGCCTCTGAGGGCTCTAGCATCAGGTGGTGTTCTTGGAGACTCTTCACGTCGAACTCACGCCTATGCATGGAGATGAGGGCGTGGACTACGGCGGAGATCCCTGCGCGAGTCGTGACACACGGTACGCCAGTGCTGACTGCCGCTGCGCGGATCTCTGAGTCATCTACGCGCTGCTGCTTGCCATAAGGCGTGTTTAAGATCAGGTCGATGTCACGGTTCTTGATCTGGTCGACGACGTGAGGTCTGCCTTCGTGAACCTTGTTCACTCGCTCGACCTCGATGCCGGCGGTCTTCAGCGTTCGCCAGGTCCCGTCCGTGGCGACGAGCGTGTACCCCATGCTGGCGAGCTCTCTAGCTTCAGCGACGATGGAGCGCTTGTCGGTGTTCTTTACTGAGACAAAGACTCGCCCCGCCTTGGGGAGCTTCAGGCCAGCTGCCAGATAGGCCTTCTCGAAGGCGATGCCTAGATCTTCGTCGATGCCCATGACCTCGCCAGTGGAGCGCATCTCTGGTGAGAGCAGGATGTCTACACCCGGGAAGCGGTTGAAGGGGAAGACTGGCACCTTCACAGAGAAGTACCCCGGGGTCACCTCTTTTGTGAAGCCGAGCTCTTTTAAGGTCATGCCTGCCATCACCTTCGCGGCGAGCTTGGCGAGAGGGACGCCGATCGCTTTAGAGACGAAGGGCACGGTCCGAGAGGCGCGAGGGTTGATCTCGATGACATAGAGGCGGTCATTTTTCACCGCATACTGAACGTTCATCAAGCCGACGACGCCGAGCGCGAGGGCTGCAGATTTTGTCGCGCGAGTGATCTCTTCGATCATATCTCTCGAGAGCGTGTGCGGAGGCAAGACGCAGGTCGAGTCGCCGGAGTGAATGCCGGCCTCTTCGATGTGCTCCATGACTGCACCGATGACGACAGTCTCGCCGTCACAGATGGCATCGACGTCGACCTCGATCGCTGCTTCGAGGAACTCGTCTACCAGGACGGGCTTGTCAGGCGAGGCCTGAACAGCGGTCTTCATGTAGCGCTCCAGATCTTCGTCGCTGTAGACGATCTCCATCGCTCGTCCACCGAGGACATAGGAGGGCCTAACGAGGACCGGGTAGCCCAGTCGTTGAGCGATCTTGAGGGCGCCCTCTGAGTCGACAGCGATGCCGTTAGGCGGCTGACGGAGGCCTTGCTGGTCACAGAACTCTGCGAAGCGCTCGCGGTCTTCAGCGAGATCGATTGAGTCTACCGATGTGCCGATAAGGGGAGCCCCGACGGCATGCAGGCCAGCGGCTAGGTTGAGCGGCGTCTGTCCACCGAACTGAACGATGATCCCTTCAGGTTCGACAGCGCGCACGACATTGACGACATCTTCGTGAGTGAGCGGTTCGAAGAAGAGGTGGTCAGAGGTGTCGTAGTCAGTCGAGACGGTCTCTGGGTTAGAGTTGACCATCACAGCCTCACGGCCGATCTCTTGCATAGCCATGGCTGCGTGGACGCAGCAGTAGTCAAACTCGATGCCTTGGCCAATGCGGTTTGGGCCGCCACCAAGGATCATCACCTTGGAGGTGTCGCTGGCGGGGAACTCTGTCTCGGTGCCCCAGGTTGAGTAGTAGTAGGGCGTCACAGCGACGAACTCCGCTGCGCAGGTGTCCACGAGCTGGAATATCGGCTGTATGCCGTGTTCGTCGCGCATGGCGGAGACCTCCGCGGCTTCCATGCCAGTAGCGAGCGCGAGCTGGGGGTCAGAGTAGCCGAGCACCTTCGCCTCTTTGAGCGTCTCGGGCGTGAGGGGGTCTTTCGCTAGACGCATCTCAAAATCGACCAGCTCCTTCATGTTCTCGAGGAACCAGGGGTCGATCTTCGTGGCTTCGAAGAGATCTTCTACTGACCACCCGCTACGCATCGCGGCTTGCAAGGCGATGAGCCGTTCGCAGTTCGGGACGTGGAGCTTGCTCGTTAGGGCCTCTTTGTCTTGGGCCACAGAGTCTGAGGGATCGACCTCATTCAGTCCGAAGCCGGCTTGTCCCGTCTCTAGGCCGCGCAGGGCCTTCTGCAGAGACTCTTTGAAGGTGCGCCCGATCGCCATCGTCTCGCCGACGCTCTTCATGGAGGTCGTCAGGGTCGGATCGGCGCCTTGGAACTTCTCGAAGGCGAAGCGTGGGATCTTTGTCACGCAGTAGTCGATTGAGGGCTCAAAGCAGGCGGGAGTCTCGCGCGTGATGTCGTTCTGGAGCTCGTCCAGGGTGTATCCGCAGGCGAGCTTCGCTGCGAACTTGGCGATCGGGAAGCCTGTGGCCTTTGAGGCGAGGGCGCTGGACCGCGAGACGCGCGGGTTCATCTCGATGACGACGACGCGTCCGTCTTCCGGGTTGATCGCAAACTGGCAGTTGGAGCCGCCGCACTCGACGCCGATCTCGCGCATGATCGCGATCGAGGCGTTCCGGAGGTTCTGATACTCGCGGTCGGTCAGGGTCTGGGCAGGCGCCACCGTGACAGAGTCGCCGGTGTGGACTCCCATCGGGTCTAAGTTCTCGATCGCACAGATGATGACGACGTTGTCGGCTTTGTCGCGCATCACCTCCATCTCGAACTCTTTCCAGCCGAGGAGGCTCTCCTCGACGAGGACTTCGGTGTTGAAGGATGCCTCGAGTCCGCGGGCGACGATCTCTTCGAACTCTTCGACGTTATAGGCGATCCCGCCGCCTGTGCCACCGAGGGTGAACCCAGGTCGAATGACGCAGGGCAGTCCGATCTCTTCTAGAGCGCTGCGCGCTTCGTCTAGCGTGTGCGCGACGCCGGAGCGCGCGCAGGAGAGGCCGCAGTCTTCCATGGCCTGCCTGAACAGCTCGCGGTCTTCGGCTTTGCGAATGACGTGAGCCTCTGCGCCGATCATCTCGATCCCGAGCTCGTCTAGCACTCCTGAGTCGAAGAGCTCGAGCGCGCAGTTTAGACCTGTCTGTCCACCGAGCGTCGGCAGCAGCGCGTCAGGCTTCTCTTTGCGCAGGATCTTTGTGACAGCCTCGGCAGTGATCGGTTCGATGTAGGTCGCATCGGCCGTCTCCGGGTCGGTCATGATCGTGGCCGGATTCGAGTTGACCAAGATCACTCGATAGCCTTCTTGTCGCAGAGCCTTACAGGCTTGCGTCCCGGAATAGTCGAACTCGCAGGCTTGGCCGATAACTATCGGCCCGCTGCCTATGATTAGGATCGACTTGAGGTCGTCGCGGCGGGGCATGAACGGTTTGCAGTGGTTACCGTCGTGACTCAAAAGGGTGCACGTTCACCCTCGTGCTAAGTCACAAACTGGACCATTAGATCATCCAAACGGCCCTTGGTCGAACTTTGGTTTTGATGAGTTCTCGGTACTTGGCGCGGCCCCTAGCGTTCGACCCGCTTGAGGAAGGGGGGCTGATTGCCGAGGTCCAGGAGATAGGAACCTTTGAGGACCCTGAGAGGGTCTTCTTCGCTGAGAGCGGGGATATCCCAGCGGATCTTCGCGAGGTAGCGATGAGCGGGGTTGTTCGAGATCAGCCGGTCTCCCTCCTCGACCATTTGTAGAAAAACCCTTCGCCAGGCTGTGTGTGGGTCCTTTGAGCGGACCTTTTGTACAGCAGCGACGCAGAGGATGAGCTGAGCGAAGACTAGGAGGGCACCCACTGTGCGCGGTTTGACGGTGCCTCGAGCGAGGAAGTCAGCGACCGCGAAGGCAGCGACAGGCGCGAGGCAGATCCCGCTAGCGTTGGGGAAGAAGAGCGCAGCGACGGCCCCGATCAACCACAGCCGCAGCCAGCCAGGGGCGTCCTCGGCCATGGAGTCGGGTCGCTTTCTGAAGAGCCCGCCTGTGAAGAGGAGGCTGAGTCCAAAGCCGATGACCCCGGGGAAGATGGCCCATTGGATCACCCGGGAGTCTCTGCTGAGTGGAGCTTCAGCAAAGATAAAGCCCCACAGGAGGTCTAGAGAGACGACATATGCGCAGCCCCAAGCGAAGCCATACCAAGTGCTGCGCCTACTCGGTAGATGTGCTACGCCAAGGGAGAAGTGCCGCATCAAGAGCGCGGGCAGGATGAGGAGTCCGCCGGGATCTAAGAGGCTCGCAGCGACTCCGATGCCGATGCCTAGCGAGCTGCGCAGCCGGCCTGCTTCGCTTGGCGCCGCGACCCAAAAAGCCAGGAGGCTCAAGAGGCAGGCCGCGCTCTCTGGTCCTGGGAGGGTGGCGGCGTGGACTAAGAGCGGGGAGAGGCTCACGCAGCTCGCGCCGATGAGCGAGGCGCTGCGCGGGAGGCCAGTCGCGGCCAAGGCGTGGGTCATGAGGGGCAGGAAGAGGCCCACACAGATGGCTGAGATGAGGAAGCCCAAGCTCTCGCCGCCGCTCCTCTCAAGGAAGACCCACCAGAGCGCCTCGCCAGCCTCCGCCTTCATGGGGAAGTTGCCGATCACGCGCTCCAGCGGGAAGGCCAGGGCGAAGAGCGCGTAGGCTGCACCCATAAACCAGGGCGCGAACCAGCGCTTACGCTCCTCGCGCTCGTTCTCCTCATCCAAGAGCTCTTGGGTGAGGTGTCTAGGGAAGCCGCCCGCGACCTCTGCCGGGCTGTCGCTCACCCTGCTGCCGTTGGAGTCAGAGGAGGTAATCACAGGTGGCAGCCTACAGCCCAAGGCCCGCCGTTTCCTCAGTCGCTTTTAAGCAAAGAGCTCGTTGCAGTCGAGCTCGACGTCCAGCATGAGGTCGCCGGCGGCGCGGGGGAGGACGAAGCGGGGTGCGCCATCCTTAGCTTTCTTGTCGTGGCTCATGGCGGAGATGAGCGCTTCGGGTTGGAGCGCAGCGCCCGTTGATTCGCGCAAGGCGCTGAGCTTGGTGGGGAGTCCGAGGGCTTGGGCCAACTGAGTGAAGCGCGCAGGGAGCTCTGTGTCTGTGAGCAGCTGGAGGCGGGCAGCGGCTCGGAGCGCGAGGGCGCAGCCGACGCCGACGGCGACTCCATGTGGGATGAGGCCCGGACCGGCCGCTTGTTCGATCGCGTGGGCGAAGGTGTGTCCGAGGTTGAGCGCCTTGCGGGGGCCGAGCTCCTTCGGGTCAGCAGCGACGATGCGCGCCTTCGTGGTGACCGCGCGTGTGACGGCGTCAGCGATGACCTCAGGGTCTCGCTCGAGCAAGCCTGCCGTCTCCGACTCCAAGGCTGCGAGCGAGCTCTCGCCCTCGATGAGCGCGGTCTTGAGCAGCTCTCCGAGGCCAGAGGTGTACTCCTCTCCGCTGAGGCTCTTCATGGTGCTCGTGTCGGCGATGACCGCGCTCGGCTGGTGAAAGCTCCCGGCGAGGTTCTTTCCGCTCTTCAAGTTGACGGCGGTCTTGCCGCCGACAGAGGCGTCCACCATGGCGAGCAGCGTCGTCGGACAGGCGATCCAGGCGACTCCGCGTAAATAGAGGGATGCTGCGAGACCGCCGAGATCTGTCGCCGCGCCCCCGCCTAAGACGAGCAGGGTCGCGCCGCGGTCGAGGTGCTCTTCGCAGAGGAAGTCGAGCGCGCGCTCTAGCTCAGCGAGAGACTTGGCGGCTTCACCTTCAGGCATGAGGTGAACAGGGAGCCCCGCGCGCTCTAGCTGACCGCCGTAGAGTTCGAACACGCGCTCATCAGCGAGCAGCGCCGCGCTGCTCGCGCAGAGCTCAGCGTGCTCTAGGAGCGCCCCTGGTCCGATGAAGACCGGATAAGAGGGATCCGTCTGGACTGTGATCGAGCGGCTCTGCGTCATGCGGCGCTCAGCTGGACTCTTCTTTCTCTGCGCGCTCTCTGCGCGCTCTGCGACGACGCACCATGTCAGCCTGGAACTCCGCTGCCCGTCGCTTGTCGCGGCGCAAGCCCAGTCCGATGAGCAGGATCGTCGTGATCGTGATGGCAGCGAGGCCGATGCCGATATAGCGGCCCGTGTGGTCTGGCGCGGGTACGAACTCTTCGATGTGTGAGAGGACAAAGAAGGGCGCGACGCGCAGGTCTCCATCGCGGGTCTCGTAGGCGAAGTTCTTGATGAAGTAGCCGTGCGCGCTCACGAGCTCAGAGCCCCGCAAGTGCCCAGCGTCCTCAGGCATGATGTAGTGGAGCACCGCGGACTTGTTGTTCACCCAAGTCCAAGAGCCGATCCAGCCCATCGTGACCTTCTCAACTCGCGCTGGGTTCTCGCCAGGCGCGTTCGTCCAGAGGTCCATGTTGCGGGCGATCGGGATGCGGAAGGGAGCGCCACGCCAAGCGGCGCCCTCTGTCATGATCCCGACGAGCGTCTCATCGTTGAGCTCCGGCGCGGCGCTCCAGTCGATGCCGTCATCGCCGAGGCGGACGATGCTGTCCATGAGGAGCCACTGGGCGTCATAGGTCTCTCCGCCGAGGCCGCTGATGCCGCCTTCGATCGTGTCGTCTTGAATCTGCCCGAGCTTGCTGAAGATGGCGTCTCGATCCACCTCTTCGGGCTGGGCCCAAGAATGAACAGCTCTAGGTCCTACGAGCAAGGGGCCTTCGACCCAGCCATCTTCTCCCTCAGAGCGGAAGAGCTTCAAGAAGAGACCGTCGAAGCGGATGAAGTCGCCGATGATCGCCCCCACGGGCATCGCCTTCGTGATGAAGTGAGCGAAGCTCTTGTCTTCGAGGAGGAGGCGACCATGAAACTCTCCCTCACCCTCTCGGCCCGCGCGCTTCTCGACCTCTTCGATCCAGCCACGGATAAAGAAAGGCTTCGCCCGGTGAGCCTCCGGGTCGCTCTCTAGTTGAGCGCGAGCTTCTCCGAGGAGCGGCTGCACATCCAAAGCGAGGAAGTGAGCTGAGTAGAAGGAGTCTGTGTATTCGAGCAGGGGGTCGAGCGTCTCGCGCTGCAAGAGCACTCTGTCTCCCTCGCGAGCATCGAGGATCTTTCCATCCAAAACGCTGGAGTCGAAGCTCGGAACGATGAGCTGCTCTAGGAGCTCCTCCTCGCCTCCGTCCGCGATCTTGTTGAGCTCTTCCGCGGAGCGGTTTTGCTCTTGGAACTGCGAGAAGAGGAAGGCGCCGATGACGAGCACAGAGGCTACGCCCATGCCGATCATCTTGTTGCGCTCGGATTGCTTGAGGAGCTTGCCATCAGGGGCAGCGTCGAAGGGGATCTTGCTCATGCTTGGGCGGCGAGGAGTGATGCGCGACGCTCGCGGGCGGCGTCGATGAGTCCTGTGAAGAGCGCATCATGCGCCGTTCCAGGTGAGAGCTCTGGGTGCCATTGGCAACCGAGCGCGAAAGGATGTGTCGGATGTTCGATAGCTTCGACGAGCTCTTCCTCGTCGCGCGCTGACACGAGCCACCCTCCGGGGGCGTCCTCGAGCGCTTGATGATGACGGGAGACCACGGCTAGTGACTCTATCCCAGTGAGGGCGCCGAGTTTCGTATCGGCGTCGATCCTGACGTCGTGGACTGCGCCGCCGGTGTGCTCCTGACAGCCAGGGCGATCTTCAGGGAGGTGCTGAAGCAGGCGTGCGCCTTCGGCGAGCCCTAGCAACTGCATGCCATAGCAGATGCCGAGGACGGGGACGCCGCGATCTAGCAAGAGCCTCGTGAGCTCTAGGTCGAAGTCTTGCTTGGCGCTCGGCGTGCAATCAGCAGATGGGTGAGTGGGGCCGAGGTTGAGCCGAGCCGTGTCGAAATCATCACCGCCAGAGAGCACGAAGCCGTCGATGTGCTCGAGGAGAGCGATGAGATCTCTCTCGTCTCCCATAGGGGGCAAGGCGACGGGGACTCCTCCTGCTGCGCGGACGCGCTCGGCATAACGCAGCGGGAGGGAGAGACGATCTCCGGCCTCGCGCTCGTCGAGGAGGCCATTGATCGCGATGAGGGGGGCGCTGGAGTCCATGCGGAGATTCTAATCGCTCGCGAGGCATGGAATCCCGTCCCTACGGTCGGAACACGCGTCGCGGCTCTCTAGGATGCCAACATGTTCGAAAGTCTCCCCCCTCTTCTAGCCCTGGTTCTCGGTTTGGCCCTGCTCGTCAAGGGGGCTGACTGGCTGGTGGACGGAGGCGTGCGCATCGCTGGGAGGCTGGGGATGTCCCCCGTGATGGTGGGCTTGACGATCATCGCTTGGGGGACCTCTCTGCCAGAGCTGCTCGTCTCTACCCTCGCAGCTGCTGACGGACGGCCTGGGATGTCGCTCGGGAACGCGCTCGGCAGCAACATCGCGAACATTGGCCTCGTCTTAGGGGTCACAGCGCTCTTGCTCCCCGGCGTGCTCGGCAGCGCGCTCCGCCTGCGAGAGTCAGGTTGGTTGTTGGTGTCTTTGCTCGGGCTCTTCCTGGTGCTCCTCTGGCAAGGGGGCGTCAGCGCTGTGGGTGGCTGGCTCCTCATCGGGCTCTTTGTCGTCCATAACATTCACCTCTGGAAGACGGCCAAGTCTGGTGAAGATCAAGAGCCGCAACCCAAGGGGCAGGGGGTCATGCGGCGGGCCCTCTTGCTCGTCCTCGTGGCGAGCGTCGCTGTCGCGATCGGCGCAGAGCTCACCGTCTCTGGCGCAGAGGCGATCGCTCGCTCTATCGGAGTGAGCGATCGAGTGATTGGGCTCTCTGTCGTCGCGATCGGGACCTCATTACCGGAGCTCGCGGCTGGTGTAGCTAGCGCGCTCAAAGGACAGACAGACATAGGCGTCGGAAACGTCGTCGGCAGCAACGTCTTCAACGTCCTCGTCGCGGTAGGGGCAGCGGGTGTCGTTCAGCCCTTCGTTGATGAGAGCGCAGAAGCAGCTCTGTGGAGTGACATCCCTGCGGTCTTGCTCTTCAGTTTTGCTGCGATCCTCTTGCCGAGGCTCGGCTCCAGCGGACGCTGGAAAGGCGCAGCGCTCTTCGCCGGCTATCTGGCCTTCCTGTGGCTTCAGTTCTAAAGACTGAGCGTCCCTGCGAGACGATAGAGCAGCCGCGCGCCGACGATGGCGTCCCAGGAGTCTCCTCCTCTTAAGCTCGCGCTCGGGGCGACCTCTACTAGGTCGCAGCCGATGACTCGTCTCCCGCTGGCCTTCAGTTCTTCCAACCAGAGCATCGCCTCTGCCCATGTGAGCCCGCCAGGGACAGGTGTCCCTGTTCCAGGGCAGAGGCTCGGGTCGAGGCCGTCTATGTCAAAGCTGATCCAGACAGTCTCAGGCAAGAAGCAGAGCGAGTCTCGCACATAGGCTGCGAGGTCACGCCCTTCCAGGCGCGCCCTAGACCACTCAGAGTCAAAGACAGCGCGCAGCTTCTCAGGGCGCGCCTTGATCTCTTCGTGCTCTCCCTCGCCGAAGTCTCGGAGCCCGACCTGCAAGATGGGCCCAAGAGAGTCGAGCCTGGTGATCAGGTTGTGGAAGATCGATGCATGAGAATAAGTGAAGCCCTCATAGCTCGGGCGCAGATCGGCGTGCGCGTCAAAGTGCAAGATGCCCAAGCCTGGATAACGTTCGGCCGCAGCTCGCACGGCGCCGAACGCCACAGAGTGGTCGCCGCCGAGGATGATTGGCGAGTGATCACCACTAAAGGCAGCGGTGGTCCTGCGATAGACCTCATCATTCATCCGCTCACAG
>Ga0315331_10004269_pt1 | contig 10795 bp, 11 predicted proteins | sample M160m34915metaG_FD_203456 | JGI IMG/M metagenome (GOLD analysis project Ga0315331, IMG submission 203456) | Ammonia-oxidizing marine archaeal communities from Monterey Bay, California, United States - M1 60m 34915 | ecosystem: Environmental > Aquatic > Marine > Intertidal zone | place: USA... | reverse complement strand
CATATTTTTATTTTTTAGTGCTTCTAAAATTTTCATTCTCATATTTTTAATTCTAGATACATCATTAGAATATAATGGAGACATAGTGATAATCTCTTTTTCAAAAGAATAATTTTCTAGATATTCTAAAAATTTTATTTTTGTGATCTTAAAATCACTATTAGGTATTTTATCAAGATCAATTTTATTAGATACTACCTTGATGAATCCATTAATTTTCAACATTTCTTTTTCAATTTTAGCAAGATCTCCAGGTTTATCCTCCATAGCCTCAAGAATATTATATGAATCAACAATATGAGTCAGAATATTTTTGAGGTGTTGAACATATGTGACCATTACTATATGAAAAAAGTACATCCATCTAAAGTTTAGGAAATTAGCTTGACTCGTGTAAAAATTTCACGTTTGCTTTAAATTATTAGCAATTATCAACAATTACACATGCAAGGTGATGCTTATCTAAAATGTGTAAATCCAAAATGTGGTTTAGAATATCCAATTTCAAACACTAATGTCCAATGTGAAAAAGGTCATGTTTTAGATGTTAAATATAAAAATAAACCATCTGAAAAATTAAAGGATGTATTTTATGAGAGACGAAATTCTAAAGGCAGCATATTTAATGAAAGTGGAATATGGAGATTCCGAGAATTATTAAATTTTTGTCAAATTGATACAGAAAGTATTGATGAATGTTCAAAATTTTTAGTTTCTTTAGACGGTGCAGAAGGCAGACAGTCTAAACCATATCAGATGTCAAAAGCAGCAGAATTTCTAGGTATACAAAAAGAAGGATTATGGTTACAGCCAGAAGGGTACAACCCAAGTGGATCCTTCAAGGATAACGGAATGGTTACAGCTGTAACACATGCAAAAATGGTAGGTGCTAAAAAAATTGTTTGTGCATCAACAGGTAACACTTCTGCTTCAGCAGGGATGTTTGCAGCCAATGAAGGAATTGATTGTGATGTGTATATCCCAGCAGGACAAATTGCACCAGGAAAACTTAGTCAAGCATATCAATTTGGAGCTCAAATTATACAAGTTGAAGGTAATTTTGATGATGCGTTAAAACAATCATTAGATGATGCAAAAAATCATAATGGATACACAGTAAATTCAGTTAATCCTTTTAGAATAGAAGGTCAAAAAACAATTCCGTTTAGAGCATTAGAATATTTGAATTGGGAAGTTCCAGATTGGATAATATATCCAGGAGGAGCTCTAGGAAATACATCAAGTTGTGGAAAAGCGCTTATGGAATTATATGAATGGGGGTGGATTAAAAAAATTCCTAGAATTGCAGTAATTAATTCAGAAGGAGCCAGTACGTTATCAGATTTGTATAATGGAAAATTTGAAAAGGAAGAATTAAGATGGAATAAAGGAAATACAAATGAAGAATTAATTTCTAGATACTATGATCACTTAGATAAAGAAGGAATAAGACCCAAGACAAAAGCAACTGCAATTCAAATTGGTAGACCTGCAAATATTTTGAAAGGGCTACGGGCTTTAGAATTTACCAATGGAGTAGCAACAACAGTAACTGATTCAGAAATGCTAGATGGCATGTCAGTTGTAGGGCTTAATGGATTCGATTGTGAAATGGCATCAGGAGCTTCTGTTGCAGGAATAAAAAAATTAATGAATCAAGGAATAATTAAAAAAGATGATACAGTTGTAGGTATTCTTACAGGCAGACAAAAAGATGCAATGATACCTGTAGATTATCACAGTAATTCAGAAAATACGTTTGCAAACCCACCAAAAAATTAGCCTCAATTTTAGGCTCAAATAGATATAAAAAATTGAAGAATATGAAGAGTTTAAATCCATGGATTACTAAACTAGTATACCAAAAGATGGTGCAAAAAAACTAAATGAGTTATACTAGTTACAATAAACTTTCAAGGAGAATATCATGGTAGATTTATGGATTGAGATTTCAGCCTTAGCTGTTTTAATCGGATTATCGGGATTTTTTAGCGGACTAGAAGTTGCGTTAGTGGGAGTAAGAAAATCAAAAGTAGTTCAATTATTTAATGAAGGTAAAAAAGGTGCCAAAGCATTACACAAATTAAAAATGAATCCAAGTTGGATGATGTCAAGCGTTAATCTTGGAAATAATTTAGTAAATGTTGGGGCATCTGCACTTGCAACCAGTGTTGCTATCAGAATGTTTGGAAATGATGGATTAGGCATTGCAGTCGGAATTATGACCTTTTTAATTTTAGTATTTGGGGAAATTACTCCAAAAACATATTGTAATGCAAATTCAACAAAAGTTGCATTAAGATATGCACCAGTATTACTTGTTTTTAGCTATGTTTTCTATCCTGTAGTAAAATTCTTTGAAATTATTACTAGAGGAGTGGTAAAAATAACAGGCAGTAGTTACACTCCTCCTCCAATAACAGAAGAAGAAATCAAGGGAGTTATTGATCAAGGATTGGCAGAAAAAGCATTAGAAAAAGAAGAAATGGAACTAGTTCATGGTGCATTAAATTTTGATGATACTGTAATTCGTTCCGTAATGACACCGAGAACAAAAATGTTTACACTAAATTCAAAAATGTTATTGTTTGAAGCATTACCGCTAATTAATCAAAGTACACATTCAAGAATTCCAATTTTTGGAGATACAAGTGATGATATCGTAGGATTCATTCATGTAAGAGATGTTTTAAAAAAATTGGAAAAAGGTAATGACGAAGTAGTAAGTTTAGAACAAATATCACGAAAGCCAGTTTTTGCATCACAAGAAAAAATGATTAGTTCATTACTAAAAGAAATGAAAGGTAGAAAAACACACATGGCAATTGTAGTAGACGAACATGGGGGAGTCGAGGGACTAGTCACTCTAGAAGATTTGTTAGAGGAAATTGTAGGTGAAATAGAAGATGAAACAGACGCCATAAAAGAAAAAGGATATGAAAGAATTGATCAAGATACAATAATTACAAACGGAGATATCGAGATTGACATTATTAATGATCTCTTTAAAACAAAAATTCCAGATGGAGATGATTATGCATCACTTAATGGATTACTACATGAAAAACTACAAGATATTCCTCAAGAAGGAGATAAAATTGAAATTGAAGAATTACGAATAGTTGTCGACAAAGTTTCAAAAAATATTCCAAAAAAAATTAGAATTGAAAAAATCAAAAATTAATCTTTTTTAGCAAATTGTTTTTGTAATTTTTGTTTTTTCGCATTCATATTGAAAATAGATTCAGTATGAGAAAATGCTTCGTTATAGGATTTATCAAACAGCATTGCTTGCATCAACATATGGTTTTCAGGAATTACAATTCCGGTTTGATCATCAGAGTACATCATTTGTACAGTGTCGCCAATAGATGTAGTCATATTTGCATGTATGTGAATCATATTTGTATCTGTAAAATTAAATCCCATATTTTGGGCATAATCACGAATATCTTTGGTACCTTTTGCTGTCCATAAAGTTGCAACTCCAAATTCATCAATAAACAAATCATGAATGTCAGATGGTTTTGGTGCAGTATTCTTGAATCTAATATCCATTATGTGTAAATGCATTTGTCTAGTAGGGACTTTAATTGCACGGACGTATAGAGGGGCATCCTTTCCAAAATACAATTTTACATCATCACCATGATGAGGTTTTTCAGCCATCTCAATTGTGTCTGAAACATTTTTTTCAGTTTGTTCAATGTCTGCCCACCTTCTTACTAATGTAACATCAAATCGAATTAAATTGTCGCCAAATTTTTCACGTAATGGTTCTAAAATTCTACCCATTCCAGTAACATTACAACTTCCTTGCATAACATGTTGTTTACCTAATGCAAGTTCATAATTTGCACGCGAGTTAAAAAGTAAATCAGAAACAGATTCATCGCCAACAGTTGATTCACCACCTTGATAAATTGCAGGAATATTTTTTGGTTCATATAATGATTTTTTATTTTTATAACCATGTCCACCAGGGGCGGCATCAATTACAAGATCACATTCATCTAATGCAGATTCAATACTTCCAGAGATTTTATAATCTGAAAAATTATTTAGTTTTCTCTCTGGAACATAGACATCGAGTCCACGAGATATAGCCGCATTTACTTTTTCATCAGGGGAGTATTTTCCTATACCCATTACAATAATTTCAGGATCATCTTTTAGAAAGGAAGTAATTCTACTACCAATTGATCCATAACCGTTAATGAATACTTTTTTCATAAACTATCTAAGATTATCTTACTTATTTACTAATTGAACAAAAGGCTAAATGTACTTTAGAAAATCATAGTTTATTGTTACATGCTCCATCACTTGCCATAGGTGCCACTATTTCGTCAATTACAATTATAGTAGTAATTTTTGCAATGAATGGTTCATTTAATGAGCAAGAATTGTTAATTGAATCTGCACCAAAAGTAGAGCAAATGGGACCTGCAAAAATTACAATAGATACATTTGTTTCAAATGGTTCATCAATATTGGGCAATCCAAATGCGCCAATAACATTAGTAGAATTTGGAGATTATCAATGTCATTATTGTAATGTTTTTTTTGAGTCTATTGAAGAAGATATAATAAAAAATTATGTAGAAACGGGAAAAGTCAAGATAATTTTTAAGGATTACAACATCATTGGCCCTGATTCTGTAAAAGCATCACTGGGAGCACATTGTGCAAAGGAACAAGGTTTGTTTTGGGAGTATCATGACATTCTATATTCTAATTGGACAGGTGAAAACAATGGATGGGCATCTGGAACAAACTTGGCAAATTTTGCACAAGAGATAGATTTGAACATGAATAAATGGTCAGAATGTATGATTCAACAAAAACATTCACAAACAATTCTCAACAGTAATGATGATGCCAAGGCATTAGGATTAACAGGTACACCTGCATTTTTTGTAATTAATTCAGAAGGAAAAGTTACAAAACTTTTTGGGGCACAACCCTTTGAAGTGTTTAAAACAACTTTTGATAACATATTAGAAAATTAGCGATCAATGTATCCGATTATTATAAAATAAATAAAAATACCCTTCCTAGTAGTTAGAATTTACAACAAATACTTAATTACTCAATTACAAGACGAAGCTTATGGCAGCCGGAATAGACGATGTGGCAATATACATACCAAGATTGTATCTAGATGCGGCAGATTTTGCAGATGCACGAGGATTGGATCCAGTAAAATTACAAAAAGGCCTAGGTGTATCACAAATGGCAATTGTGGATGCCAATCAAGATCCAGCATGTTTAGCAGCAAATGCATGTTTACGAGTAATGGAAAAAAATAATTTGGCCCCAGATGACATAGGCAGATTATACATTTCTACAGAATCAGCATTTGATGAATCAAAAGCAATGAACTCGTACGTTATTGGAATGTTAGAACAAGTTTACGGTCAAGGATCATTTGAACACTGTGGTGGAGTTGAAACAAAATTTGCATGTGTAAGTGGATCTTATGCGTTGTATGATAATACAAATTGGATAAGGGCTGGAGAATCAGAAGGAAAAAGCGCATTAGTGGTAGTCTCAGATATTGCAAAATACGATATGGGTTCAAGTGGAGAAATGACACAAGGTGCAGGTTCAGTAGTAATGTTGCTTAATGACAATCCAAGATTGTTAGAATTTGATCCTAAAGTTACATCAACATCTATCAAAGATGAATATGATTTTTACAGACCATTTGGTAAAGAGACCCCAATTGTACACGGACAGTATTCCAATTTACTTTACATGATTCAAGTAAGAAAAGCGTTAGAGGCATATAAGAAAAAAGTAGTTGCAACAAACTTAATTCAAATGAAAGAAGGGGAAACAATCTTAGATCATATGGATTACATCAATATGCACTTGCCATATAGTAACATGGGCAAAAAAGCATTAGCATATTTAGTTAGACATGAGTGGCGTCAGCTTCCAAGATGGAAACAAATCTTAGAACAAATTGGCATAGAAGAACCAGTTCCAAAAGATCCACGTGGTACTATTGAATCAGTATTAGGTGACGAGGAATTTATGGCAAAGGATCATGAATTTACAAAACTGTTTACAAAAACACCAGACTATCAAGATGTTTATGAATCAAAACTTTCAAGTTCACTTATTGCATCCACCATGATTGGTAATTTGTATACAGCATCACTATATCTCGGATTTAGAAGTAGTTTAGAATTTGAATATCAAAAAGGAGTAGATTTAGAAGGTAAAAGAATAGGATTTGGATCATATGGTAGTGGAAGCAGTGCAATGGTTTTCAGTGGAGTAGTACAGCCAGCATACAAAGAAATTGTCAAGAGTATGAATCTTGAAACAGAGATAGGACCAAGAAGAAGACTAACTTGGAGTGAGTATGAGGAGTTACATGAAAATAAATTGACTCCAGAAGAATCAAAAATGCATACAAAGAAAGAATTTGTTTTAGTTGATGTAAAAACAGAAACAGAGTCCAGAGGAGAAAGACGATATGTCTTTACAGAATAATATTTAAAATTAATAACAAATTATTTTATTGATTCTCATTCATTTGTTTTCTAAGTTTTTTTTCATTTGCAGTCCAAATTTCTACCATTTTTCCATGATATGTGATGTCTTTAACAAGTTTATCATCAGAATTTTTTATTTTATTCATTTTTTCTACTAATTCCTTTTTTGTGGATTGATGAAATTGAATTTTAAATAAAATTTCATCTAATTTTTTCTCCTGATATTTTTTAATTTTATTCTTAAAAAAATCCATAACCATTTCACTATAATCAGATCACATAAAAATAATTAGATTATAATGAAGAGAATTAAGATAAAAAATATGTCTGAAGAATTAAATCCAATCAAGGATCACCTGTTTGAATATATTAAAAAATCAGATACCATTCCAAAATTAATTTCTGAAAAAAAGTTTGATGTTATTATCAATGAAATAGTTGAAAATTGTTATGACAAAGTCATTTCAATGGGTGAAAAAGAAGAGGTCATAGGAGTTTTAGCCACAGGAATATTGCATTATCTACTCACCAATGCTCTTCTTAACAGTCAAAGAAAAGTAGAATATCAAGGAGTCGAACTAGACATTGTAATTCCAGATACAAGAACTTTAGAAAAAGATTCCAAGATGACGCTTTTAATCATAATACCAAAATCATCAGATAAAAAAATAATAGATAAAAAAATTTCTCAATTAAAAAAAATACAGCCCATGAAAGAAAACATCTGGGTTGTGGTATCAGAACAAATGCAATTAGATTGTAAATCATTTACATTATCTAAAAATAACAACACATTTTCAAAAATAATTTTTGAGATTTCACAATTTTCAAATGTTGGAAAATCAAATAAATTTAAAATTTTAAGAATTTAATTAAAAAATTATCGTAAAAGGGATTTCATATCTATATATTTTTTAAAAATCATATACAGTGATTTATCACTCATATCCTTAATGAATGGAATTGAACCTAAAACTTTAATGCCAGTTAAACTTTCTAAATCTTTTTTTAATTGATTAATTGGATAACCTTTATCAAAATTATTTATGATTATTCCTTTAATTGGGATTTTATATTTTTGACACATCATTACAGTCATTAAAGTATGATTAACAGTTCCAACCTTACTTCTAGTTACAATTACTGTAGGAATTTTCATATCTTTTATCAAATTTGCAATATAGTAATTTTTCAGAATGGGAGTCAGAGTACCACCCATGCCTTCAACAAGCATCATTTCATGTTTTTTGGATAATTTTTTAAAACTAGAAAGAATTAAAGGGATTTTAGGTTTAATTTTTAGTTTTTTCCATGCAGTGTATGGGGATGCAGATATTGGAAAAAATTGAGGATTAACTAAAGATTCAGAATCATTAATCTGAGCAGCATTAGATAAAATTTCAACATCTTCAGATTTGAATCCCTTTTTTTGTGCAATACCTGCTGCAAATGGTTTCATTACACCTACATCTATACTCATTTTTCTTAATGTAATTGCCAACCCTGCAGTGATGTAGGTTTTACCAACATCAGTGTCAGTACCAGTAATGAATAGAGATTTCAATATTTATCTAAAATAATAATTCATTGATTAACTAATCGGTTTGAACTATCTAAGTATGAACATTTATGAAAATAGTGGGTTTAGGGTAACATAGATCAAATTGATCAAAATGTTCTGCAATAGTTGGAATAGTTTTTTTCAAGTAATCAAATATCTTATGTTTGTCAATTATTTCATATGTACTATAAGGTGCATGATAATTTCGTCGTATCATTTTTTTGTCTAATAATAATTTAAGAGCACGAGAAACAGAAGGATTTGATTTATCGGAAATTGCAACTAATTCAATTTGGGATAAAGATTCAGATTTTAACAATATCAAAATAACGGATTTAATTGTAGGGTTTAACAGAAGTTCAAAAAAGTCAAGATAGGGTTCGCATAATTCTGGAGAATATAATATTCTAAATTTACTTTTTTTTTGACAAATTTGCTCATTATCAAGATAAATAGATAGATATTTTTCAACAGTTTCTGAAGCACAATTTGATTCTGAAACCAATTTCATAAAGGTGGTAGGTTTGGATAAAATGCTACTCAAAATCTTTTCTTTACATGACATATGTGTATCATTAAGATTTACAATCATATTACAATGTAACATATTTAGAATATACAAGCTAACTGGTACAATTATAAGATAAATCAGAGAAAAGGGTTATTCTATATTTGTAGAATTTAACAATCTTGTAAAAAAATACGTAATTGAAAAACAACCACATATTCTAAGAATTTAGAATAAATATTTCTAATTATTATGAAAAAAAATTATTGTTTTAATATAAAAATTAATTTTGAATTTTATGGATTTGTCATTTCTTAATGAATTTAAAAGAGAAAATAAAGAGAAAAGACGAGAACAAAATAAGAGATATAGAGAAAAATACAGAGAACTCCTCAATTTAAAAAAACAACGTACATACCATCAAGAAAATTTAGTGAAAAAGCAATCTAACGAGTAATATTTTCAAATAATTTAAACAATAATCAAAATTAAGAACAACGAATTATTAAGTTCTGAAATTAAAAGATATTACTTGAAAAGTTCTGTATGGCATCCAAATACACAAATGAAAGAATGGACTACATTTGATACAATATCCAAAGGTAAGGGAATTTGGCTATTTGATTCTAAAGGTAATAAAATAATTGATGCAGTTGGATCAATGTGGTGCAATGTTTGGGGACACTCAAATCCTCAATTAATTAAAGCGATAACAACTCAAAGTAAACAAATACAACATTCATCACTGTTTAACCTTACAAATGAACCAGTAGAAAAATTAGCAAAAAATCTCATAAAAATTTCTCCAGGAATGAACAAAGTATTTTATTCAGATAATGGTTCATCAGCAATGGAAATTGCCATCAAAATGGCATTACAATATTGGAAAAATATTGGGGAATCAAAAAAAACACAAATTGCAACAGTAGAAAATGGTTATCACGGAGACACATTTGGTGCCATGTCTGTTGGATATGTTCCAGAATTTTTTAGCAAATTTAAAAAACAGTTATTTTCAACAATTCAATTTCCAGTACCTAACGAATACAGAATACCTAAAGGATTAACATTAGCAGATTATCAAAATTATTGTTTAGAAAAAATGGAAAAAAGATTTTCTAAAAAAGATGATATTGCAGCTTTTATAATGGAAAGTGGTGCACAAATGGCAGGAGGAGTCATAATTTATCCCAAAGATTTTCAAAAGAAAATTAGTAAATTATGTAAAAAATATAACATACTTTTTGTATTAGATGAAATTGCAACTGGTTTTGGACGTTTAGGATCAATGGTACAGTATAAAGAACAAAAAAGTATTCCAGATATTGTAGCATATGGTAAGATGTTAACTGGAGGTTATATGACAATGGCAGCTACACTTGCAAGTAAAAAAATCTATGATTCATTTTCAGGAGAATTTTATGATTGGAAACATCTCTTTCATGGACACACATACACTGGAAATCCATTGGCAGCAGCTGTATCTAATGAAAATATTCAGATGTATAAAAAATATAATTTGATTAAAAAAATTCAAAAAACTTCCAAGGTATTTGAAAAATATTATCAAGAAATTTCAAATATAGATATTGTTGGAGACGTTAGGCATAAGGGGATGTTAATGGGAATTGAATTAGTATCAAATAAAGAAAAGAAAACTCCAATCCGTACAAAAAAATCCATTAATAAAGTATTTTTCGAAGAAGGGAAAAATCAAGGGGTTTATCTCAGAACACTTGGAAATATTGTGATGTTAGTTCCACCATTATCCATACAAGAAAATGAACTAGAAATACTTCTATCTAGAACAATTAAGACAATTCAGGCAGCAAAATCAAAAATAATTTGATTGTTAACCTATGAGAATACAGGGGTTAACAATTAACATATTTTTATAAATGGAATAGAAAATGTTTCAACATGACCATGACAGAATTCATTAAAGAATGTCAAGAAAAAGTATTTTCTGGAGAAAGAATTTCAGTGGAAGATGCAAAAAATCTCTTCAATGTTCCAGATGAGGATCTTCAAGAATTAGCAAAATGTGCAAATGAAATAACTAGAGATTATAATGGAAATAAAGTGGATGTTGAACAATTAAACAATATTAAAAAAAATGCATGTAGTGAAGATTGTACATTTTGTGGACAATCGGCATTTTTTGATACAGGAATTGAAACATATCAACTGCCTGCACCAGAAGAAGTAGTTACTAAA
>Ga0315331_10004268_pt1 | contig 10796 bp, 7 predicted proteins | sample M160m34915metaG_FD_203456 | JGI IMG/M metagenome (GOLD analysis project Ga0315331, IMG submission 203456) | Ammonia-oxidizing marine archaeal communities from Monterey Bay, California, United States - M1 60m 34915 | ecosystem: Environmental > Aquatic > Marine > Intertidal zone | place: USA... | reverse complement strand
GCAAGCTTCCTCGAAGCTCAGGAAGATTTCACGGTTGAGTAGCTCATCGCGAAGCGTGCCATTGAACGATTCGACGTAGCCGTTCTCCCAAGGGCTGCCCTTGGCGATAAACAGCGTTTTGACATCAGCTTCTTTCAGCCAACAGCAAATTAACTTCGATACGAACTCAGGGCTGGAGTCATTGCCAAGGTTGTCACTGCGAAGGTGTTCGGGCGTGCCGCGTACGGCGAACAGGTACTGCAAAACACCCATCACATCTTGAGCGGTAAACGAACACCCCACTTCGATCGCCAGACATTCTCGCGTGTACTCGTCGATCACCACCAGCAACCGAAGTTGGCGACCGTCCTCGGTCCGATCCGTCACCCAGTTGCCGCGGAGATTCTGGCAAGGCCACTGGAGAGGGGGCCTGCGAAATGGTAGTCTTCAGGCATGGGTGAGGTACGGGATTTGGCGGTTTCTTACTACTTCACTGCGTCAAAGTTACTGTGTCAAAATAATTGCGTCACATTTCTTTCTCGATGATAAAATCAGTCAGTCAGACGCATCGACAATCAGGCTCGAAACGTTTGGATTGCCGATCGATCAAGTCCATGCCTGCGATCGCGTGAGGTCTCTTCCCCACGGGCAATCAGATGAAAGTGCGATCGCGGCTTGTACTCCTCCGTCAAGGTTCAGCTTCATGACCCCTTCTCCAGAGTCTGAATCGACCATGCCTTCACCGGACGGAAACGGTGCCTCGGCGGAGTCATCGGAAACACAGCCATGCCCCGAGAGAGAGCTCGAAGCGGAAGCCACCTTGGCGCCCCAGACAGTTCAGTTTGCGCCATCGGTCTCGTCCTCGGGTACTGACCCGGAACTGACTTTGGAGCCAAGTCTGGAGGGCACGCTGAAGGAGTTTGCTCAGACGCTTGTGCCAGAGCAGCAGGATCTGAACCAGACGGATCCCCAGACCAGTCTTAAATCGACATCGGATACAACGCGGCAACGTCCGGATTTCTTGCAGGCATCATCCGTTCGTCCTCGCAGCATTCAACCCACTGGCAAGAAAAGCGGCAACGCCACGGCGACATCGGTAGATGACGATTGTCCTGAGAGTAGTCTGGACTACTTAACGCTGAACAAGCTTGGTGAAGGCGGAATGGGGACGGTGCATCTGGCTCGCCAGGTGGCGCTCGGACGTGAAGTCGCTGTGAAGCAGATTCACCATCGATCCAACTGCAAGGAGTCGATGAGGGACGAGTTTCTGACCGAGGCGGTTCTGACAGGAAAGTTAGAGCATCCGAACATTGTGCCGGTTTACGAGGTGGGAGAATCTCCCGACGGTGATCTGTTCTATGCGATGAAGAATGTGAAAGGTTCCACGTGGGACGACACGATCGATGATCTGTCGCTGACGGAGAATCTGGAGATCCTCATCGATGTCTGTGACGCGATCGCTTTTGCCCACGCCGAAGGCGTCATTCATCGCGACTTGAAGCCCCAGAACATCATGACAGGTGGTTTTGGTGAGGTGCTGGTGCTGGACTGGGGGATGGCGGCACTGGTGGTCCCCGGTGAAGACGTGACAGCCTCTGCGGGGGGAACTCCCAGTTACATGGCTCCGGAAATGATCAAACCCCCGTATCGTGTCGGTCCCCGCAGTGATGTGTACCTGCTGGGTGCAATCCTGTTCCGTTTCCTGACGGGTCAGCCACCGCATGTTGGTGAATCGGCGCTGACCTGTCTCGCATCTGTCAGGAGGAATGAAATTGCGGATTCGAACGAGGAACGAATTCAGGCACAGGATCCAACGGGTGAACTTCTCAGTGTAGCCTTGAAGGCGATGGCGACCGAGCCGCGGGATCGTCACCAGACGGTTCGAGAGTTCCAGCAGGCAGTGCGCGGTTTTGTATCGCATCAGGAGAGTCTGAGATTGGCCACCCATGCCGATGAAGTTCTCCAGTCCGCTGACAAAAAGGATAACTACGCAGAGTACGCTGAGGCAGTTTCCGGTTTCAGTCAAGCGGTAACGTTGTGGGAAGGAAATCAAACAGCGGCGGAGGGGATCCAACGGGCACAGCAGGCGTATGCCTTGTGCGCTGAACGCAAGGAAGACTTTGAACTGGGCCTGTCGCTGCTCAATGAGTCGATTCCTGACCAGCAGCAGATCATCCAGCGGCTGACTGCTGCCCGCGATGAACGCAATGCACGTTTGGGACGCCTGCGCCGCTTGAAGCACGGGCTGATGGTCGCCGCCGTGCTGATTTTTGTCGTCGTTTTCGGCGCCGCCTTCTGGATCAATCAAGAACGGCTCGAAACTGATAAGCAGCGTCGCATCGCGGTGGTGGAGCGTGACAAGGCAGCCGTTGCGGAGGCTGACGCGAAGAGGGAAGCCGATAACGCACGAAAAAGCGCGTACACTTCAGACATGCTTCTGGCGACACTCGACTGGGACGATGCGAGCATTGGCCGCCTCCGAGGACTCCTGGATCGGCATCGTGGAGGTCTCCACAATGGCTTCGAATGGCATTACTGGGATCGGCTGCTGAACAGTGAACTGCTCACGCTGCATGGTCATACTCGGGATATCCGTAGCATCGCGTACAGTCCCGAGGGAACACGGCTGGCCTCGGCGGGTTTTGACAACACAGTGAAAATCTGGGACCCCGCCACCGGTCGGGAAACGCTCACGATCGGTGGACACGCGGGACCGGTTTGGAGCGTCTGTTTCAGCCCCGACGGACTGCGGTTGGCCTCGGCAAGTTTTGACAATACGGTGAAAGTCTGGGACGTCGTGACAGGTCAAGAGAGGCTCACGCTCAAGGGACACACCGACAAAGTCTATGGTGTGAGCTTCAGTCCAGACGGGCAGTGGGTGGCTTCCGCGAGCGCCGACCACACCGTGAAGGTGTGGGACGCGGCCACGGGTCAGGAGATTCGCACGCAACAAGGACATGACCAGCCCGTTGTGAGCGTGTGCTTCAGCAAGGACGGAAAACGGTTGGCCTCCGGAAGCTTCGATAACACGGTGAAGGTTTGGGATGCCGGCACGGGGCAGGAACGGGGAACGCTCAACGGACACCAGGGACCCGTTTGGTGCGTCTGTTTCAGCCCCGACGGGACACGGCTTGTTTCGGCCAGTGCTGACAAGACAGTGAAGGTTTGGGATGCCTTGACCAGTCAGGAAATACGCACGCTTGCTGGACACACCGGACCGGTCTGGAGCGTCGGTTTCCATCCGGACGGTCTGCGGCTTGCGTCGGCCAGTGACGACACGACGGTCAGAATTTGGGATGCCTTCACCGGTCGCGAAACGCTCACGTTGAAGGGACACATCGACGATGTTTACAGTGTCTGTTTCAGCCCAGATGGCACCCGTCTTGCCAGTGGCAGCCATGACAAAACGGTCAAATTTTGGGACACGGCCACGGGTCAGGATCCGCTCGTATTGAAAGGACACACAGAGCATGTTGTCAACGTGTGCTTCAGCCCGGACGGGGCGCAGTTGGCTTCTGCGAGTGATGACAAGTCCATCAAGGTGTGGGACACGACAACGGGTCAGAAAACGCTTGACTTGCGAGGACACACCCAGGCTATCCGTGGTGTCGCGTACAGCCCACAAGGGACGCGGATTGCCTCGGCGAGTCTTGACCATACGGTCAAAGTTTGGGATGCCGTCACGGGGCACGAGGTGCTTACACTCAACGGACACACCGCTCCGGTTTTGAGTGTAAGTTTCAGCCCCGACGGAAAACAGCTGGCCTCCGCAAGTGGTGATCGGACTGTCAAGGTCTGGGATGCGGTGACAGGGCAAGAAACACGCACCCTGGAAGGGCACAGCGACGGGGTCGTTAGTGTGAGTTTCAGTCCCGACGGGCTGCGACTGGCCTCCGCGAGTTATGATCAGACCGTGATCGTCTGGCGCGCAGACTCGGGGCAACGGTCGCTGACTCTCACCGGACACAATTACCTGCTTTCAAGCGTATGTTTCAGTTTGGACGGGCAGTGGCTGGCGTCTGCCAGTGGTGATGAGACAGTAAAAGTCTGGAACGCATCCACAGGACAGGAAAAGTTTACGCTCAACGGTCACACCAACTATGTCCACAGTGTCTGTTTCAACCCGGACGGGACTCGCCTTGCCTCGGCGAGCAGGGATGGCTCGGTGAAGATGTGGGATACCGCCACAGGACAGGAGACACTTTCGTTGAAAGTCCAAGCCGACGATCTCTGGTGTGTCTGTTTCAGCCCGGACGGGACGCGGCTTGCCTCAGCGAGTACCGCCGATACCGTACTGATCTGGGATGCCCGCCCGGCGACACCGCAACTACGGATGCAAGCGCAGGCCCGGGGATGGCTCCTGTCGAAACGGGATGGCGCCAACTCGTTGGAGGACTTACAGGCGGAAATCCATAGCGACAAAACCCTCAGCAGTTCGGTCCGCCAGCTGACACTCGACTGGTCCGAACACTTTTGGAACGCTCGGCAATAGGCGTGATTGACTCCCCCCATGTTTGCACCAAGTTGAGTGAGAGAATCAGGGTTGGCGGCTTTCCATCAGAATTGCCTGATTTCCATCTTCAACCTTTTTTCCAGTTTCGGCTCTTTCCAACCTCGTGCGACTGCCCAAGACTTCCAAGTGGCATATTTTTTTGCACTCCATCGAATGATCAGCCAGGGTAAGGCAACCACTATCACTACCACAGGGAGGTAAATTGCCAGGATGATGAGGGTATGGACTATGAGACCGCCTGCTAGGAGCCAATAAAAAGCAGGCAATCCTATCATGGCAAAAATCCCGTAAATCCAGAGACACCCCCGTTCGGCGGGTCGTTTAAACACGATCGGGTCCACCGCCTGCGGCGTGTACATTTTCTTTTTGCAGAACTCGCAGGTAAAAATTGTGTCCGTCGTTAACCTTGATGGCCCGTCGTTACTGTGAACCCGCCGAGTTTTCGCACGGCAATGATAAGCCGTATGTTCCTGACACTTCCAGCACCACAACCCTTGATAATTGGGGTTTGGCGATTGCGTTCTTGATTCGACGTTTGAACGTTCAGCCTTCATGAAGCGGGTGATTCGCGGGGTATTTCTGATGTTAAAGACAACAGCACGGATATCGCAAATGAATGTGGTACGGAAATTCTAATCCCCATAACACATTCAGTACAAGCGATTTCACAACCAAGAGTAAATATCATCGTTTCATAATCAATCCAGTCATCCATCGAACTCATCTCCACGGCCAATCATTCCTGACTGACGCGCCCCCGGTTTTTGCATCAGGTTGAGTGAGAGAATCGAGGGGGTCTGTTTGCGTCTTGCTGCAAGGAGCACAAACACGAAAGGCATCGGCGGCGAAGCTTGCAGCAGACATGCCGAAGCCAAGCAGGATGGTGATCAGGTGAATTTCATGTTGTTCTTTCCTAGTTTCGGATTCTCGCCGGGAAACGATGGGCCTGCGATCTCTCAGCGTCCGTAGACTGGAAAAATGGCCGGGGTCGGAAAGCGGTCCTCGTGGGTGGCGCTCGAATCTTTCAGATACTCCTCGCGCGGCACGTGGAGATCGGGCCAGACCGCTGGACGAACACGAACGACTCTTTCGGGCCGAATGCCTTCAGTGATGAGGTCCGTTTCAATATGGATCTGGATTCCGCTGCTCCCCAGAGGAATCTCACCCTCTGTCTTCGTGACATCCAGAATGGGGCCTTTCGAGGCCATCTGGGCGGTGCCTGCTGTTCCACCAGCCCAATGCTTCAAGGTGTTCTCAGACTGTGCCAACAGGGCTCCGCTTCCTTTCCTGAAGTCGACGTAGAGAGACTCGTCCATTCCGCCGAACAGAGTGGCGGTCACCTTTGCGCGGCCGAACTCGCCGTACTCGACGGCATCGACCCAGGCGGGCATCCAGCGACTGCGGATGAAGGCCTTGTGCGTTTCATTCTGATTACGAGCTGTGCGCTGCGTCGCGGCGTCGTCCAGCCAAATGTCCGAGATATGGAAGCGGGTGAACACACCGCCCGGTGTGGGCTTCCAGGTGATTCCGAGCAGAACCGTCTGTTCATCGAGCGACTTCTTTCCACTGGCAGGCCAGTCGCCCTCGACGATCAGGTCATGGATTCCCAGGAATTCGCGGCCGCGCCAGATGCGTGTGGCGGCGTCGAAGGTCATTGTTTCTTCGCTGGCCTCGCCGTCTTCGCCTTCCTTTGACTGGCGGCTGGCGACAATCATCCCCTGGTTGTTCCGGATGTCCACTTGCTTCAGCTTCCAGACCTTGCCCTCACGCTGGCAGTAGCTGGGCTCGTCTTCCAGGAGGAGAACGTGATTCTCGGCAGGTGCCGAGCCGATACCTGCGTAACCCGCTTTCTTTGTTCGATTGTCGATTGGCAGTACAGGTACGGCAGAAATCTTTGGGTCCGGCGGAAGAAAGGCCCGAACATGCAGCATCGTGCCCAGCGGGATATCTCGGAGATCCGCCGGTGCGCCGTGATAGCGGACAATACCATAGGGGAGCATGGCGAAAGGGGATGGGCTGATGAACCGAAATTTTCCTTCCGTCTGTATGCGGATGCTGCCGCGGCGATTGGCATGATCCACGAACACTAGTTCGCCTCGGTAGGAGTGCGCCTTTTCCAAAGGAGGAAACTTTCCATTCTCGGGGCGGAACGGCTCGTCGGCAGCATTGGTGGTGCTCGCGAGCACCGAAACACCAAGGCACAACGCTGCGGCCCAGCGGGCAGATTTGAGTTGTGTCACAATCCGATCTCTCTGGGTCAGTATTTCGGGAAGATGGCCGGGGTCGGGAAACGGGCTTCGAGGTTGCTACCGTCGCCGACGAATTCTTCGCGGGGAAGTCTGACATGGGGCCAGTTGCCGTTGCCGGGACGGACGCGGACGACCCGACCCGGGCGGATGCCTTCGGTGATGAGGTCGGTCTCAAATCGGATCTGGATGCCACTGCTACCCAGAGGCACCTTTCCGTCTGTCTTTGTCACCGCAAGAATCCCCCCGCGCGAGGCCATGTGTTCGGGACCATAGTTGCCGCCAGCGTGCTTCAGGGTGTTTTCGACTCCATTCATCATGGCAGAGACATCCTTCTTGAAATCGGTATAGAGCGATTCGTCCATGCCGCCGAACAGGGTCGCGGTTACTATTGCGCTGCCGAACCTGCCATATTCGACGGCGTCGATCCACGCGGGCATCCAGCGACTGCGGATGAGTGCCTTGTGCGTTTCAGTCTGGTTTTGGGCGGCGCGTTGCATTGCGGTGTCGTCCAGCCAGATATCGGAAATATGAAAGCGAGTGAACACGCCGTCTGGCGTGGGCTTCCAGGTGACTCCGAGTAGGACGGATTGGCCGTCGAGCGATTTCTTTCCGCTGGCAGGCCAGATGCCCTCGACGATCAGGTCCGTAACACTGAGCCTCTCGCGGCCGCGCCAAATGCGGGTGGCGGCGTCGAAGGTCATTGTTTCCTCACTAGCCTTGCCGTCTTCGCCTTCCTTCAATTCGCGACTGGCGACGATCATCCCCTGGTTGTTCTTGAGGTCCACTTCCTTCAGCTTCCAGACTTTGCCCTCGCGCTGGCAGTGACTAGGTTCGTCTTCAAGGAGAAGCACGTGATTCTCGGCAGGAAAGATTCCCGTGCCACTGTAGCCGGAGTTTTTCATTTTGTTGTTAACCGGCAACACCGGTACGGCGGAGATCTTTGGATCTGGCGGGAGAAAGCCCCGGACGTGCAGCACAGTGCCGAGCGGGATATCCCGGAGATCCGCCGGCGCACCGTGATAGCGGACGATGCCGTACGGGAGCATGGCGAAGGGGTGCGGAGCGTTTCGAAAATACATGCCTACCCCTTGCACGCGGATGCTGCCGCGACGATTGGCGTGATCCACGAACACTAATTCGCCCCGGTAGGAGAGCGCTTCTTCCAGAGGAGGAAACTTCCCCGCCACGGGTCGGAAAGGTTCACCTTCGGCATTGGTGGTGCCTGCGAGCAGGGCCATGCCGAGGTAGAGCGTGGCGGCCCAGCAGGTAGAGTTGAGTTGTGTCATCTTTCGATTTCTCAGCATCAATATTTCGGGAAGATGTCGGGGGTCGGAAAGCGATCCTCGGGGCTGTTGTTGAACAGGTATTCCTCTCTGGGGATCTGCATTTTCGGCCAGCTTTCTGGCCGGATACGAACGACTCTGCCGGGGCGAATCCCTTCGATGATCAGGTCAGTCTCAAACCGGATTCGGATACCGCTGCTACCGAGCGGAATTTCTCCGGCTGCCTTAGTGACGTCAAGAATTTTTCCACTGGAAGCCATGTGAGAAGGCCCGTAGTGGCCGGCTGCGTGCTTCAACGTGTTCTCGGATCCATTGATCTGTGCGGCAATGCCTTTCTGGAAGTCGTTATAGAGCGAGTCATCCATGCCGCCGAACAGAGTCGCAGTAACGGTCGCGCGGCCGAACGTCTCATACTTAACGGCATCAACCGAAGCCGGCATCCACCGACTGCGGGTGAAAGTTTTGTGCGTCTCGGTCTGAAAATGGGCTGCGTCCTGGATGGCGTCATCGTCCAGCCAGATGTCCGAAATGTGGAATTGAGTAAAAGCGCCACTCAACCCATCCCCTGGTGCAGGCTTCCAAGTGATTCCGAGCAGAACGACCTGCCCACCGAGGTCTTTCTTGCCGCTGGCGGGCCACGCTTCTTCGGTGACCAGGTCCGCGACTCGAATGCGTTCGCGGCCGCGCCAGATGCGAGTGGCGGCATCGAAAGTCAACTCTTCTGCGGTGGAGTTGCCGTCTCCACCCGCCTTCGGTTCGCGGCTAGCGATGATCTTTCCTACGTTGTTCCTGATTCTCACTTCTAGGAGCTTCCAAACCAGTCCTTCGCGCAGGCAGTAACTGGGCTCGTCTTCGAGCAGGAGCACATGGTTCTCGGCGGGAAAGATACCGGTGCCACGATAATGCCCCACGTCTTTCTCCTTGTTGTTGACCGGCAATACCGGCACGGCGGAAAGCTTCGGGTCAGGCGGGAGAAAGGCTCGGACATGCATCACGGTGCCGAGCGGAAGATCGCGGAGTTCCGCCGGAGCGCCGTGATACCTGACGATCCCATACGGCAGCATGGCGAAGGGATGAGGATCGTTTCGGTAGAACTTGCCATCCCCCTGCACACGGATGCTACCACGCCGGTTGGCATGATCCACGAACACAAGCTCGCCGCGGTAGGAGTGCGCCTTTTCCAACGACGGGAATTTTCCCGGCTCGGGTCGAAAGGGCTCGTCGGCGAAGTTGAAGGAAGTGCCGAAGAGGAACAGAGAAAGTCTGAGGCAGAACGCCGCTAGCGGTAGCAGCACTCTGGAAACCCGAGGGGTTAGCGAGAGACAAGCCCCTTCAGCATCAAATTCCTCGCTTACGCTTCGGGGTGCCTTTCTCAGCACTCTCATACTTCGATCACCTTGTTGCTATCGCCAAACGTGTCGACCTCAACACCCATCCGCTGAGCCATCAAGAGCAACAGATTGCTCATGTGTGCATCTGTGTTTGCCGGGCGACTGCAAAGCCCATAGTGTTGGCCGGAATTATCGAGCTGGTATCCGTCGAAGTGCCCTTGATTGAAATCGAGGTGGCTGCCGTGCTTCAAACCGAGGTCCGCACCACCGGCAAGCACCAACGGAAGGTTGGCATTTCCGTGGCTGTGGCCATAGGACATGCCGCTGCCAAAGAGCGACATCGTCGAACCCATCAGTGGCTTGCCGTTAACGTCTTTCGTCTCTTCAAGCCGCGAAAGGAAGTAACCGAATTGTTCAATCGCAAAGGTGTCGTAATTGGTCAACTTTTCCATGTATCCTTCATCACCGCCGTGATGACTGAGCTGATGCCGCGACTCGGTGATGCCGATTTCCGGAATCGCAATGGCCTGACCTTCCCCACCCAGACTGAAAGTCGCCACGCGTGTCAAATCTGTTTGAAAAGCCAATACCATGAGATCGTAGACCGTACGGAAATAGTCGCCGGCTTGAGTTTGGGGGATGTTACGATTTGTGCGTTTGCGATCGGCCTCCGAAATCTCAGGTAGCGGTGTATCGAGCCACGCGTCAGCCCGTCTTGTACGAATCTCTGCCTCACGAACGGAACTGAGGTATTGATCCAGACGCCCTTTGTCAGCAGCCCCCATCTTCTGCTCAAGCCGTCGAACTTCCGCAAGATTGTCATCGAGGACACTGGCTTTGCGCCGCAACGCCCTACGCTGAGCTGCAACGCCGCCCTTGGGTTCTTCAAAGAGCGCTGCAAAAATTTCGCTACAACGGCGCATCGCGGGAAGCTGAACGCCATCCGCAGTCCAAGCGAGAGAGCCCTGTGTGATTGCGATTTCCATGGACGGATAGCGGGTATGCTGTGCCGTGACTTCGGCCATCTTCTGGTCGACGGAAATCGTATTGCGCTCCGAAGCACCAATCTTTGCACCAGTCAGCCAGATGTCAATGCAGTTGTGGTGGTGGCCAAGACTTCCCGGATGATGCAAACCGCTGACAGGGGTAATGACCTGCCGGTACTTTTCCAGAGGCTTCAGCGACTGCGAAAAGTCGTAGCCTTTGCCTGGCTTTGTGATCTGATAATTCAGGGAGTGAACACCGTTCGCAAGATAGACGAAAGCACTGCGCCGTGGTGTTGTGATCTGCTCCGCCGCTCTGAGTGGGATCATGCATTCCAACATCGGCAGTGAGATGCAAGTTCCCAGCGCACGAAGAGCATGCCGGCGATCAATCAACCAGGATTGCGAAAGAAAGTTGCTCATAGGGAAGCCTTCGTAGCGGGAGTTTTATGTACGTT
>Ga0315331_10004265_pt1 | contig 10805 bp, 8 predicted proteins | sample M160m34915metaG_FD_203456 | JGI IMG/M metagenome (GOLD analysis project Ga0315331, IMG submission 203456) | Ammonia-oxidizing marine archaeal communities from Monterey Bay, California, United States - M1 60m 34915 | ecosystem: Environmental > Aquatic > Marine > Intertidal zone | place: USA... | reverse complement strand
CTGCGCCCTTTCCGGACTCACCCCGATTCCCAGGTCGACACCATCACCCTGATGATGCAACCAGAGTTCTTCGGAGCGCACGCGATGAGGACGCGATCGGTCGCCAGTGGGCAAGAGAAAATAGATCGAGGTCATCGCTGGCCTCGCCCCCGGATAGCCCTCGGGCAGCCCTTCGCGAGGCAGCAACACGGGCGAGGTCCAGCTCTGCCGGAAGAAACCGCCTTCCGGATGGGGCGTTAGGTCGAGACGATCGATCAGCGCCTGAACGGTCGGCGGCAATCCCTTTTCTTTCATCAGCTTGACTCCTTCGGCTGGCCCGCCGCTCGGCCATGCCCCTCTCTCCGCGCCCGCATCCGAACCCGCTCATGCGGAGAAGCGACGCGAATCCACAGGATCGATCAGCCTAACCGGCCACGGCCGGAGATACGAGGATATGGGCACCGGCACAGAGGGCGCGGCCTATACTTCTGCCGTGAGCGCCGCCCCGAAATCGATCCCCGCCGAGGAATCCCGTCCAGAGGCCTGGCTGGTTCGAGACCATGTGGTCGCAGGGCTGATCTTCCTCCTCGCCCTCGCCCTGCGCCTCTTCCACCTGCACGAGATCTCGATCCACGACCCCTTCTTCGACCTGCCCAGCGTCGACGCGGCGATCTACGACGAATGGGCTCGAGACCTGCTCGGGGGCAAGGGGTTCGGCGAAGGGGTCCTCTTTCTCGGCCCGCTCTACCCGCTCTTCCTCGCCGGCGTCTACGGGCTCTTCGGGGAGAGCCTGGCGACCCTCAAGGTCGTCCAAGCGGTGCTGGGGGCGATCACCTGCCTGCTGGTCTGGGGGCTCGCACGAGACCTCTTCGGCCGACGCGTCGCCGCGCTCTCGGGATGCGCGACCGCGTTCTACGGCATGCATGTGTTCTACGGAGGAACGGCAATGATCGTCAACCTCCAGGTTCCACTCGTCGTCGGCCTGGTCTGGGCCGCGCATCGCGCCCTCAGCGCACCGAGCTTCGGGCGATGGGCCTTCTGTGGACTTCTTCTCGCCCTCGCAGCGCTGGCGCGGCAGACGGTCCTCCTTCTCGCACCCGCACTCGCCCTCTGGATCCTCTTCGGAATGCCGGGCACCGCCTCGTTCTCACGACGCTTCGCCTGGGGCACGGCCTTCGGCCTCGTCATCCTCGCGCTGATTCTGCCTTTCTCGATTCGAAACTGGGTCGTCGGCGAAGACCTCGTGCTGCTGAACTCGACGGGGGGCGCGAACTTCTTCATGGGCAATCAGCACGCCGCGGACGGAACCTGGCAGCTGCCTGCGATCGCGTGGCCCGGGCGGGTCGATAATCCCCGTTCGATGCGTGACGCCTTCCAGGCTGTGGCGGAGCGGGAGACCGGGCAGAAGCTCAAGCCCTCGCAGGTCTCCGCTTATTGGCTCTCTCGGGGGCTCGCAGAGATCCGCAGCGACCCCAAGCGCTGGTTCCAGCTCGAGTTGCGCAAACTCGGCCTCTTCGTGAACGCGAGTGAAGTCTGGAACAACCGCTCGATCGACGTCTCTCGGCAATTTTCCCGAGCGCTCGACCTGCCTCTCGTCGGGTTCGGCCTGATCGCACCCCTCGGCTTGCTCGGACTCGTGGGGACGAGGGCGCGCTGGAGAGACCTCTTCCCAATCCATGCGGCGATCGGTGCCTATCTGCTTAGCGCGATGCTCTTCTTCGTGCTCTCCCGCTATCGCATGCCCGCAACCGTATTGCTGATCCCCTTCGCGGCGCAGGCGGCGTTGGACCTCGTCGCGAGATTCCGCGCGGCGGCCTGGCGTGCGCTCGCCCTTCGCCTGCTCGCGCTCCTCACCCTGGCCCTCCTCGTCCATCTCCCGCTGGTCGAGGATAATCGGATGCACATGGCCTGGTACAATCTAGGCAACAAATACCGGACGCTCGAGCGCTGGGACGAAGCGATCTCTGCCTACCAGCGTTCACTAGAGGCCTATCCCAGGGCCATTTCGACTCATAACAACCTAGCCCTCAGCTATGAATCGGCAGGGCACCGTGAAGAGGCGATCAGCGCTTGGGCGCGGGTGCGGACAATGGCGATTCGATCCCGGAGCCGGCGTCACCTGGAGCGGGCAGAACGCCACCTCGCCCTGCTGGAGGAACCCGGAGGCGTTGCCCCCGAGGCGCTCGAGCCCGCTTCCCCCTGAGTAGACGCCCACCTCTGACGCCCATCCGCTTGGATACGCAATCCGATGGCCGCCCACATCCGAGCGCGATCGGGCAATCCGACGCCGATCTCCGTGGATTCGCCGCGGATGATCGCGATCTCCTCGCGACAATCCGAACAGCGGGCCAGATGGGACTCGATCAGCTCTCGGTCGCGACTTCCGACTGGCCTCCCTGAGTCCATTTCGCCTCCGGCGTATTCGGGGAGTCGGGCGAGCACCCGCTCGGGGCACGAACGCACTCTGTATCCTCTTTGCATTCTTTTCCTATTCCGTCTCAAGTCGTCTCCCGCCCCTCACTGACCCCGTTTTTCGTCCAGAGAAGAAACGCGTTTAACCTGTGTGACCGATCAGAGCGACTCAGGGACATTTCTCCGACCCTCCCCGACCCGGAGAAAACCACCCACGGCGAACGAGAGGGCTTAGAGCGAAGCTCCACCGCTCCCTGGATCGCGAGCTTCATTACCGCGGGGGAAATTCCGATGGACCCAGAGGGCGGAGGCAGAAAGTCTCGCGCCCACGACCCGAGGAGATTCGATGGCCCGGCTCTTTCCGCATCCCCAGGACAACTATCCGGTCGTACACATCGAAGCCACCGACCTCGAGCTTCCCGACCACGTCCGTAACGCGGATCTCCGTTACACGCATTTCAAGACCATCGCCCGGGGCGGAAAATGCCTCATCCAGTCCTGTCGCGACTACCACCTCAGTCGGGTCGTCGCCTACAAGAGTTTGCTCAAGGAAATTGCCGAGGACCCTTTCGAGCAGCAGCGCTTCCTGCGTGAAGCCCGGGTCACCGCGATGCTGCAGCATCCGAATACGATCCCGATCTACGAGCTGTCCCGAAATTCCAGGGGCCATTATTTCTTTACGATGAAGCTGGTCGAGGGATATACGCTCCGCGAGGTCCTCGATCTCGCGGTCGAGGAAGGCACCCAGGCCGTCGATGGCTATGGCTTCCACCGCATCGTGACACTCCTGATCCAGGTCGCGAACGCGCTCGATTATGCCCATAGCCATGGGGTCGTACACCGCGACGTCAAGCCCGCGAACGTCCTCATGGGTCCCTTCGGCGAGGTACTGCTCCTCGACTGGGGACTCGCCAAGGTTTGGAGCGAGAACCCGGAGGAGATCCCTGACCTACCCATGCTCCACGACACAGACCCCTCGCTCACCGCGCAGGGCAAGCTCCAGGGGACGGCGCACTACATGTCGCCCGAACAGGTCGACCGGCGACCCGACCTCGACCACCGATCGGATCTCTACAGCATGGGTGCCCTGCTCTACGAGGTACTCGCTGGCCGGACGCTCTTTGACGGAGAGAAGGTCGAAGAGATCCTTCAGCAGATTCTTCACACCGAAGCCCCTCCGCCTTCGGAAGTCGCTCTGGACCGCGACATTCCTGCGGCGCTCGAACGCATCTGCCTGCGCTGCCTCGCGAAAAATCCCGACGAACGGATCCAGAGCGCGCGACAGCTCGTCGCCGAACTGCGTGCCTGGCGCCTGCGTTGGTCCGCCGAACAGAGCTAGGACGTCGCCTCAGCTACCGCCGGGACTCTGTCGAGGGTCGGCTGCGCCTTGCGTGACGAGGCGCTCGAAGCCGTCGCGCCAGTCGACCCGAGTGCGACCGATCACCTCATGAAGCCGCGTCGTGTCGCTGGGCGTGCAGGGAAAGAGTTCGTCGCTGTAGACGAACTCGACTTCCTTACCCATCAGCTCCCCCATGTAGGTGCACCATTCCTCGGCGGAAACGAGCTGACTTCCGCACCAGTTGATCAGCAGCGGGGGCGTGCTCGCCTTGCCGAGCATCGCCACGAGCTGCTCGCAATAATCCTCCTCGTGGACCGGACTGAACCAGTTCGGCTTGTGGCTGTGGAGATAGATCGGCTCGCCCCGCCGGATCGACTCCATATGCATCACGGGTAAGCCGCCCCCGGGCCCATAGCCCACGTTCATCCGCGCGATCACGGCGGGGATCTCGAATTGCCCCGAGACGAATTTAACGACGGCCTCCGCCGCGACCTTCGAGATCGAGTAGATCGGGCAATGACCGCGCATGGCGTCTCCGAGCGGGTCGGTCTCCTTGAGCGGCGTGTGCCCGTTCGGCTCGTAGACGGAGCATGTCGAGCTGAAGAAGAAGGCCTTCACGTCGGGGAAATGCGCCATCAACCGCCCCGTCGCCACCGCGTTGACCTCGACGGCATTTTCGAAATCGTCGTCGCCGGGGGCCTGGGTCGTCGCCAGGTGGACGACATAGTCGTAGTCGTCGTCCAGGTTTGCGAGGTCGTCCTTCACATAGTCGTGCCGGATGCATTCGAGTCCGATGGACTCGAGCCGCTCCCGGCTCCCGGGTGCGCCAAAACGGGCGATGGCGTGGACGGTGTTGGCCCGGGCGAGGTGACCACCCACGGCATACGCGAGCTGCCCCGTGGCCCCGGTGAGCAGAATTTTATGACCTTCGAAGCTCGACATCGGAATCCTCCAGAGGGCGCCAGCGAGGGTGCACGCACTCTTCGTTGCGAAGGATCACCGTTCTGCCCCCGGCGACGCAAGCCGGATGCAATCAAGTCGCGACCGCCGCCAGCGACTTACTCAGCGTCCCGAAGAGCGAAGAGAAGGCGTCAAGGGCGCCTTTTTCGACTAGCCTTGGGGGGAATCCATCCTCCGCCTCCGCCCCAACCGGGGTGGGGCGGCGACCTCGATCGGAGGGAGGGCTGGAACGCGAGCCGGCTCGCCCTGGAGTGTGCATCGCGCCAGCTGAAGCTCGATGAACCCCGCTCCCTCGCTTCGACGCCGCACTCCCCCGCGTTTGCCAACCGCCCTGCTCACAGCCGCGATCCTGCTCGCCGGCGGACTCGGCGAGGGTGCCGCCTCCGAAACGGACGCTGAGCAAGCCGCCGTCCGGCTTCGGTACTCTACCGGCTTCGATTACAGCCAAGGGGATTTCGGCCTCGACGAGGACTCGAGGCTCTTCTTCGTGCCTGTGGGGGTGACCGCCGACTACGAGCGCTGGCGTTTCCGGCTCGTCGTCCCCTTCCTGGTCAGCGACGGACCGAGCCTGATCCTCGAGGGAGACGGCGTAGATCCCTCCACGACGCTTTCGGACGAAAACTCGGGCATGGGGGAGATCGCAGTCTCCGCCAGCTACCTCGTCTCCCCTCCGATCGAGGGCTGGCCGCTCCTCGATCTGGGGCTGAGCATCAGCCTGCCGACCCGCACCAAGCTCGAACTCGGCACAGGCGGTTGGGCCTTTGCCCCGCGAGTCGAGCTCTTCGAGCGTTATGGGCGGGTCACACCCTATGCGGCCTTTGGACGAAAATTCTTCACGGTCGGCTCGCTCGACGACCGTTTTTTCACGTCTGTCGGCGCCAGCTTTGAAATTCTCGACTGGCTGAGCTTCGGATCGGCCTACGACTGGCTCGAAGCAACCGGCGGCAATACGAGCGACGCCCATGAAATCACGCCCTACCTCTCGATCTCGGCGCCGGGAGGCTGGTCCTTCTCTCCCTACGGACTCGTCGGACTCTCGGAGGGCGCACCCGATTTCGGGGTCGGCTTCAGTCTGAGCCTCCAACGCTGATCGCTCGATCGGCCCGCCGAACCCAGCCCCCGGCGGTGGGGGAACCCCAGGCTCGCGGTCCGGCGCCGACGATGCGCCGACACCCCCCTCAGGACACGGACTGACCGCCGTCCACGCAGATCGTCTGGCCCGTGATATAGCGAGCGCCCGGGCTCGCGAGGAAGAGATAGAGCGGCGCGACGTCCTCGGGCACGCCCCAGCGCTTCATCGGCGTCCGCTCGATCTCAGGCTCTTCGAAGGGGGTCCCCACCATGCCCTCGGTCATCTTGCTGCGGATGATGCCGGGGGCCGCTGCGTTCACACGTACGTTGTCCAGCGCCCAGGCCGTCGCCATGTTCTTGGTCATCTGCACGACCGCCGCCTTCGCCGCGCCATAACCGGGGACCACGGTGACGGCACGGTAGGCGGACATGCTCGCCATATTCAGCACACTGCCGCCGCCCTCGATCGTGCTCCGAGAGATCCGATCCTTGAGCGCCACCGCCAAACGAAACGAGGCGAAGAGATGCAGACTGACCGCGCGCTCGAAGATCTCGGGCTGCCACTCGTCCTCGGCCATCAGCGACGCACCGGCGTTGTTGACGAGCACGTCGAGTGCATCGAAGGAGCCGGCGAGGGCCTCGAGCCCCTCCTTGTCGGTCATCTCGGCCTGCCGATAGTCGAGCCCGTCCAGGTCCGTGTCGTACTCGCCCGCGCTCTGGCGCCGCCCGGTGATCGTCACCTGTGCGTTCGCTTCCGCGAAGGCCCGCGCGATCCCCAGGCCGATCCCGTTCGAGCCTCCCGTCACGAGCACACGAGCCCCAGCGAAGTCGAAGTCGATCCTAGCCGTCATGTCTTCCCGTCTCCCTCTCTTCAGTCAGCGCGCGCAAGACGCGAGCCCAGCCCCTCGGCCTGGTTCCGCAGCCAGGCACTGAGCCAGAAAAATTTGCTCTCCGATTCGAGCGGGCGAAGGATCGCGAGTTCGATCGCCGCAGCCGAGGGGGTCTCCCGGGAGAGCAAGACATCGAGCAGATGCAGCGCTTCCTCGCGATCCCCCCGTCGAAACGTGCCGGAGGCCTGCGGAGAACATCTCGCCCAGACGAGACCTCCAGGTCGATTCGGTCCTCTCATTTCCCGACATAGGGCCCTCTCGCCTGAACTTGCCTGGAAACCATCACCACGAGGCAATAGATACAACGGCCCGAAGGCGGGGGCTACGTGCCGACGCACCCGAAGAGGCCTGCCTCACGGATGGCACGCGCGACTTCGGGCTCGACATACTCTTCCCAGCGCGGATCTCCACTGCGAATCCAAGCGTGGATTTCGTCCGATTGGACTCGGAGGACCTCGTCGGGCAAGCCTTCGAGCGACTGGACATAGCCGTGCTGCAATAAATAACCGAAGAGCAAGCGGACCGAAGCCGGTACGTCCAGACGATCCAACTCGAGGCGTTCGCCGCTCTGACGACTCAAGCCGGGGTAGACGTAGATCTTGACGCCCTGTCCCATCAGTCGCCCTGTCGCCTCCAGGAGCCCCCCCCGCAGGTGCGCGTAACGTTCTTCACCGACCAGTTCCATGAAGTTGAAGATGCCGACGGGCAGCGCGATCTGGGTCGCCGAATAACGTCCGAGATATTCTGCGACGAGATAATATTCTGGATAGTCGGAGACCAACACGGACTGGTTGCCCGCCGTCAAAGCCTGAATCCGATCCAGAAAGTCCTCGTCGCTATGCGCTGCGGTCTCCCGGAGCTCGTCGACCGAAATCTCGAGCAGCGACACGATTCGGTCCTCATCGACCTCGGGGTCCTCCGCGAAACGCTCGAACGCCCTGCGCTGGATGTCTGCGTGGATCCGAGTCGGGGGACGAAAGCGGCCGCGCTGCAGGATGACCGGGCGTTTATAGAGGACCTCCGTCGGGCGGAGCACCTCGCCGTGGGCTGAGAACATCGCCGCCCGCGTCAGGCCGTACTCGACCAGACGCAGACTGATCAGCCGATGATCCACGTCGGCGAAGACCTCGCCCGAAAATTCGATCATGTCGATCTCGATCCGATGGCGCCCCAAATTGTCGAGCAGCGCCGCGATCAGGCGATCCGGCTCCTCGCAAAGCCTCGCTGCCCCGTGGACCAGATTCACGCCCAGGATCCCGAGCGCCTCATGCTGAAGAATCGCATCTCGCTCGAGCATCCGCGTGTGCAGGACGATCTGGTTCGCTCCGGAGCGCGGATGGCTCTGGAAGCGGATCCCCATCCAGCCGTGGCAGTCGGCATCGCCCTGGTAGTTCTGGGCCGTCACCGTGTCTGCGAAAGCAAAGAAGGCGCTTTCGCGACCTCGATCAGGGTCGAGGCGGTCGATCAGCAGGTCGTACTCATGATCGAGCATCGCGGTCAGCCGTCCGCTCGACACATAACGCTGGGCCGTTCCGTAGATCGCGTCGCTGACCTTCTTGTCGTAGGCCGACATCGTCTTGGCGATCGTGCCCGCGGCGGCGCCCGCCCGAAAGAACCAACGCGCGACCTCCTGTCCAGCGCCGATCTCGGCAAAACTCCCATAGACACCCGGGTCCAGGTTCAGATCGAGCACCTTGGCACGCGTCGTCATCAGCTCGGACGAGCCATTTTCCTCGATTGCCAACCTACCCCCCCCTCCTGCCACGAACCGCGGCAGAGCATCTAGCCGGCGCCACTCGGGGCGAGAGTCCGGCTACCCGAGATCCGAAAGGCCCGCCGAACGCAGAGATCGATCGAGATCCGCGAGCAGGTCGTCCACGTGCTCGACGCCCACCGAGAGCCGCACGAGGCCGTCGAGGATCCCCACCTTCTCGCGCTCCTCACGCGGGATGCTGGCGTGGGTCATCGAAGCCGGGTGATCCACCAGAGACTCGATCCCGCCCAGGCTCTCCGCCAGAGCAAAGACCTCGAGACCCGAGACGAAGGCCGTCGTCGTCTCGAGATCGGCATCGAGTTCGAAGGTCACGATGCCCGAGCCACCGCTCATCTGCCGTCGTGCCACCTCGATCTGGGGGTGTGAGGCCAGAAAGGGGTGGCGCACCCAGCGGACGGAAGGGACCGCCTCGAGCCGAGACGCGATCTCGAGCGCATTTTCGTGATGCTGTCGCATGCGCAACGCGAGGGTCTTCACGCCACGCTGGACCAGCCAGGTATCGAAGGGGGACGGGTTCAAACCGACGGCTTTCTGGGCAAAGACCATCTTTTCCTGCCACACGGGATCGTTCGTGACGACGACGCCACCGAGGCAGTCGGAATGACCGTTCACGTATTTCGTCGTGCTCGAGAGCGAGAGGGTCGCGCCCAGCTCGAGCGGACGCTGGAAATAGGGTGAGGCAAAGGTGTTGTCGACCAGAACCGGCGACTCGACCTGCGCGGCCTCGGCGGCGATCGCCGCGATGTCGAGCACCTTGAGCATCGGGTTGGTCGGTGACTCGAGCCAGACCAACGCGGGCGCCTCCGCCCCGATCGTCGCGTATTGCGCGGGGTCGGCGAAGTCCACGTACCGCACGCGGAGCCCGAATTTTTCGAAGACCTGGGCGAAGATCCGAAAAGTACAGCCATAAACGTTCTCTTCGGCGAGTACGATGTCGCCGGAGGAGAGCGTGGACAGGACCGCGGTGATCGCGGCCATCCCATTTCCGAAGACCGTGGCGTGCTCGCCGCCCTCGAGTGAGGCGAGCGTCCTGCCCAGGCGCGTGAAATTCGGGTTGCCCGAGCGCGTGTAGTCGTAGCCCCGGGTCTCGCCGGGGCGGGTCTGCGCGAATGTCGACGTCGCATAAATCGGCGGCATGACCGCGCCGGTCTCTACATCGGGCTCCTGGCCCACATGGATCGCACGCGTCTCGAACTTCATGTCGCAGGCTCCTTCCGTGCGCTTCGCGGATACGCGTCTCGGGCTCCGCGGATGCGGATCGCAGACTCCGCGGATACGCGCCCTCCGCCGGCCCCCAACCCACGGTGGGCAGAGGCGCGCGACGATAGCGAAGCGGGCTCAAACGCTCGTCCGCCCTGTCCGCCTCGCAAAACGGCGCGGCGCTCCAGGCAGAGCCGGACCGCGCAAACACCCGACCTTGGCTAGCGTCTCCGATCGTCAGCCTGACCGCTTGACCGCCCGACCGGAGAGAGCCCCATGACCGCCACCGAGCCGATCGACGTCATCCTCTTCGATCTCGGCGGCGTCCTGATCGAGTTGGGTGGGATGGGCGAGATGGCCGTCCTCGCGTCGGAGCAGGACGAGGACGAGATCTGGCGGCGCTGGCTCCACTGTCCCTGGGTCCGCCGCTTCGAGCGGGGCGATTGTGATGCAGAGGCCTTCGCGCGGGGCATGGTCGAGACCTGGTCGATGCCCACCGAGCCCGACGACTTCCTCGAGGCTTTTCGGCGCTGGCCAAAGGGCCTGCTCCCGGGCGCCACGGAGCTCGTTCGCTCCGCAGGCCAGCTCGCCCGGGTCGCGTGTCTGAGCAACACCAACGTGATCCACGCCGAGCGACAGTCGACCGAATTCGGAATCGACGCGCTCTTCGACGAGCTCTTCTTCTCCCACGAAATCGGCTTGGTCAAACCGGATCGGGAGGCCTACGACCACGTCGTCCGAGCCCTCGACGTCCCCCCTGCTCGCATCCTCTTCCTCGACGACAACCAGATCAACGTCGAGGGGGCCCGGGGCGTCGGTCTGCGAGCGGAGCGGGCCGTCGGCGTCGAGCAGGCCGGGCGCATCCTCGCGCGCTTCGTGCCGGCCTGAATTTACCCGAGGGGGGCAGCACCCTCCCGCGAAAGCCGGGCAACCCGGTCTTCATTGGGCTCACACCTATACAAGACGCTGCGTTCCGTATATGCTCCCGCTGCTGCCCCGGTCGCAGCCTCCTGTCTCGTAGCCCGACACGCAGCCCGCCCCAATTCGGATCGGTCCCGCGCGTCCCTGGAGTCCCGCCCATGGATTTTGATTTCTCCCCGGAAGAACAGACCTTTGCTGAAGAGGTCGACAACTGGCTGGTCGAGAACCGCGACCCCGTCGTGATGGATCACCACCGCGA
>Ga0315331_10004264_pt1 | contig 10805 bp, 8 predicted proteins | sample M160m34915metaG_FD_203456 | JGI IMG/M metagenome (GOLD analysis project Ga0315331, IMG submission 203456) | Ammonia-oxidizing marine archaeal communities from Monterey Bay, California, United States - M1 60m 34915 | ecosystem: Environmental > Aquatic > Marine > Intertidal zone | place: USA... | reverse complement strand
ACCAAGCTTGTTGACACGTTAACTGGTCGCCGGCGGGTTCTTGACAACGTGTTTTGAGAAGATCAAAGTTTCTCCCAGTAAAAGGCTTCAAGGCAATCCTGTCAGCGTTTGATGAATCACGCCTGTTCATCAAAGCAAGATGGTAGGCCTGATTTGATTTAACCAAAGGTGTCACATGCACATCCGTTCTACGGATACAGAAGGCACACATGATCGCTCTTTACTGATACCTGGTTTACATCTATCTCGAGATCCGCATCAACCGAGCGCATGAAAGGACAAAAATGATACAACAGATCATGGCCCTGACTTTTCTCCTCATGGCGAAAGGAACGCTTTCCTTGGGCATGCCCAATGTGCTCTTGATTGTTTCCGAGGACAATGGGCCTGAGCTGGGTTGTTATGGAGATCCTTATGCAAGGACACCGGTCCTTGATCGCCTCGCAGAGTCTGGTGTGCGGTTTGCTCGCGCATTTGTGCCATATTCGGTTTGTAGCCCCTCGCGTGCCTGTTTTCTGACAGGGCTTTACCCCCATCAAAATGGTCAATTAGGACTCGCAACACATAAATTTTCGACATACGGAAATATTCCTAATCTGTTCACGTTGATGAAATCTGCAGGTTACCACACTGGCCTCATTGGAAAATTACACGTCAATCCTGAGAAAGATTTCCCTGTGGATTATCGCGATATTTCAGGAGCAAACTTCGGGCGACGCAACATGAAAGAATATGCGGAATCCGCCGATACATTTTTTAATGGCAGCGACGAGCCTTTCTTTCTTTCAATCAACTATCCCGATGCGCATTTTCCATTGCACAAGCAACAGTTCGGTTTGCCCAAGACGCCCATCGAGCCCAATGAAGTCAAGCCATTGCCTTGGGTGGGGGTGGATTCTGCGAGGCTGAGGCAATTTACTGCTGACTACTACAATTGCCTCCAGCGTCTTGATGACGGTATTGGCATGCTCATCCAAAAATTGAAGGAATCGGGAAAATTCAATGAGACATTGATTATCTACATCGGCGACCATGGCGCGCAATTCTCACGCGGAAAATGCTCGGTATATGAGGCCGGCATGAGGGTGCCCTTCATGATCAGCTGGCAAGGTGTCATCAGGTCAGGCGGAATAAGGAACGAATTGGTTTCCACACTGGATTTGCTACCTACCCTCCTTGGCATTATTGGGGCTGAATCATTGCTTCCTGAAAACCTCCCCGGTCGATCACTTGAGCCTTTACTGAATGGTTTGACGGTGCCTTGGCGTCGGTATGTTTTTGGCTTCACGACCGGTGCAGCACCTCGCATTTTTCATCTGGGGTATTCTGTCCGGGGCGAGCGTTACAAGCTGATCGTGAACCCCTTGTCAGATGGTATAACAAAGAATCTTTCTGCCGAAGCCTATCATACCCACTTGAACTCTCATTACATTGCAGGCACGACCATGGATGAAATTCAAAAAGCGCCTGCTCATGTTCAAACGGCTTACAGGACCTTTCTGCATTCACCTCGCTTTGAGCTCTACGATTTGGAAAAGGACCCATACGAATTCAACAATCTGGCGGACCGGGCTGAATACACTCATATCAGAGAGTCCTTGCTTGATGCTCTGCAGAACTGGCAGCGAAAAACAAGGGATCCATTGGGCCAACCCAAAATGCTCTCGGAGTTTGCGGAAAGGCAGTTGAAGATGCGGGATCTCTCCTATCGAAAGGACGAAGGTTTTCGCTGGCCATATCTGGATCAATTTCCTTCTTGGATTCACCGATAAACGTTGTATTTCTTCCTGACACGTCGTGAGTTTGGTGGAACCAAGGAGCGTTTTGCAGTGCCTCCAATGTTTTGCTTTTGCGAAGACATCCATTCGTCTTGATGTGGCAATGAGGCAAAGACCGGGCTTTTTTCAATCAATCCGCATCAGATGGAATAACGATGGCGGCCTCTTGCAAAGCGAACGAGGCCTTACCCTGCCAAGGGCGCAGCAAGCCAGAGCCATCCATTGGTAGAGGACCGATCGCAGTACAACCCCATGCTTGGTGAAGCATCTTAACTTTGCTTGGGTTTGTTTCCTTGATCAGTATTTCGAATTGCAGGGATGTCTTCAATTGCTGGAACGGTATTTTAGAATTCCGATTCATTCAGAGGAGGGGACATACAAATAGGGGGCTCTTGATTTCCTGTTTCCGAACTCAACGGTTTTTTCCTCAGGGTTGAATACGATCCATTCGATACGGCCCGGATCGAGTTCAAGGCGCAACATCGATAGTTCAGGGCTATCGCGAAGCAACTGGATGCCCGAGGCATGAGCGGTGGCTTGAAGATCGTTGGCGTAAGCGGCCTCAGCCTGAGGGTTCGGGTTATTCGATTTGGACCTGGCCCGGTAGGGAGCATGGGGGTAATAGACCTGAGTGAACACCAGCTTCTCTCCAATTTCCGGTTTCCCCTGCCAGACGTAGCGGACCTGATTCGGACAGGCCTCCGCCCTTGGATCGTCGATGAGGCGGTTGATCACCTGGAGTTCTGCTTCATGACGCGGTGCGAACCAAACCAGCAGATCGACGGGCGGAGATTTCATGCTGCGTGTTCCATTTGCGGCCACGGGATGATGAACGAAGGTGTTGGCCCAGTGCTTTCCTATTTGAGGTCCGATGTTGTGTGTGTTCCAGAGCGGCGCCAGTCGTGCTTCGAAGCTTTCTTCAAACGTCACAATCTCCCTTGTGGCAAGGAATCGGTTCTTGGCAAATATGAATTCACGCTCGTAAGCGACAGGCAGACCATCCATGTTGCTGACCTGAAGCCGCGCATAGGTTGCCTGCGGGGTTTCTTCAAAATATGTGACTTCGGATTGGATGTCAGGCATCGATGCTCCCTTCCAGAATTCATTGATCCTCAGTTTGTCCGGATGATAGCGGCGGTCGGCTTCCTTGTTGATGTCCTCGATGAGGATACGATTTTCGACCGAAGCGCCCTTGCTGGTTACGATTTGTGTGAAGGGAGCTCCCCAACGGTTCAGCCCCATGATACCACCTGGGTTAGCTGGGAAACTGGTGGGATGTAATTCAATCACACCAAACAAATCGCCTGGCCCCCAGCCGCTGCGCAGGATTAGCTTGTCTGGCCAGGTTTTTTTTGTCATGTGCCAGCTGCAGCAGATATGACCTTTATTTTTACGGAAATCGGCGTTACCCAGAAGACGGTCTGTCAGCTCCTTGTCAGTATGTGGGACACGTATTGCTTCTCTACGCTTGTTCCAAAGGGAGTTGGCGGCGGGCATCTTGGGCTCGACCTGATCATCCGCCCAAATGGATGCAAGCGCGATGAGCCAAGATGCCGCCGAGTCCATTCTCGGATTCTGCTGGCCGAAATCATGGCTTTGATATCGCAGATAATTCATGAGCCTGTGGGCACCGAACCGATAACGTCCGTCGCGGGTCTTGGCGGATAGAAGTTCGAGTATGGCGACACGATAATCCGCTGTGCTGTTCCAACCTCCGTTCGGGCCGTAGGGGTTGATCAATCCATCAGGTGAGATTTCTACTAACAGGCGTTCCCAGATAGATTGCATATTCGGATCAAGATAGACTCGGTCATCGCCTGTCCACTGGTCTCCGCCGCACGCAAGAATGATGATCGGTCCCATCATGTAGCCCGTGTCATTCTGAGGAGCGTCTTTCGCTCTCCAGAAATCGTCGAAGACAAGTTGGGAATAGCGCCTCCACTCAGCAGCTTCCGGGATATCCGGATACCAATCTGCGGCTCTTCCCTTGGCATAGCCTTCCGGCATGGAGCGGTGACATGCTCCACGCCATTCAACGGGTTCGGAATCCCATACGTGCAGATGGCGGCAGTAATAGAGCCACATCTCCCTGAACCACGGTTCACCCGCCCGCATGACTCCTCCAGCGATGAGGTGTTTTCGGTAAAGCGGGATCAGAGCGGCCGGATGTTCGAATTCCCAGAACCACCCCCGGGCCGATACTCTTTCCTGCATTTCGCGGTGAAAGCCCTTTAGCATGGCAATACATGCATTACTCCAGCGGGCCTCGCCTGTTTGAACAAATTTGGCGAGTGCTGGCATCAAGGCCTTTGGCCCATGCATACCGCGGTCGGGGTTTTTCAACATCGAGTCGAGGTTGTTAGAATCCAAACACTGATGATATGTTTCCTTCGTTATCTTTTCGCGTGGAATGGGGTAGAAATTTTTGTCAAGAGGGTTTGGGGTTGCACCGAAACGGTAACGTTCGACATCGATAAAAAATCTGGAACCTGCTTTCTGTGTTTGAGCAGCAAGATTTCCATGGTAAGCGATGCATGCTGTTGCGGAGCAAAAGGCCAATATAAGCAATATGGGGTTACTGTGAATTTTCATCTTACTATCGTGGCTTCAATGGCAAACTAATCGAATAATCCTCGTTTTGACAATGCTCTTTCACGCATGAAAGGCAGGGTGCCTAATGATCAAACTATCTTTGTCAGCTTGTTAAGCATGTCTGCGTTCGCTCAGCATTCCGATATCGGACCTCAAATGTTCCGAGCCCTGACTTCGCTGACCTTTGTGTCATATCTTCATCTTAAGGTGATCCATTGGATGAAGCTTGCCATGCGATGCTTGAGGGGGCATCGCTCACGGGCTATGATTCAACGAATGTTTGCTTCATGAATGCGTCTTTTTTGAGGGTATTCCCTGCCGATATTCATCAATGCACCTGAATGTAAGATTGATCCTGGGTGAAGATACTTTTTTTGTCGGGGGAAGACAGTGTTTCCAATGGGTCTGAGTTGTGCCCTGCATGACCAGAAGGCTGCCATGTTCCAGCATCAAAGACACGGTTTCCCTGGTAGCTTTATGCTTGAAGGCAAACTTCCTTTCTGCACCCAGGCTCAAAGAGGCGATGGAACCATTTTTTTTCAGATCTTTTTCTCCATCGCTGTGCCATGCCATGCCTTCACTGCCATCATGATACAGGTTCAGCAGGCAAGCATTGAAAGGTTCACCCGTTTGTTTTTCTACTCTTGTCTTCAGCTCAACGAGCTCTTGAGTCCAGGGAAGTGCACGTTTGGTCGTGCCGGAATAAGTGTATGTAAAGGGTTGATCCGCATGCCAGGCCACCTTGCGTTTGGTGACGATGCGTTTTCCCATGATCATGGATTCATCGCTTTTCCATTCAATGGTGCTTAACAAGCGGTTGAAATAGTCATCCGCCGATTCCCACGAGATCAAGGCCCCATAATATTTCACAATGCCATCTCGGTTGAGAAGATTGATTGGCTGTTCGATGGCTTGCCGAAATAAATCCATGTGACTGGCACTGTTTGGACGTTTTTGATTCTGTTTACTGATCATGAAAAGATAAGCCCATACATGGCTAAATCAGTTTTCTTGTTTGTTCAACAGCCATCCCTGATTGGGTCTGGACCATTGAATGCGCGCAAGGTGCATTCTGCCCCGTGTTTCCTGACGTGGAAGCCAATCCCCCACGGTAATCCATGATTCCCGCGCACTTGCATTGGTGATATGGAAATTGCCCATCAATGCCACCTGGTCAGGTTGACTGATGCCGTCATCGCTCATTGGAATCACAATGCGTTCAGTCGCCCGGATCAGGTGTCTTTTTTCAGTATCGACACGGGCCACATACAATGGCGCCCGCCATCGGATCACGTTGGTGTTTTTTTCGGTTTTACGTGTGTAAACTAAAAAGAGACCATCAGAATGCCTCATCCAGTGTTGTTGGGTGCTGGACATGGTCAGAAGTTCGCCGTCGTCCCACCTCCAAGGCTGCTTATCCTGCCAGTGGAGTCCATCCTTACTCACACTCTGGTAGCCTCGATCATCTTCTGCACGGATGGTCAGATAGAACTTATCTTGAAAACGCGTGATCGAGGGTTCAAGTAATCCACGTTGGTGTGCTAGTTTTAAAGGTGGGCCTACACGTTTGATTTTCAGGAACTCACCGTCAAAAGAACACAGCACTCCGGCGACGGAACGATGATTGGATTCTGGACCAAAAGTGAAAGCGAGCAGGATGTCTCCATTGGGTAAATTCCACCTTTGTCCACAGTTGTTGGAATAAATAAAACTTCCCCTTGGATCGCTCCACTCGAGGATGCGGCGTTTGGACCAGGTGCCATCGGATCGCCGAACGGCATACACCGGATACCTTGCCAGTTGTTCATTTCCTGAAAATCTGATGCCACGATAGAACACCACTTGTCCCAATGCCAGAACTGTATCCGTCGCAGCGTGGTATTCCGGGACAACATCGCAGACTCCCGCCATCAATCCTTCGTGCCCCTTGACAGGTTTGCGATTTAACGCGGCAATGGGCGTGGCTTCGGACCACGTTCTGCCTTGATCGTTCGAAATACTCCAATGCACGGGACCAAAATAATCGGAACCGCCAATCACTTGTTTTGTCATCAAAGCCAGAGGAGAAGATCCGTTCCTATCGGGTATCATACAGGCTTTGGGGTGAAACCAAGTTTCCTTTTCTGAGTCTCCCTGGTTTTGATGAAGAGTTTGGACCGTGATGGATTCAAGCAAATCTTCCGCCACGACAGCAGTTCCCGTCATCCACATCAAGGACAAGGCGTATGGGATGTTGATAAGATGCCTTATTTGCCAATGATAACGATTTAGATATGAGGGAAACATGACTAACCATAAATGTGGACAATAACGAACAGCTTGTCCACTCATTGCTGGCGTGTTGAAAGCAACCAATGACGAAATGCATTAACACTTGTTGAGATAAAACTAAAACGACAAACTTGAATTATCCAATGTTCAAAATAAATCCCGAAAATCCTCCTGCGAGGTTAATCTGCATTCTCTCAATATTCATCACTGTCTTCTTCATCTCAGCAGCGCATACCGCAGTCAAACCCAATGTGGTAATCGTGCTGATCGACAATCATGGATACCACGAACTTAGCAGGAACGGACATCCCGTGGTTCAGACTCCACGCATCGACAGGCTTTCCAGGACCGGGGTAAATTTTACTGATTTCAACGCGCCTCCATTTTGTTCTCCCAGTCGGGGTGCTCTTTTGACCGGAAGGTATGCGTTGCGGTATGGAATTCATAATACGGTGGGTGGTGTTTCCATTCTTCACAGAGATGAAAGAACGCTTGCTGATGTGATGAAATCTGCAGGTTATCGAACGGCTGTTTTTGGTAAATGGCATTTAGGCATGTCGCATCCTTACACACCTGATTGCCGTGGGTTCGATGAGTATTTCATTCATGGGGGTGGGGGCGTGAGCCAATTGGAGGATTATTACGGGAACAATCACATGGATGCGACTTACATCCATCAGGGACAATATGTGAAATCAAGGGGATTCTCAACCGATGTGCTGTTTGATCAGGGGATTGATTTCATGAATCGAAACCGTGAGACCCCATTCTTCTGTTTGATTTCAACGCCTGCAGTGCATTTTCCAACGCTCCTGCATCCGGAAACCGGGAAACGATTGAAAGATCGTGGAATCACGGATGAGAAGCAGTTGCCGCTCTGGTCCATGATAGAAAATGTGGATGAGAATGTGGGGCGATTGCTGGACTATTTGAAAGCAAGCGGATTGAAAGAGAACACGGTCCTGTTTCTCATGTCTGATCAGGGAGTGAACGATCGAGGCGTGACTCATCGAGCTGGAGCGGGGACCAGGCGAGGCGTTCAATACGATGAAAAGCATCAGGTTTACTGCATGGTCCAATACCCAAAGATTACCGACGCTCAACCAGGCGATCGATCCGAATTGACTGGGATGGTGGATGTGTTGCCCACGGTCCTTGATGTATGCGGCATCGAACCACCATCCAATTTGGATGGGCAAAGCATGAGACCCCTGTTGGCGCATACTTCGGGTTGGAACGGAGAACGCAAACTGATCATTCAATGCCCGCGCGCCAGAGAGCGCTCAAAGTGGGGCAATCTGTCGGTCAAATACAAGAAGTGGCGCCTGGTAGATGGTAAGGAACTTTATGATATCAGAGATGATCACGGCCAAACAAGGAACCTCATCGACCAGTATCCCAGGCTGGTCAAAGCCTTGACTGCAAGCTACGAAACATTTTGGAGCGAACTTCCCCCACAATCGGAATTGTTGTCAGCTCATGTATTAGGTGCAGAAGAGGCGCCGTCCGTTCGCTTGAATGCAATGGATTGGTATGAAGGCGGACACCCCTGGCCCCAGCAAGCACTCGCAAAAAGAAAGGAACAGGGAAAATGGAGAGTCGACATGGCAAGAAGCGGACTCTATCGATTCGAACTGCGGCATTATCCTCGAGAAGAGCCAAGGCCGGCAGAAGCAGTCAAAGCAAGTGTTACTGTCGGGAACCACAGCAGGAGCACCTTGCTTGATGTCGACGCCACGCATGCCGTGCTTGAACTGAAATTGGAAAAAGGTCTCCATGATCTATATACGGTTTTTCAACGCCCCGATGATCATGAGGGTAATAAAGAGTGGGGAGCCTATTATGTGTACGTGGATTATCAGGGAGAGTGAATGAGGGGCACTCTTCTAATCCAAAGTCAGGGCGGACAGCGCATAACAGGTGCTGCTGTAAGTGATAAAATGATAACGGTCCGTGTTCAGAGATCGTGTCCACCATCGCCCTGAGGCACGCTGGTGATTCTTGAGCCAGGTCATGCCGCGCTCCAGAGTTGGATCCGAAGCGGCAATGCCATGCAATCGAAGCACCATGCAGACTAAGCCCGTCATATGTCCATCGCTTTCCGGTTGCTCAAATGTCAGCTCCGCTCGCAGCTTGCTCGCGCGGCTTCCATTGCCCCATTTTTCCGGTGCCGCAAAGGCGCGAAGGGCCCAACCGCCATCTTTTTTTTGATAATTGCCGAGAAAAGTCGTCATGCCTTTCGTTGAATGATCTTGCACCAAACCGGGCCAGAAGTGTTCGGCCCACCACAGCAACACACGAGCGTATGCATGGGGAGGGGGTGTGTTCTTGAGGTATTGCTCCAGCGAATGAATCGATTCTCCAAGTTTTTCATCGGAGCGCATTCTGCTCAACCACCCCGGGGCTGACGCCACCGCAATGGCTGCCACGGTGGCGGCCTGATAGGAGCTGGACTCCAATGGAGGCCAGCAATCATCGTTACCAAAGGATCCATCAGCTGATTGGACCTTGAACATCAAACTTAAAGCTCGTTCTGTTTCCTGGGAACAGGCACCCGTGATATGCAGGTCCCACGAGGCCAGACCCGCGGCGAGGTAGGCGAGCTGGGTGGGCTGAATGCCTTCGCGCAGTGAAGAAGCTTTCTCCTCTTCCATGGACTTCAATTCATCCACAAAGAAATCGCGTATGGATGCATCAGGAGGGCCCGCCACGGACGTCAGACCGGGGCGAATCATCATGTACGAGCCGTTTGTGTGGCAACTGATGCATTGCTTGCTCTCGCTCCAGGCCTTTGCTCCCTGATCTAAATGAGTCAACGCTGATGACTTGGACCATTGCTCAAGTACTGGTTCCTCGGCGCTGGCGGAAGGGATCCGGATACTGCCGTCTTTGTACTGGTGGGTTTCTTCTCCCTGAATCGTCAGGTGCTGGCCTATTAAAATCGGCACCAGCCGCAGCCAGAAATCCACGCTTCGGTTCAAAAAGATCATCTAACCACTATAAGGAAGGATTCGTCAGCTGTTCAAGTGTCGAGTGGGAGGAACAAGCTCACACTGAAAAGTGAAGTTGGGGTGTTGCTGCAAGACTGAAAGTCGAACTTTTTCTCTTTGAATACAGCCAGGTCTTCTCCCTCCAAAATTCCGAGTGTTTGCATGGTGCCGCGGTTATTCAATGCAAATTTGATGCCATTCGGTGAGTTCCAAATCATCTGTGCAAGGCATCAGTGGGTCTAATCTCATTGATATGATGATCCTTAGAAGTTATACATTGGACGTGTCAGTTCAGGTTACTTTTCACAGTTCGGCGCTTCCAGATGTCATTCAGGCGAAGGTTGCTGCGGGTATTGCCGTGCATCGTCTTCCAGCAGGTCTCTTGTATGCATCCATCGGTCAAGCAGCCAGATGGTTGAAATATGCCAGGGCCTGGGCGCCGATTCACCGGCGAGACGCAATCAGCGCCCTCTACCAGTCGGTCTATCGATCTACGCTGGACTCCATGGAAAGGGACGAGTTTCACTATCTGGCGCTGGGTTGTGGTGATGGGGTCAAGGACGCTTCCTTTCTTGAGTTGACTGCTTCAGACAAGTGGCGAGTCAAGGTTACTTTGCTTGATGTCAGTCCTTCCCTCACTCTCGGTGCAGCGCAAAGACTGAATGCGTGGCAAACCCAGTTGCACGTGGCCGATCTTGAGTCTCAACCTGATCTTTCAGTGCTTGATCTGGCAGAGCGCAGACAGCCTCGGGTGATTTCCTGCCTTGGCATGCTGCCAACGCTTGGTCATGCAATGTTGTTTCCTTACCTGTCTTCTGTGTTGAAACCGGAGGACCGACTCGTGATCTCAGCCAATCTTTCGCCCACGGCCAGCGATGAAGACAAGGCCTCCATAAAGTCACAGTATGACAATCCAGAGGCCCGCCTCTGGTACTCCGGAGCCTTGTTGGAACTAGGATTGGAGCGGAACGATTTTGCGTTGAGATGTTCCGTGGAATCCCTTGCAGGCACCGCAGGTGCCTATCGCATTGTCGTACACGCTGAGATTCTTCGAGGGCTTGAACTCCAATTGCATGGTGAAATCTACCCAATGGCAGCTGGAGATCGACTTGAGGTCTTTCGTTCGGAGCGATGGACTCCCAGCGCCCTGCGTCATCGTTTCAGCCATCATGGA
>Ga0315331_10004263_pt1 | contig 10807 bp, 8 predicted proteins | sample M160m34915metaG_FD_203456 | JGI IMG/M metagenome (GOLD analysis project Ga0315331, IMG submission 203456) | Ammonia-oxidizing marine archaeal communities from Monterey Bay, California, United States - M1 60m 34915 | ecosystem: Environmental > Aquatic > Marine > Intertidal zone | place: USA... | reverse complement strand
ACACCACGGCTTCGTCGGGGCTCGCCGTAACGCGCGTTGAGATGATCGCGAACCTCGGCCAGCCCCCCGGTCGTCAGGAAGATCGTGTCGATCCCGTAGTGGTCGATCACCGCCTCGACGCCATCCACCGGGCCCCGACGCCCGACGGAGCGGTGGAGGCTGAAGACGTCACGGCCCAGGAACACGGAGTGATGGAACCCGCGCCAGGTCGCAGCGCGCGAGCCCACGGGCAAGAACGGGACGACGAACTCACTCTCCGCAGCGACCCGCGCGTGCTCAGCCTCAATCGCCCCCCAGCCCTGCCGGGGCGCGAGATCGACACACGTGACCGCGAGCAAGGCCGCCGCGGGGGCCAACGCGGCGCGCGCGGAGCCCAGCGAACGCGTCGACAGATCGCGTAGCCAGGTGAGCGTGCTCAGCCCCCCCAACACGAAGACGGGGAGCGCCAGACGGTCCTGGAAGCCGAAGTAGACCAACAGCAGCGCCACGTTCCCCAGCCCAAACCAGCTCGCCGGCGTCCCCAGGACCCACGCTTCGCGCGCCAACGCCGCCACCAGCAGGCAGCCCAGCAGCGCGTGAAGCCAGCGCTCGACCGACGAGGCCCCGACCTCACGCTCGCTCCCCTTGATGGTCGTTTGCAGCCGGCTCCCCAGCACGCTCGAAAGCTGCACCGCACGCGTCGGCACACGGGACGCGACCTCTCCCCACCCCAGACGACGCGAACCGGGGTCCCCCGGGTCGGCCCGGAACATGGCGGTCCCGTAGGAGGCGAGACGGGTCTGGTCGACCGCGACCGTCGGTGCTTGCGCCTGGGCGTAGATGAACCAGGGCGCAGCGACCAGCAGCGCGACCGCCGGGACACGCAGCGCACGGCGCCATGCTCGTGGCGCGGCCAGGACGCCACCCAAGGCCAGCGCCGGCACGAGGAGTAGATTGGCCGAACGGATCCAGACGGAGAGACCCACCGCGAGCCCCAGGAGCACAATGGGGCCAACGCCCACCCGCTCCCCGTGCGGTGGCAAACGCGTTGCCCACCACAAGCAACCGAGCGCGGCGGCGGTGCCGGGGACGTCGGACAAGATCGAGGTCGCGAGTCGCTGATAACCCGGGTTCAGCCACAAGCCCGCCGCTGCCGCGAGCGCGAGCGGCCAGCCGAGACGCGGTCGCGCTAGGCCGTAGGCGGCCATCACCCCGAGCGCACCCGTAAACGCCACCATGCCGTTCAGCCACAGAAAGTCCGTAACACCGCGCGCCGCCACCACCGGCGCGAGCAGCAGCGAGAAGCCTGGCGGCCTGACCACGAAGGGGGCCCCCAGGAAGCGATAGCCCTCCCCGTCCGCCAGCGAGCGAGCCGTCGCCAGGTACATCGACGAGTCCGCGTCACGTACGAACCAGGGATGCACGAGCGAGGAGAAGCTCGCGAACAACAGCAGTACGGCCGCCGCGACGAAGAGCTTCTCCGATCGGGTCATCGGCACGCGCGGCTCGCCTGCCTAGCGACCTTTCCAGACGGGCTGTCGCTTCTCTGCGAACGCGCGCGGCCCCTCGCGCAGGTCGTCACTGTGGAGCAGGGTGCGGACTTCGGAGTAGTGCGCCGAGCAGGCCTCTTCGAGCGAAGCGTAGTCTTGGCTCTGCAGCGCCACCTGCTTGGTGGCCCGAACGGACAGCGGCGCGCACTCGATGATCTCAGCCGCCCAGCGCCGAGCCGCCGCCATCAACTCCGCGTGAGGGACGACCTCATTGACGAAGCCGAGCTCCTGCCCCTCGCTGGCCGGTACACGCCGTCCTGTGAGCAACATCCCCATCGCCTGCTTCATGCCAATCTGCCGAGGCAGGCGCTGCATGCCGCCCGCCAGCGCCGCCAAGCCGACCCGAGGCTCCGGCAACGCAAAGACCGCCTGCTCCGACGCGACGATCAGGTCGCACGCCAACGCGATCTCGAACCCACCGCCCATCGCGACACCGTTCACCGCCGCGATGACGGGCTTCCACAGGTCATATCGGCCGGTCAAACCCCCGAAGCCCATCTCGGTCGCCGCGAGCTCACCGCTCCCTTGCGCCGTGTACTTCAGGTCGTTGCCCGCCGAGAAGGCGCGGTCACCCTCTCCCGTGATGATCGCGACCCACGCGTCGTCGTCCGCCGCGAAGTCATCGAACACTTCCGCCAGCTCGGCGTTGGCCGGTGGGTGAAGAGAGTTCATGACCTCAGGGCGAGCGATCGTCACGACCCAAAGGCGCTCTTCGCGCTCCACCTTGCAAAAATCAGGCATGGCTGCGGTCCTTCAACTTCGCCGCTTGCGCACCGCGTCAGCCAGATCGCGCAGCAACGGCTCAGTGCGATCCCACGCGAGGCACTTGTCGGTGATGCTCTGTCCGTAGACGAGCTGGGGAGTCTTCGTGTGGTCCTGGTTTCCATCCACCAGGAAGCTCTCGATCATGACGCCCGCGACCTCGGTGCTGCCGCCGGAAACCTGCTCACAGACATCAGCGAGCACTGCGGGCTGGCGCTCATGATCCTTCCCGCTGTTCGCGTGGCTGCAGTCGACCATGACGCGCGGAGACAGCCCCGCCGCGGCGAGCTTCTCGACGACCGCCGAGACCGATGCCCTGTCGTAGTTTGGACCCGTCGAGCCCCCGCGCAGGATGACGTGACACTCTCCGTTGCCTCGCGTCGAGACGATCGCGGCGACGCCGTGCTTGGTCACCGACAGAAAATGGTGCGGGTGCGCGCTGGAGCCGATCGCGTCGATCGCCAGCTGAATCGTCCCGTCCGTTCCATTCTTGAAGCCGACGGGCATCGACAGGCCACTCGCGAGCTCGCGGTGCACCTGGCTCTCCGAGGTCCGCGCGCCGATCGCCCCCCACGCCACCAGGTCCGCGTAGAACTGAGGCGATACCGGGTCGAGGAACTCGCTCCCCGCCGGCAGGCCCAGCCCGATCACGTCCAGCAGGAACCGCCGCGCTGCACGCAACCCATCGTTGATGGCAAAGCTTCCATCGAGTTGAGGATCGTTGATGAGGCCCTTCCAGCCAATGGTGGTACGGGGCTTCTCGAAATACACGCGCATGACCACGATGAGTTCGTCTCGCAGCTCCTCGGCGGCGGCTTGCAACCCGCGCGCGTACTCGAGCCCTGCGACGGGGTCGTGAATCGAGCACGGCCCCACCACGGCGATCAAGCGGTCGTCTTCTCCGGAGAGCACCCGGCCAATGTCCGTGCGGTGCTGGGAGACCCGGCGCCGGACCTCGTCGTCTGCCGGCAACTCTTCCATCAGGATTGCGGGCGGCAACAGGGGGCGCAGCTCATCGATGCGCAGGTCGTCGGTCTGGAATCGGTCGGACATGTTCAGCCTCACTGCCGGCGAGCACACGGCGGGGCGTATGATGCGGCCTCCCGATCAACTCTGCCATCGGAGGCCACCGGCCGCCGCTGGCACACCGCCCGGCGGGAGGATTTTCAGTAGCCGCGCCACTGGCGGGCGCCCTGGTACGCCGACCAGATGCAGAGCGCGTGCGCCAAGAAGCCCGGGATCAGGATCGCCCAGTAAGCGACCGCCGTGCCCAAGAACCAGAGCGCCCCAGCGAGCAATCGGCCGGTGTACAGCTGCCCCAGGCCAGGGATGAAGAAGGAGAGCACCGCCGCAATGCCCGGGCTGGGAGCCCGCGCCGGCAGGGTTTCCGGGTCCTCGAACGTGTTCATGAGAGCCTCCCGCCCGGGTCTACCGGGCTCATGCAAGAGAGAGCAAGACCCGTGCCGGGGGCGACGGCCCGACCGGGAGCCTCCGCGGTCTTTGCCGCAGCACAAAATGGACAATGCAGCAATGCGACTGCACCCCGCAAGACGCACCCTCCCCGCGGGACATTTGCAAACCCGCGCGGCTTCCGCGAAACACCAGGGGTGCCTCCTTCGACGCCTGGCGTTTCCACGCTCGAATACCGCGAACGCTTCAGCGCGCTGGCCATGGGTCCGGACGAAGCATTCGACCTGCTCACGGGCGCGCTGCTGATCGCCGGTGAAGACACGGGGGACGTCGACCTCCCCGACGCGACCGCGAAGCTCGAAGGCCTGGCGGACGCGGTGCGGCCCGGGCTCGCGGGCGCCGCGAGCGACCATGACCTGGTTGCCCGGCTGAACCGCGAGCTGTTCGACGAGCAGCGTTTTCGAGGCAACAGCGACGACTACTACGACCCGCGCAACAGCTACCTGAACGTCGTGCTCGAGCGAAGGCTCGGAATCCCGATCACGCTTTGCATCGTCTACGTGGAGGTCGCGCGCCGGCTCGGCGTCGACGCGCACGGCGTGGGGTTCCCAGGCCACTTCCTCGCGCGCATCGACGGCGGGGGCGAAGCCATCTTCGTCGATGCGTTTCGTGGCCAGATCCTCACCCGAGCGGACTGTGAGCAACAGCTGCGCGACCAGTTCGGCCCTGCCGCCGAGATCCAGCCCGAGCTTCTCGCCCCGACCGCGCCGCGCCACATCCTGGCCCGAATGCTCGGGAACCTGAAACAGATCTACCTCCAGCGGCGACAGCTCGAGTCGGCGCTCGCCTGTTGTGACCGGACGCTCCTCCTCCTTCCCGACGCGATCGGAGAGCTGCGAGACCGGGGGCTCGTCTACCGTGCCCTCGAGTGTTTTGGCCCCGCCGCGGACGACCTCGAGCGTTTCCTCACCCTCGCGCCCGCGAACGGCGACACCGAGAAGATCGCTGCCATCGTCCAAGAGCTCCGACAGCGCACATCCCAGCTGCAGTAAGCGAGCGCGCTGGCCCCTCGCCCGTCGATCGCAAGAGGTTCGGTCGGGGCCGGCGGTACCGCCGCGCCCCGAAACAGAAAGGGCCCGACGATCGCTCGCCGGGCCCACCCTGGGAGGAGGGCGGCGACCCGGCGTCGAACTGCCGGGCCGCCTGTGTTGCGAGGAGCTTCCGCCAGGGCGATGCCCTCCCTGAGCGGCCTCCTGGCAACGGGGCGGTGGATGAGCCGCCCACAAGAGGAGATCTGAACTGTTGAGATAGGCCCCGGCCAGCAGCTTCGAGTTCCCGCTCCCCCAAAAAAACCCAAAAAATTCCACCTCGGGGCAGTGCGGATCCTATGGCGCAGCGAGGAGTTGAGCGCGCTCCGCGTGGAGACGACGCAGCGTCGCCACGTCACGCATATCCGTCGCGACGATCGCCGCCTCGAGCGCGGCCAGCGCGGCCCCGCGATCCCCCGCAGCGAGCGCAGCGTGCGCCCGGAGCCGAAGCAAGGGCACGGGGTCCATCCCATCCGCCGGCTCGAGATCCTGGCTCAAGGCGAAAGCGCTGCGGCGAAGCGCGGGGTCTGCCGAGCCGCTGAAGTGACGGACGGCCCGCTGCAAGATCCCGCGGTCGCGCGGCGCATACGCGAGGGCCGCCTCGTAGCCGCGCACCGCCGCCGCGACATCGCCGCGGAGCAACGCCAACTCCGGGACGAGGCCGTACGCGCGCAAGCGCTCCTCGTGGTCTCGCGGGCCCGCGTGCGCCAGGACCTGCTTAAGGGACGCCTGCGCCCGCGCGTACGAACGCTGCTGCGCCAGCGCAATCGCCAGGTTGAGGTTGCCACGAACGTGATCGGGCTCGATCGCGAGGCCCGCCTCGATCAACGCGATCCCTGCCTCGGGCTCCCCCGCCAGAACGCGGGTCAGGCCGAGGTTGACGGCCGCACCCGCGTGCCTCGGGTCGATCGCGTACGCCGCCGCGAAGTGTTGCTGAGCGCTCTCCACTTCCCCCTGCTCTTGTAGCCAACAAGCGAGGTTGTAGTGCGCGACCGCGTTGCGCTCCGTATGCCGCAGCGTGTGCTCGAAAAGGACGCGCGTGTCCTGCCATCGCGAGGCTTGCTCGTGCGAGAGCACCGCCCAGACCACGCAGATCACGACGCCCGTGGCGGCCGCGCCGCGGGCGACGGAACGCCCCCGACTACGGCACCACGCCCCCAACGGGAACACGATCGCCAGCATCAACCCGACTAACGGGATGTACATGTAACGATCCGAGTGCGCGGCCTGCCCCACCTGGACCAGACCGATCATCGGCACGAGCGCCCCGAGATAGAACAGCCAGCCGACCAACACCGCCCGCTGATCGCGCCGCCAGGCCCACACGGCAGCGGCCGAAAGCGCGGTCAACAGCGCGAGGCTGCCCCACACGGCGAGGTCCGAATGAGGCGCCTGCCCGGCCGCCGTCGGGTGCGGATAGTAGACCCCCAACCCAACGGGCCAGACCGTCTGCTCCAGATAGACGCGATAGGACACGAGCGCGTTCGCTAAACGTGCCGCGACCGGCACGACCTCCAACGCGGCAACGGCCCCCGCTCTCGATTGCGCAAAGAGGGTCATCGCGATGCCGACCCCGGTCATCACGAACAGCGGGACCTTCTCGACGAGCAGCGCCTTCCCCAACCTCCTCCGAAGCGGCCAAACATCGAACAGCAGCAAGGTGAACGGGAGCGTCACCAACAGCGGCTTCGCCATGAGCCCGAGCGCGAAGCTCAGCCAAGCCCCCCACCGCGCAGCGCGCCCCCCACCGTGCACCGAACGCACCCAGAGCCAGGTCGTCCCCCACCAGAAGACGCCTGCGAGCACGTCCTTGCGCTCGGCGATCCAAGCCACCGACTCCACGTGCAACGGGTGAAGCCCAAACGCGGCGGCGACCAGCCCGCTCTCCACTTCGCGCGCGGTCATCGAACGGAGCGCCCCGAACAGCAGCCCGGTCGCGAGCAGGTGCAGCAGCAGGTTCGTCGCGTGGAATGCGCCCGGCGCGTCCAGCCCAAAGAGCGCGGTATCCAAGGTGAGGCTCAGCATCGTGACGGGGTGCCAGTTGGCCGTCAGCATCCCCGCCTCGAACGCAGCAGGGATGTCCTCCCAGCCCACTCCATCCACGAGGTGGGGGTTCTCGGTCACGTAGACGTCGTCGTCGTAACCGATGAACTCGAATGAGGTCACCTGGCCGTAGACCACTCCGATCGCCGTGGCGAGGAGCAGCAGGATCGGGAGCGAGCGTCGCATCGTATCGGGCACCAACCGCCACACGGCGGGGGATCTCTGGCGCCCCGGGAAGGAATTGAACCCTCGACCCGTCGCTTAGAAGGCGACTGCTCTATCCAACTGAGCTACCGGGGCAACCTCGGACCCGAAGGCTAGCCCGCTCACAGCCGCGCTCGCGACCGCAGGTGGCCTCCATCCCTTGCACGGCCCCGGGCCAACCGATGCCTCGGCCAGCCCCCCCCCGGGGGGAGGCAAGCGCGCGACGAAACGACCGGTTTTGGCCCGATGCGTTGACACGAATCGAGCCGCTGACTAGCCTCCCGGGCCGCCTTGCGGTGGGTGTAGCTCAGTCGGTTAGAGCGCCAGATTGTGATTCTGGAGGCCGGGGGTTCGATTCCCCTCACCCACCCCAGGCGGGCCCGCGCGGAGCTGGGACTGACCACCCCACTCGACCCCTGAATTCACCATTTCAATTGATGAATCGGGGGGTTGGGAACGCACGACCGGTCGATCCGCGTGTAGGTTTCGCTTCCTTCCACCCCCCCATCGGGGCTACCATACGCCCCGAGAAGGAACCTTAGGACCGACGATGAATCGCATCCGTGCTGCTCGACAAGCCATGGGGCTGACCCAGAACGAACTCGCCAACAAGGCGAACGTATCCCCCCGCACGATCCACGCCGTCGAGAAGGGGCGACCCTGTCGGCAAGCGACCAAGCGCAGAATCTTGCAGGCGCTCGGCGTCCCGTGGGAGATGCGGTTCGACTACTTCGCCGTCGCGCGCCCCGTGCGTCGCTATGCGGCTGCGGATCAAGCCAAGAGCGCCTGAGCGGGAACCCGCTTCGCGCAGTCCGCTCGACCCGCTGTCGATCCTTCTCCTTCGTGCCTCCAACCGGACGCATCTCCTGGGCCGTTGCCAGTCAACGGCGTTCTCCACACCCAGTCGCTCGACGTGGCGACTAGAATGCGGTCGGTGCGCCAGCGAGGCACTGCGTAAGGAGGCCGGATGAAGTTCGCGATGTTCTACGAGATCCCGGTCGCGAAACCCTGGGGCAAGGACTCCGAATACAACGCTTACCAGGAGACGATCGAGCAGGTCGTCCTGGGCGACAAGATGGGCTTCCACAGCTTCTGGACGGTGGAGCACCACTTCCTCGAGGAGTACTCACACTGCTCGAACCCCGAGGTACTGTACGGCCACATCGCCGCGCTGACCGAGAACATCAAGATCGGCTACGGCGTTCGGCTCCTCCCCAAGCCCTACAACCACCCCATCCGCACGGCAGAGTCCGTGGCGGTGCTCGACCTCCTCTCGAACGGTCGTGTCTTGTTTGGCACCGGCCGCTCGTCGACTCGCGCGGAGCTCGAGGGGTTTGGCGTCAACCCGCCCGAGACGCGCGAGATGTGGGCCGAGGCGCTCGAGTGCATCGTTGGGGCCTGGACGCACGAGGAGTGGGAACACCAGGGCAAGCACTGGCAGGTCCCGAAGCGAAACGTGCTGCCCAAGCCCCGCCAAGACCCCCACCCGCCGATCTTTGGCGCGACCTCGAGCGTGGAGGGCCACTACGAGATCGGCAGCAAGGGGATCGGCTTGTGCTCGTTCACGGTGGGGCAGCCGCCGGAGGAGCTCGCGCCGCGCCTCGCCCAGTACCGCAAGGGGCAACAGGACTGCGTGACGCCGGTCGGCGCGTTTCGCAACGAGACCGCCGCCACGTTTACGATGGTGCACTGCGCGACGAGCAACGAGAAGGCGCGCGCCGACGCGGAGGAGAGTTTCGTCTGGTATCCAAAGGCAGCCGGCTATCACATTGGCAGCCTCGCCGAGTGGATGGCCGAACGGGACCAGGCGCTCGGGAACTACGCGTACGCAGCCGACGCACTGGAAGGCCGCAAGAGCGGCGTCATGGATCACCTGAACATGGATTACCTGTGGGACTCGGGCGCTTGCGTCGTTGGCGACCCGGACCGCTGCATCGAGCTCGCCAAACGGTACGAGGCGATCGGCTGCGACCTGCTCCTGTGTCTGTTCAACCCGTACAAGATGAAGCATGAGGACGTGATGGAGTCCATCGAGCTCATGGGCAAACACGTCCTGCCCGAGTTCGCCGAGTAACGAACTATGTCGAACCCCGCTGTGATTCCGCTGTCCGACCCCGACTGGTGGCAGGACCCCTACCCCCAGCTCGCCACGCTACGCGACGAGCATCGCACCGCTGTGACCGAAGACGGCATGAAGGCGATCTTGCGCTTCGCAGACTGCGAGGCCCTGCTCAAGAGCGGCGACTTCGAGAACGAGGGACTCGAGTACATCGAGCGCCGCGGCTTCGCCGCGGGTGACTCGCTCTGGGAGTGGCGGCGTAGCTCGATCGGCGCGCTCAACGGCGCGCCCCACGATCGCATTCGCTCGCTCGTGAGCCGCGCGCTCACACACCGCAGCGTCGACGCGCTCCGACCGATCGTCCGGCAGCACGCGCACCAGCTGCTCGACGCGGTCGGAGAAACCGGAGAGATGGAGGCGATCGCAGACTTCGCACGACGCCTCCCCTTCCTCACGATCACGGACTTCCTCGGGATCGAGCTGCGCGAGGCGATGGAGGTGGCGCAGCGGATGGGCGCCGGCGCCGTCGACGCCTTCGGCCCGAAGGTCACGGCGGAGGTCCGCACCTCGGCCAACGAGACGTTTGGCGCAATGATGGAGTTCGTCGGAACCCTCTACGAAGAGCGCCGGAGCGCTCCGCGAGACGACCTGCTGACGAACCTGATCGACGCGGAGGAGGCGGGAGACCGCCTCTCCCACCACGAGCTGGTGGTGTTGTTCTCGAACATCTTCGGGGGCGCGATCGAGACCACGGCGAGCGTGATCGCGAGCGGCATCCTCGAGCTGGCGCGGCACCCCGAGGCCGCGGCGATGTTGCGCGCCGACCCCGAGCGCTGGAAGCGCAACGCGGCCGAAGAGGTGCTGCGCATGCGCCCCGGGTTCTACGCGATCGGCAAGAAGGCGGTCCGGGGCGTGGAAGCCTTCGGGCTCGCCTTTGAGGCCGGCGAGCCGCTTACCATCCCGATCGGCGCACCGAACCGGGACCCCCGGCGCTGGGCGGACCCCGACCGGTTCGACATCACACGCGACCGGAAACAGTGGTCGCTGACCTTTAGTATGGGAGACCACTTCTGCCTCGGGCAGGCGCTGGCGCGCTGTGAGCTCCAGGAGGCGCTGGCGGTTGTCGTGGAGCGCTGCCACGACCTCGAGGTGAAAGACGAACCTCGCTGGCTGCCGCACGTGATGGTGAACCGAATGGAGAGGCTCGACGTTCGGTTTCAGGGTCATCCCACCTGAAATCGCAGCGAGCGCAACATGTGGCCCCAAGCGAACAAGTTCGCATAGTTCATTTCACTGTTTTCATTAGGAAAATCGATTCTTCCGCGCTGCGGTACCCAGCCCCGCACGCGCCGGAGGTGTTGTGAAAGACCCACCCGAAAACGTCCGGCTGATGTTTTTCACCAACACTTCTACAGAGACAGAACGGGCGCAAAGTCCGGCGGGAGCGCCGCTAGGCCCCTCCCGTTTTCGCCAAATCCGGTATGCTCCGCCCCCCGCGCGCCGGTAGCTCAGCTGGATAGAGCATCAGGCTTCGAACCTGAGGGTCGGGGGTTCGAATCCCTCCCGGCGTGCCATTGAATTCAAGGACTTAGGCGGATCACCGAATTCGAATTCCTCGAACTGGGCCGTTTTGGGCCGTCCAGGGCCACTGAAGTCGGCGAACGAGAGGTCGGTTTCCTCCTCTCGCAGAGCATGGGCGTAGACCCGAAGCG